>TARA_R100001594_G_scaffold45456_1_pt1 | contig 15070 bp, 9 predicted proteins | sample TARA_R100001594 | Tara Oceans TARA_R100001594 (sample SAMEA2622752) | marine metagenome | biome: marine biome (ENVO:00000447); feature: marine epipelagic mixed layer (ENVO:xxxxxxxxx); material: "saline water (ENVO:00002010), including plankton (ENVO:xxxxxxxx)" | depth 150 m | reverse complement strand
ATTAATTTTATTATATATTATATTATGGCAAAAAAACAAACAAAAGTCTCAGCACAGGCAGACCCTGGAGATGAGCACGTAGAACAAGTGGTAATTAAAACTCCACCAGTTATGGAGAAACCATTACCGAAAAAAAATAAAAATACTTGGGAAATAAAAGATAGATTATATTACTTGAAAGGTGATAAAAAACCTTTGTCTAGAATGATAAAATCAGCTGATTTATATTGGTTTGACGAGGAAAAAGGTTATGAAAGAGAAATAAAATATTGTGAAAATCAAACAACACCGTTTGTTGATGAAATGAAAGGTGATCAAAGACTTTCTCATATTATATTTAGATCAGGAAATCTATATGTTCCAAAAGAAAAAAGTATATTACAAAAATTTCTCTCTTTATATCATCCGGATAGAGATGTTATATTTTACGAGGACAAACCTGTTGAAAGAGCAGAAGATCATTTGGATTGGTTAGAATTTGAAATAGATGCTATGAACGCGGCAAATAATTTAGATATTGATATGATGGAAGCTATTATGCGTGTAGAAATAGGTTCTAGTGTATCAGCGTTAAGTTCTAAAGAGCTTAAAAGAGATTTATTATTATTTGCTAAGAAAAAACCAAAACTATTCTTAGAATTAGTAACTGATGATAACATAGGATTAAGAAACATGGCTGTAAAAGCTTGTGAATCACATATTATAGAATTATCTCAAGATCAAAGAACTTTTAGTTGGAAAAGTACTGGTAGAAAACTAATGAGCGTTCCATTTGATGAAAATCCTTATTCAGCTTTAGCTGCCTGGTTTAAAACTGACGAGGGCGTTGAAGTTTATTCTCAGGTTGAAAAAAGATTAAAATAATCTAACTGTAGAGCGGTCGCCCTACGGGGCGATCGTAACTACAAAAATATAATTATATGGAAGAAAATAAATCAAAAGGATTGGGCGACTCAATAGAAAAAATTACAAAAGCAACTGGAATAAAAAAAATAGTTGATGCTGTTAATAAAGCAAGGGGAGTTGAGGATTGTGGTTGTGAAAAAAGACAAAAGGCATTAAATAAATTATTTCCTTATAAAAAATAAAATATGGCTATAAGTGTAGACAAGGTATATCAACAAGTTTTAGCAATGGCAAATAAAGAACAAAGAGGTTACATAACACCACAAGAGTTCAATATATTAGCGCCAAGTGCTCAAATGCAAATTTTTGAAGAATATTTTTACAATGAAAACCAAGCAGATCGAAATGTAAAGAATTCAACTCAGTTTTCAAACGTTGATGAGATGATAGATGAAAAAATATCTGTATTTAAATTAACATCTAATGTAACAATGGCCCCGGGTGGTATTGGAACTCTACCAACTAATTTATATAGGTTAGGTATGGTTTTCAAAACGGGTTCTGAAATTGAAGTAGAGCAGATGACTGAAGAGGAAATGTTGTATGCTAGAAAGTCTTATCTAACAAAACCAACAAGTCAATATCCGGCTTACTTTAGACGTAATAAAACACAAATTAAAACTTACCCAAACTTGGTAGCTGTTCAATGTAATTATATTAGAAAACCAGTTGATCCAGAATGGGGTTATGTAGTTGTAAATGAAAAAGCTTTGTATAACGCTAGTAATTCTATAGATTTTCAATTACATTCAAGTGATGAAGCAGAATTAATTTATAAAATACTTTCTTTAGCGGGGATTACTATAGCCAAACCGGGTCTAAGCACTATTGGAGAACAACAAATAAACCAACAAAAACAACAAGAAAAACAATAAAATATGGGATTATATCAAGGTGATTTAGGAGATTATTACTCAAACCCTAGTTTAGAAACATTAGGGGCTTATCAATTCGTGTCTCTTTTGGATATTATTAATAATTTTCGAATAGCTTATGTTGGTGAAGATAAAATAATACCAAAAATTTCTCGAGCTGATATTAAGTTTCATGCTATGAGAGGTATACAAGAGTTAAGTTATGATACATTTAAGTCTTGTAAAAATTTAGAATTAAACGTTCCAAGCACATTGTTATTTCCTATACCACACGATTATGTTAACTATGTAAAACTTACTTGGGTAGATGGGAGTGGTGTTGAACACGTTATGTATCCAGCAAAATTTACATCTGATCCAAAATCATATGTCCAAACATCGACTGGAGATATTGATGTATCTAGCGGTGCTCCAGTAGAAGAAGAGTCAACAGCTTGGAGTAATTATCAAACAGGTCCAACTTCGACGACACAAAACAATGATTACGAAGATCATTTATACTGGATGGATAATGGTAGAAGGTATGGTTTAGATCCTCAATACGCGCAATCAAACGGTTGGTTTTACATGAATTGTGATACTGGTTATATTCATTTTTCGTCTAATATTAGTGGATTAGATGTAATATTAGAATATATAAGCGATGGATTAGGCACGGATGCAGAGATGAAAGTTCCAAAACTAGCTGAAGAAGCTATGTATAAACACATTGCATATTCAATATTAAATACAAGGTCAAACGTTGATAGAAATATTGTAGCTTCTTTTAAAAAGGAAAGATCTGCCGCTATTAGAAATGCAAAATTAAGATTATCAAATATTAAATTAGAAGAGATTACCCAGGTATTAAGAGGTAAATCTAAATGGATAAAACACTAAAATATGCCACAAATAAATAGAGGATTCCAGTTATCTAAAATGAACAAGGATTTCGATGAAAGAATTGTTAAAGATGGGGAATATAGAGATGCATTAAATATTCAAGTACAATCGTCAGATGAGGATAACGTAGGATCCGCACAATCTATATTAGGTAACATTTTAATGTCTTCTGGTTTAATTCCAGACGAATGCAGATGCGTTGGTTCTGTTACTTATGAAAAAGAAGATAAAATATACTATTTAGTAGCTGGGCCTGAGTATGATGTTAAAACTGACGATGGCCTACCTTTTTCTTGGAAAGATTATATTATAGAATATGATGTAGCGACAAAAACTTTTAAATTTGTTTTTGTAGATATATATAGAACACATTTTTTAACTTCATTAGATTCCCAAACTAATCCAAATCCTAGATATTTGGAAGTTGACGATCCGTCAAATCCTCCTATATCCAATGTTAGATTCGAAATGAATGTCAATGGTTATAGTCCTGGAGGTGGTCATATTATAAAGTCTGATACTACCGAAACCACAACTGTCACAGACGCTGGTGATATTCTTGTTAATTCTAACGTTGGACCTAAAATACTGATATATTCAGTAGAGACAGATTTTGATGACGTGCCACTTCACAATGTTCCAGCAGGAACTATTCTTCAATGTACACAAGAACGTGTATTAAATTTTCACCCAAACAATATAATAACTGGTATAAACATTATAGATGGAATGCTATTTTGGACAGATAATTACTCTGAACCAAAGAAAGTAAATATTAAAAGATCTATAAGTGGTACTGGAGGTTCTACTGAATTACCAATTTCAATAACAACATTATTTAATGGTGATAATCATGATTGGCACACTAGATTATGTATATCACCTGATAAGCATAATGGTCTTCGGGTTTTACGTAGAACAACCTCTAGAACATATTACGCTGAAGAAGAAAATATTACCGTTATAAGAAAAGGGCCTAAAACTCCTCCTAGATTAGTAATGTCTCAACATGAAGACGGTAGACTTGATGTTAATGGAGATCCAACAGATACATTTTCTCCAACAACAACTGGTATTTTAGGTAATCCAGATAATTTAGCAAATCCAAATGACCAAAATTGTTTTACTAAAATTGAAGTTCAAGCGTTAAACACTTTCCGTATACCAAAAGTTACAGGTGATAAAATAGGAGATGTATATTTAGATAATCCAGTTTTTTGGAAAGAAGGAGATATTATCTTGTTTAATCAACAACAAGATATAAATAGTGCTGAAGGATTTACAGAACATGATGTTAGAGCTATGGTTATAGGTCCAATTCCTTGTGGTGGTGTAATGCCTTGTGCAGGACCATGGCACATGGAAATACAATCTATAGATGGTGATAGTATAGACGAAGAGCAAAAAATGTGGAATTTAAGATTGGAAGAAAAGAAACCAATGTTTGAATTTAAGTTTGTTAGATTTGCTTATAGATATAAATATGAAGATGGTGAATATTCTACTTTTTCACCTTGGTCTGAATTAGCTTTTTTACCAGGAGAATACGATTATCTACCTAAAAAAGGTTATAATCTCGGTATGACCAATAGATTAAGACAATTAAAAATCACGAATTATATAGTAGAACCATCTGAAAGACCTAAAGATGTAATTGAAGTAGATTTACTATATAAAGATGAGGCTTCTCCTAATATATATACAGTTGAAACAATTAAAAGAACCGATGGTTGGACTGTTAAAGGTGAGTTATTATGGCCTGATCTATTAAATGGTCCAAATGTTTTAGCAAATAGTTCTAGTAGAGGTGAATACGAAGTCACTTCAGAATTAATACACAAAGCAGTTCCTTCAAACCAAATGTTACGTCCATGGGATAATGTGCCTAGAAAAGCATTAGCACAATCTATAAGTGCTAATCGTTTGGTATACGGTAACTATGTGCAAAATTTTAACTTAACTAGTTCTCTTAGTTGTGGAGATGAATTTGAGGTCGAAATAAAACCAGAAATAAACGTTTCACTAAGAGCTGTTGATGCACCTTTAAACGCCCCGGCAGGAACTAGTAACGAACCATTAAACGGACTTGATACTACAACAGGGTTTGCCTTACCAGGTAAAACAGCTAGATCCTTAAGAACTTATCAGGTTGGTGTTGTATATGGTGATGAGTATGGTAGAGAAACACCTGTATTAGCTGGTCATAATGGTACTGGTAGTTTAACAATTCCCAAAGATAACTCTAGTACACTCAATAAACTACATGTCGATATAGCAACTCCAGCTCCTGATTTCGCGCATTACTACAAGTTATATATAAAAGAAACATCTAACGAGTATTATAATCTCGCTATGGATCGTTGGTATAACGCTGAAGATGGTAACGTATGGCTATCTTTTGCTAGTGCTGATAGGAATAAAGTAGATGATGAAACTACACTTGTACTAAAAAAGAAACATGATTCTCACGAACCGGTTATAGATAAGGCTAGATATAAGATATTAGCTATAGAAAATCAAGCTCCTGATTTTATAAAAACAAATATTAAAAATCTAGGATCGTTAACTAACAATGCTGGTGGAACCGCTATTGGTACTACTGCAACTGGTTTTCCAGCGCCAGATGGAGACAAACTTTGGTTTACAACTGGTATTACTGGTTTGAGTGATATTTTTGATAGTGCCAATGTTGCTGAGGCTCAATTGACCGCGATGAGAAATCGAGGCACGTTATATTTTAGAGTAAGAACTGATACTATAAAATCTGATTGGTATCAAGTTGCTGGATATACACGAAGTAGTGGTAGGCATAAATTTAAATCTGATAAAGCATTTGGCGATGATATGGACTTTACGTCTATCGGAGGTGATATATCTACTGTTGTAACTGGATTAAAAATAGAATTAGCAGAGCACACAATTGAAAACAAGAAAGAATTTGAGGGTAGATTTTTTGTTAAAATATATAAAGATTTAGTATTGCAAAACGAAATACTATCGTCAATAGTGCCAGAATACAGGGTTAGAGTAGGTATGCCTATAGGCTATTGGAATATACCAAAAATGGGCGCTCCAAATGTTATAGGTATTTCTTCAAATGTTATGGATTGGGAATCAGCGGGCTTAAATGTGAAACGTGAGTTTGATTCTAATACAAATGCAGTGCCTGATTGGTGTGTAGATGATCCTAATGGTAATGGCGTGGGGGGTAATGATAGAGAGCTTTGGTTCTATGGTGCTAATGGCTCGCCAATACAAGGTAATTATCTTAGTATTGGTTGTGGAAGCGACAATGGTGCTGTTCAAGGCAACGTTAGAGATTGGATGGTAGCAAGTTCAGGTAGATTTCATATTGATAATATGTGGGTTAGATATAGAAGATGTGATGATTGCGCTGGTTTAACTTGTTGCTCAACAAACTTATTTCAAGGACCAGAAGATGATGATGCTAATATGGGTAGAGGTATTCATGACGGAAGTGGAAACCCGACTATGAACGGTACGTCAATGGACATTGGTTATATAACAAACCGACAAAGTGTAGGTATTGATATATATCCTTGGCAAGACGAAGGCGATAAAGTTTTTTACGATTTAATGATATCACCTGGAACTAGATTTAGATGGAGAGAAGATCCAGATGAAACAGTATACGTAGTTACAGGATCTATCAACGCTAATTCAGATTGTAATAGTAGACACGGCCAGATGCATACTTGGCATGATGATTCTGACGAACCTGGTAATAATAAATTTAGATTTCAAGTTGATTTTCAACGTGAAGATGGTTCTCCTGATGGCTTTGCTCCCAATAATACCGCTTCACAATATAATCCAATTGGTGGTAAAGAAATAACCAAAGTAGCTAATCGTGAAGAAATGGGTTATTGGGGTGGAAGACAATCTGACACGTCTACCATATATGCAGGTAATAATGGTAGTTATACTAATTCGGGAATACCATTACCGCCTGATTACGATTTGTCTTTGTATCCAAATGGAATACCATCTGGGGATGCTGATTTTAATTCTTACACAGGTACAGAAGTTGATGCTGGTGGTAATCTTCTTACTGTTACTAAAAGAGAAATGGGTTGTAGATGGAGAAGACACGCTTCTAAATTCCATCATATAGATATACTTGAACCTTTAGAAGATGATGATGCAGATTGGAGTTCGGAAAATCCAGCTATATGGGAAACAGAACCCAAAGAAGATGTTGGTGTAGATATATATTACGAGGCATCTCCAGCTCTACCTATAAGAGTGGATTACAAAACAAATGAAATGTTTGCTCCTTATGGTAGTAAAATCGTTAATATGTTTGGAAAACATGTTGGGACAGATCCTACCGCGATAGCATTTCCAGATAACAATTTTGTTGTTGCTTGGAGTGCTAATAGTGTTCAGTTTCTGTTCCCTATTGACGTAGGTACTACAACTGGCTCTAGAATTGGTTTTGAAAGACCAGATGGTTTAGTAACATATGCTATTGTTAATCAAAGTGTGGGTGGAATTGATCCAAACACTGGCCTTCCATTACCAGCTTCAGACACAAACTTTTTAGTGCCTAGTAATTATTTTACTATTAGATATTCAGAAAACTGGTGTCCAGATCCTATAAATAATCTTTACTCAAATGGTCCGCATAATCAACCGGTGGATTTAGGTTGGTATAATGCGTTTGCTTATGGTAATGGTATTGAGTCAGATAGAATAAGAGATGATTATAACCAAGTTACCATTGCTAATGGCGTGAAAGCTTCTAGCGTTATAGCTACTCAATACGAAGAAGAAAGAAGGCAAACTGGATTAATACATTCTGGAATATATAATTCCACAAGTGGTGTTAATGACTTGAATCAATTTATAGCTGCTGAGAAAATAACAAAAGATATGAATCCTGAGTATGGTAGTATTCAAAAACTACATACTAGAACCGGTGATATTGTTGTTATGCATGAGGATAAGATCATGAAAGTGCTTGCTAATAAAGATGCTTTATTCAACGCTGATGGTAAATCAAACGTAGCTATATCATCTAATTTCTTAGGAACAGATTGGGCGTTTGCAACAAAATATGGTATATCAACAAATCCAGAATCTTTCGCTGTAGATTTACATGGTAGAATATATTTCACGGATAGAGCAAGGAGCGCTGTATTGAGATTGTCAGGGGATGGTATAACAAACATATCAAATTATGGTATGAAAGATTGGTTTAATGACCATTTAAATCCTTACACTGGTATTGCTATAGGATCTTATGACGCTAAAAAGAATTTATATAATTTATCTATAGAAGGATATATAGCTCCAAAAGTATCTGACGAATCAACTACAGATGACGACGTATTCGATCCACCCGGTAGTGGTTGTGGATGTTACAATCCTAATGGAGACGATGGATTCGACGGTTCAGATGACGGTGGGGACAATGTGATACAGATAAGTGATATTGAAGAACCTAATCTTCCTGGTTACGAGTTTTTCCAAAAAACACTTAGTTTTAGTGAGCAAGCTAAAGGTTGGGTTTCTTTTAAATCGTTTTTCCCAGAAAATGGAATTAGTATAAATAATGAATATTATACTTGGCGATATGGTCACATGTATCAACATCACGCTAATAATACTAGGAATTATTTTTATGGACAACAATATAAATCAACAATAGATATATTGTTTAATGACGCGCCTGAGATAGTTAAAAGTTTTACAACACTTAATTACGAAGGATCATTAGCAAGAATAACCCAACACCTTCAACCGGCACATCCCGTATTAGGAGGAGCTTGGGATGATAACGAATATTTTAATCTAACAAGTAAAGATGGTTGGTATATAGAAAGTTCAACTACAAATTTACAAAGTTCTGGAGAATTAGAATTTAAAAACAAAGAAGATAAGTATTTTACTTACATGAAAGGCGTATCTACCACATTAGCAAATTTAGATGAGCAAGAATTTTCTGTTCAAGGTATTGGTGTTTTAGGAAACGTTGACTGGGGAGATCCCGGTGATCCTGAGCCAGACGAACCCGTGGTAGAGTTAAATGATTATTGTTTAGAAATAAGTCCTGTTCCATACTGTGATGAAATTCTAGGTTGTATGGATGTGAACGCATTGAATTATAATCCAGCTGCTACTATTGATGATGGTAGTTGTCAGTATCCAGAAGTACCTGGTTGTACTGATCCTACCGCTGCTAACTACGATCCAACAGCCACTATAGATGATGGTAATTGTTGTTATAGACCAGGTTGTATGGATGATACTATGGGGATGAACCCAGATATTAATGGTATGTGTCGTGATGGATCTGGTCCAATTATACCTTGGACAGCTAATTGGTGCGGTGGTAACAATGGTTGGTTTGTAACTAATTTTGATCCAATAGCATGTTTCAATGAAGGTTGTGAATTACCAATGGGTTGTACAAATCCAAACGCAAGTAATTATGATCCTTTTGCTGTTATTGATGATGGTAGTTGTATTTTATGTACTGTGTATGGTTGTACAGACTCAACAGCTTCAAATTATGATCCAACTGCAGACTGTGATGATGGTTCTTGTCTTTATTCTTGTGATTACGATAATTACACAGATCTTATAATAAGCGATCCATCTTCACCTGGTGCTAACGATGGAATATTTGTAATGAATATTCCCCCAACTACACCACCACTTGGTAATCCTTGGAGTGGTCAGTTTTACCTATTTGATTCGTCGGGCAATACTGTTTTAAATATTCCAGCTATACCCAATGGTAGTTGTACTATTGGTCTTGGTTGCACTGGATTTAATTCTAATATTACTAATTTTTTCACTGCGGTTGGAGATCCATCACAGGCTGCTTGTGGTGATGCGACTCAACTTTGTTATGAGTTAAAATGGGGAGGAACACAATGGCATTTATACGTACAAGGTTTACCAGCTGATACTTATCTTATCCAATTAATAAATAACACTGGAGGCGCTAATTGCGTGTTTCAAGGTGAAGTAACATTTACAGAGCCACAACCTGTTCAATTAGGATGCCTTGGTAATAATTTTCCAACACCATCTACAGTGCAACATTATGAGCAGCCAGGCACGACGTTTGACGCGGCTATTCCACCACCGGGAACCTATGGTTATTTATATGGTGCTAATCATGATTACGATCCTATTAATAATGAAGAGTGTGCAAAATTATTAGGTAGCTCACCAACACTTGGTTATAACCAAACAGATTTAATGTCTACTGGAGATTTAGTACAGTCTAGTAATCTTGATCTTTATACAATGCAGTATTGGCAAATTAGAATTGCTTGCGTAGGATATGGTTGTAGTAAAATACCTTGGAGTTTAGCGGCGTCTATAAATGAAAACACTATATTAGATGGTAATATACCAGGGGATAATTTGTTTAATAATTGGAACCAATCTAGTGGTTTTGGATCAACTGAAACAAGTGATCCTTCTTTTGCCGCTAATTTTAATACACCTACAATTACTCACACTGCTGGAATGTATCAATTACCTGGTTGTAGTGGTGCTTTAGATTATTGGTGGAGTGAAAAGTTTTATGATTGGGCTACTTTTTTAAGTGTTCTTAACAACTTGAAACAGCCTGGTAATCCATACTCACCTTTATTTCCACATGTGTTTGATTATACTCAACATGACTTCTTTTATGTTAGAGATTACATAACTAGATGGGCTGGCACTGATGCTGCTGGTGTTCATGGATTAATTTACGCTGCAACTATAAAATGTACTTGTGATCCTAATGCAAGTGGTATAGATTCGGATGGAACTCCAATTATTTATGGTTGTAATGTGTAGTTAATCCTAAAAATAATTTAAAAATAACTTTAAATCAACTATGGCAAATTATACAATAACTAGAGTAACAGATGCAAACGATATTTACGGTTGTACTAATTTTCAAACAACAGAGACAGAGACTGAAATGGCTATTATTGGTGGTGGACCCAATGCTGTTGATGGAGATATTATATGGATGATAGATTCTGATGCTGCAAATGGATATAATATTAGTGTAGATGATTTCGATATACCAGGCACGGTGCCCACTAGTGTTGCACAAGTTCCATTTAGCTCGTCTCCAATCGCTGGGTACAGAACATTTGTAAACAATCCTGTGCCACCTCCAACAGGTCAAATACCATCACCAGTTTTAGGTATTGTTATGGAACAAATATCATTAACTAGAATTAAAATGATATTATATTTGCATCCGGAACCTACTCATGGTATTAGTGGGAGCGTTTTTACAATGCCTGGTGTTGATATTTCAGCGCAAATACCAATAACAGGATGCGCTTTTAAAGGATCAGTAACAGCTAATATGACGTTTAGAAATATTAGCAACGAATCTGTTACTACTTTGATTAGTGTAAATAATGCGAATACAAATATAAGGCATACAGAAGTTAATAATTTAGAAGATCAGATAGAAGGACTTTTAAATGATGGTAATACTGATTCTATAGTTTCGTACACAGTGAGTGCTCCAGATAAACATAGATTTAAATCAGAGCCAACTCTTTCGTTGAGTAATAATGATTACAAAGTTACATCTACTGTTACCAATGACGATGATGGGAACATGATATCTAAAACATTTAATATTTCCAAAAATATATAATATGGCAACAGAAAATAAATACAGTTATGATATTATACCAAAAAGTGATTTAGCTAGTATTGATATTGAAAACAAAATAAATATAAATAAAAACTCAGTAACACCAATAACGTATGGTGATGTATTAGGTATATCTAAAGATCCAGGGCGTTCTAATAAAGTCACTACATTTAAAATGGATTGTAATATAGAGGAGATACCGATACAACAAGTGAATAGGGTTTTAGGTTTAAAGACTAATCCAAAAGATTTGATAATTAGAAACGATATTTTAACGTATTTTAACGCTGATAAAGAAGAAATAGAATATCCCATCAACTACATGAAAAAAATTGGTGGTGAAATAAATTTAACTATTATTGGTGATTCGGGCGCTAGTTATGAATTAGTTGTTAAAGATATTACTAACACAAAGTGGTACAATTGGGAAACTAATGAATTTACAAGTGGATACTCTTCAAAACAAGGCGTTATTGATTATAAATCAATTAGTCTAAAGATACCTTCAAAAGCAGAAGAAACTAAATATCAAGTATTTTTTAACCCAATAGGTTCTACTAATTATTCAAGTGAACTACCTACAGAAAGTAATCCTTGGCAAATTTGTCAATTAAAAGACGCAACAACAACATTTAAGTTTGACGATAGAAATCCTAGTTTTATTTCAGATACAGTTTTATCAAAAACATATCCTCCTGGTGCTGTCATTAATACTAATGAAGATGGAACTACTATAGATTGTACTCTTACTGTTATACCAAAAAGAGGTCAAATAAAATTATTAAATGAAGACTTATTTAGATTTCCACTTCAAACTAACTATTTTAACGCTGACTTTGTAAGTTTAGATAGAACTTCAATTTACAAATCAGATTTAGTTGCAACTGTCGATAGTGATTACTCTATAGGCACAATTTCAGGCACTATAACGCTTCGTAAGTCAGCAATAAGAGATTATGAATTCTCTATTAATCCAACTAGTATTTTTAAAATAATATAATATGCCAGTAATAACATTAAACTTTCCATTCGCATTAAATACTTCGGTACAAGTAGGTGACACAGCTTACTACGTACCTACAACCTCGTCTTCTAGTTTCGATATTAATAGCTCTGATGTTATTGAAATAGGTACTGTAGTTTCACCGTTACTGGTTGGTCCTCCAGGTATTTTAAATGTAGATACTAGTTTACCATTTGCCATGTATCCATATACTGGAGATTTTATATTGTTCTCTAAGGATAACAAAGCTAATTTATCTAGTATGTTAGGGTATTATGCTCAAGTTAAAATGGTGAATGACTCGAAAGATAAAGCAGAATTGTTTAGAGTTAGCGCGGATTACTCTGAGAGTAGTAAATAAATAGCAAAAACTGTGATTATATAAGTACATTTAATACAATATAATCATGAGTGATGAAATAAAAAAACAAGTTGAGAACGAACCTCTTTCAAGAGAAGAAAGTAGAGCTCAATTTGAAGAAATAACAAAAGAACTAGGTTTAAAACATTCTTTTGATTTTGATGAAGCATGGGAGATTGGAGAGGAAATAAGAAGAAGAAAAGATTTTAGAGAAAAAATAGGCGAATTAGAAGATGCAGTAGTTAACGCGGAAGGAGGTATGACAGGAGAAGTATTGCACAAGGCAAATCCAGTTAAACATACTTTTGCTGGTGGTTGTTATATAAGAGAAATATACAATCCAGCTAATGAACTTATTATAACAAAGATACACAAAAAAGAACATCCGTTCTTTTTAATGAAAGGAGAAATGTCTATATTAACTGAAGAAGGTATACAGAATATAAAAGCTCCTTATCAAGGTGTTACAAAACCAGGAACGAAAAGAGCTATATACACTCATGAAGAGTGTATTTTTATAACGGTACATGCTACAAATAATACAACCATAGAAGATGTTGAAGATGAAGTTGTGTGTACTAAATATGAAGATTTACCACCTGGTATTGATGCATTAGAAATATTAAAGGGAATTAATTTAAAAGAAGAATAATATGAGTTTTACAGTAGCAGCAGTTGTTGGCGCAGGAGTTGGTGTAGCTAAGTTGATAGGCGCTAGTAAAAGAAAAAAAGATGCTAAAGATGCCCAGAAAAAGGCTAAAGAAGAAATGGATGCTAAGAAAAAGCAATATGCAGCATTAGATACATCTAATTTACATAAAAATAGAGAGAACGTATACGAAGATCTTACAGTTGATCAACGAGCGGCTGATTTTGCTCAACAAAAAGGTGAGCAAACAAGAGCTAATCTTATGGATACAATGAGAGGAGCTGCAGGTGCTTCTGGTATTGCTGCTTTAGCTCAATCAATGGCTAATGAGGGTCAACTAGCTGCGCAAAAAGCCGCGGCGGATATAGGAAGACAAGAGTCTGATAACCAACAAAAAGCTCTTGCTGAAACAGCGAGATTAAAAGATGCTGAGATTAGTGGAGCTGAAGCATCGAGAACTTTAGAACGTCAAAAGGTAACTAATTTAATGGGTATGGCAGCTGGAGAAGAAGCAGCCGCTGCTCAAGCTAAAGCACAGGCAACTTCAGATCAAATGAACGCAGTGGGTAGTATAGTTGGTTCGGTGGTAGGCGGAGTATAAATATAAAATAAATAATATAAATATGGGTGAACAAGCAGGTTTAGATTGGTATAGAATGGGCGAGAAGCGTATGCGAGCTGAGCTTGGTACTTCGGTTAAAGGCGATCCTTTATCTGGATTAGATAAAATTACCGAAGCTCTTAGAGCTAGACAGAAGGCTAAAGAAGAAGAGACGAAAGCAATTGAAAAAGAGAAGAAAACAGCTAGAGATGAGTTTGGACAAAAACTTAATAATGACTTTGTTGAGTTAGGTCCACAATTAAAATCTTTAGGACAAGATTCTTATAATCAAGCTCAAATGGAAGTTGAAGCTTTGAGAAATGAAATGTACGAAGCTATTAACAATGATGATCCAAAAGCGCAAGCGGATATAAATGTTAGACTTAATGAACTTAAAATGAGACATTCTGCTGACGCGGAAAATTTAACTAGTTTTATAGATTCTTATGAAAACGAATTAGTTAGTACAGATGCTATGACAGAAGAACATCAATTAATTCATAAAAACTTTGCTACAAACCCAACAAAAAGAGTTGTATACTCTAATACTAATCCACCTAAACTTATGTATGAATGGGATGTTCCTGTTGTAGATCAAGATCCACAATCTGAAACGTATGGAAAACAAATGATAGATCCAGTTACCGGCGACCCTATGACCGAACCAAAAAGCTATACTTTAGAACAATTAAACGATATGGTTGTTTTGAAAGATAATGAAAACGGTGTTAAGGTTATGGATTACGTTGAGGAGCAAAAACAAATTATGGCAGATGGAGGAAGAGGTCCAGATAATCGTGCTATCAAAAAACAAATGAGAGAGATGATTCCTAGAGATCCTAAGCAATTAAGAGATTGGACTTATGGTAATCCAGCTGGCGCGGATGGTTTAAATATCTTTGAGTATTTAATGGATCACCCTATGCTAGACTTATCTACCGTGCAATACAAAACGCTGGGCATAGAAGACATAAACGCGCCAGGAGGCATTGGACCTGAGGATTTTGTTGATGGGCAAGATAAAGAGGAGATGATAAGAAAAATTATGGATGTAGAAGATGTTGATATAACACATAGCATTATATCTGATGTGTACGCTACAATATCTGCTAATAATATTAGAGGTCGAGAAGAATTAAA
>TARA_R100001594_G_scaffold37142_2_pt1 | contig 15087 bp, 23 predicted proteins | sample TARA_R100001594 | Tara Oceans TARA_R100001594 (sample SAMEA2622752) | marine metagenome | biome: marine biome (ENVO:00000447); feature: marine epipelagic mixed layer (ENVO:xxxxxxxxx); material: "saline water (ENVO:00002010), including plankton (ENVO:xxxxxxxx)" | depth 150 m | reverse complement strand
GTAAAGAACCTTATTGATAGCGATCCAAAAGTAGATTCTGAAGAAGCTCAACGCATCATTGATGCAGAGGTTCGTTTTCAAGAGAACGTCACAGAGCGCTGGAAGGCTGATATGGGGAGTGATGTTAAGTTAGCTAAGATGATACGTCCAGTGACGCTTATATGCCTTATGGGTATGTTTATGATTACTATGTTTATAGACAGTATGGATAACGTCGCATTTAACGTAAAGGACTCTTATGTATCTTTGCTTGAGCTACTTATGCTTACTGCTTTTGGTGCATACTTTGCTGGAAGAACTATAGAAAAGAAATCTAAATAATGATTCGCAAGCTACTGACAATCACTCTATTAGCCTTACTTACTTTAAGTAATGCTTTTGCTCAACCAGATGATGCTAGTTGGGTAAATGTAACAATACAGACAGACAACTATGGTGGTGAATCATCGTGGGAGATCTTAAATAATGATAATATAGCAGTAGCAGTTAGTCCACCACTTCAAAACAATACTCTCGTTAACACAATGGTTTTTTTACCTGCTGGTGAGTATGTATTTGTTATGTATGATTCGTTTGGTGACGGTATATGCTGTTCCTTTGGGCAAGGCTTCTTTGGGTTAACAAACACTTGTGGGTTAGAAGAATTTAACTATGAATTTGATTCAGCTATAGATAGTATACCATTTGTATTAGAACCTTGTTTACCAGTATTGCTTGGCTGCATGAACGAAGCTGCGGACAACTACAACCCATGGGCTAATCAAGATGACGGTAGTTGTGAAATCGTTGATTGCGACTCTCTCGAAACTCAAGTGTCTATGGAGTTAACGCTCGATACATGGCCTGGTGAAACTGGATTTACATTAGTTAATATAGCTAATGGTCAACCGTATGAACAGGTTATACCTGGTGAGTTTGATTTTGGTGATCAGCTCATTACATACACCTATAACTTTTGTGTGTCGCTAGGTTTTGAATTAATATTGGTGGACGAATATGGTGACGGATTAAACGGCTCTACTTCAGGAGGAGAAGATGGGGCTTGTGTTATAACTGCCTGTGATAGTGTTATATGGGAGTTAGAAGATTTAGCTTTCACAGAGTTCGATGATGGTAATACGATGTATTCTGGCGCTATTTTTACAGAGCCTTGTCCACCTGTACCTCCTATAGTGGGGTGTATGGATGATGATTATGTAGACTATAACCCTGATGCAACAGCTCAAGACACCTGTATGACATTACACACATGGGGTTGCACAGATCCAGAAGCCATGAATTACGATAGTACTGCAACAATAGACGACCTAAATAGTCCTTGTAGTATACAGATTATTCTAGAAGATGATGCTGGTGATGGATGGGGCATGTCTGGGATAGGTATGAAGCAAGGTGATCAACAATGGTTATTTACTGTAGGTCCTGGCGTATTTTTAGAGTCGTGGGATATTATGCTTGATTCAGACGAGGAGGTGGATATATATTATTTCCAAGATGGAGGTCAACAATCATCTGCTCAAGAGTTAGCATTCCAAACATTGCATAACTCTGTATATGCAATTAATCAAGCTGGGGATACTTTATTATCTGAAGGTTCTAATCCATTCTTAAATAATGGTCAAAGCGCTTTACAACCATTTAGCGCACCAGAATGGAAAGTGTATCATTTCACTCCGTATTGTGGAGATAGCTGCATACCTTATATATACGGCTGCACAGATGATACTGCTTGTAACTACGATGCTGAAGCTAATACAAATGTTGATTGCAACTATCCAGTACAGTATTACGACTGCAATAACAGCTGTGTTAATGATTATGATGGAGACGGAGTGTGCGATGAGTTAGAGGTAGTAGGTTGTCAAGATCCGACTGCATTTAACTATAACTCAGCAGCTACAGATCCTGGAGAGTGTATCCCAGTGATATTTGGCTGTACTGATCCTACTCAGTTTAACTACAACCCAGATGCTAACACAGAAAACGGAAATTGTATACCTTTTATATACGGTTGTATGAATCCAGATGCATTTAACTACAATCCAGATGCCAACACAGAACTTGAAGACTCTTGCATTGAAGTAGTGGTTGATTGCATGGACCCTAACGCATTTAATTATAACGAATTAGCCAACACTCCTGATGAAGAAGCTTGCCTATATGATGCTGGATGTATTACAGGGCCTGGTAATCCGTATTGGTACAACGATGGGTGCTATGCATGGATTATAGATATTGATCCATACTGTTGTGAAGTAGGTTGGGATGATACATGTGCAGAGTTATACTCATATTGCGAGCAAGGTTGGCCACAAGGTGTATATGATATACATGATGTATATAATGTATATCCTAATCCTGTGGATGATATACTTTACATTCAATCTCCAATAAATACAGAAGCTATTATATATAATTCTTTAGGGCAGATTGTTGTATCTTCTACTAAGGAAAAAAGAATTGACATGACTCATTTACCCAATGGTATATACAATGTTGTCATTAATCATATAAATAAAATAATAATTAAATCATGAGTTACAAAACAAACAAAACAACTAAAAAACGTATTGATAAGCTTTTAACTAAGAATGCTCAATACCAAGCTGCAAATGTCTGCGTGACAAACAGTAAGACAAAGAGGCAAGAAATTAATAGGTATTGTCGTGTTAATTTTATCAATCCTATTAAAGATATAGATTTAGAATTTTATAACCGTGTAATTTTAGCGTAATGAAAATAGATTGGATAAACAGCTGGAACGCTGGAAACAAAAAAGAGAAGTATGAGATTAATTTAAGATTAGGCACAGTGACTGTGCTTGAAATTTCATTTTGTCCATGCCCTAGTTGTGAAACAAAAGGACATTGTAAGAGATTTAGATTTATGATTTTAAACTTTGGATTCGAGCTGTGATGGTAGAACGAAAGGATCTTACTCCAGTTGTATATGCTCTAATAATGCTAGGGGTGTTTCTTCTTGCATCATTTACAGCCAATGGACAAACTCTAAAAAAGACGTTTAAGTTTGCTACATTCTATACTGCCTTCAGTGGTGGTAACTCCATAGCTGATGATAACATATACTCTGTAACTAATGGGTTACAGACTGATGTATTAGAAACTCCTTTCGATTATTCGTTTACAGCTGGTGTTCGTAAGATTGCTAGGTTTGGGTATGAGAACCGAGCTAATGTATTCTATGATGGAACAGAGAAGTCTTATAGCGATGCTGCTACCATTGGTAAAGTAAAAGGGTTTGAATTCTTATTTGAAGCTGACTGGCGTAGACAACAAGGCAGAAACTTTATTGATCAGGATTATTTCTTACGTTATGTAGCTAAAAACTGGATAGCTAAGGTTGAATATCTACAAGATGGGTTTGCCGATGTTGAGTATTTTGAGGGATCCCAAAGGCTTCGACTCAATGCTAATGATAAACTTAGCTTTAATATTGGGGTGGCTCAACGTATATCTGAACCATATGGGTATAATCCTTTAGAAGAATGGGTGTTGTCAAATAATAACATACACTATACAAGTCTTGCTATACAAGAGGGGTATACTGTAGATGTACAAGCTGGTGAATATTTCTCTCCAGACGGTGAGCTTGTAGCTAATAGTGTTGATGTATGGGAGCAGGTTGTTATACCTGAAGTTATTGATGATTATGTTGCTAGAAAAAGAAATGAACTACCTAATGTATGGAACTATTCTGTAGTTGTTGGGTATGATTACTATAAGTATTCTAAAGAATTTTGGATGCACAATTGGGTAAGTGTAATGCCTTATCATCTTAAGACAGATGACGAGTATTCTTACTTTGAAACCACCGAAGGGGGGCAATGGCTAGATTACGGCGCAGGCCTTATCTTTGGGTGGAGATTAAACAAGAGTCTTGGTGTGTTTTTAGAGGGAAAATACAATAAGTATTGGAATCGAGAATGGCATGACTTCTCAGTTGGATTAAATTACGTAATATTATAAAAATGGCAAAGCAGATTGGAGAGGATACTAAAGTAACATTTGACCTTAAAACAATAGGGTTGGGTGTAGCAGGGCTTGCAGCCTTAATAGGAATGTGGTTTACGCTACAAGCTGATATAGCAGAAGCAAAAGAGTTGCCAGAGCCATTGCCTCCAGACATTACACGTATGGAGTTTGATATGAAGGACCAGCTAGTACGTCAAACAATTATGACAACTCAAGAAGATGTATCAGAACTTAAAGAAGATCTAGATCGTATTGAGGAAAAAATAGATAAACTACAGTAATTATGAAGCCATTAAAAAGAAAAAAACTTACAGAAGAAAAAAACGTGCCAATAGGCATTACTGAATTTAAGAAAGGTGATAAAACAACTGAGTATGTGAAGAGTGTTCAACCTGGTAAAGTCCTTAAAAAGAAATATAAAAAAGGCAAACCAGCAAAATCAAAATATATATCAGAAAAGAAAGCTGAACGTCAGATAAAGCGTAAAAGAAGAAGAGCAGCAAAAGATGAGTACGGGGGAAGACATTATAGGCTCAGGAAAAAAGCAAAGAAGTTAGAGGATAAGGCTATGAACTTCCCTGGCGAAAAACAAGTATCTAAGAAAAGGTCTGAGAAACTAATGACAAAAGCTCAAACAAAACGTCAAAAAGCTAGGGATATTAGGGCAAAGAAAAGTTAAATAATTTAATAAATGAAACATTTAATCTACATATGTTTATTTGCAATGACATCTCTTGGTATGACTATACCAGATTCAGGAGTATGCGTCGTTGAGTTTAACGCAAGTTTTAACTCAGCAAATAGTGTTGATTGGATTGATGAGTTGAGTGATTGTAAAGGGAAGAGGGTGGATATTGTTGCTAGCCCTGAATTACAAAAAGAACATAAAATTGTAGTAGTACCTACTGTTATCGTGTTTAACGATGGGGAAGAGGTGGAGAGATTTCAAGCAAACATCATGATGCAGCTTGAAGCAACGAAAGATGAGGTTCAGGAAGCGGTTGATGAAATTATAATGAGTGCATTCTAATGAGGGCAATTAAAGGAAGAAATCCTGAGCTGATAAGTCAAGCTGATATAGACAAAATTAAAGGGTGGAGGACATCTCATAGAGACAATCCAGGTGGTGGTCGTTCTACTCATCTTATGGCTAGTTCAGATAATTTAGTTTTCCCTACGTTATTTCAGGAGGATGATGGATCGTGGACAGAGTATGAAAAAGATGAATGGAGAGAGGCTCTTGAAAGGGCTAAAAGAGAAGGTACGGTTCATAAAGCAGCAAACCCACAAGCTGCTAATCTTATAGCTGAGGGAGCATGGAAAGGACTACATACTGAAGGCGGATTAATGGATGTTTTAAGTGAATGGGGTAGAAACAGATGAACACGGTTAAGAAAAAAAAAGGCACTAGAGTTAGGAAGCTAGCTAATGGAGGTAACGGGAATGGCAACGGCGATCCAGTAAAAGAAACTACAGCAACACCCCCTCAAATTATTTATGCTGATTATGACGAAGATGTTATAGTTCCAGAAGGTGCTACAGTAGTTCGAACAAACAAACCTCCTGAACCAGGATCTTTTGAGAGTGTATTAAATGATCCATACCTAACACAATATGGTGGCTCAAATTACCAAAGCACACCTTTGGTTGATCTTACTCTTGCTCTTGGCGCATACGGTTTAGGAAGTGCCTTGCCAGCGATTGGAGAAGGTTTGGCAGCAAGTTGGAGAGGATTAACTGGGGTTGGAGAGAGTGTGTATAGCACTCTTAGTGGGCCTTTTAGTACGGTATTTAGATCACCTTTAGTAAACCCAGTAACAGGGAATCCTGTAGCTGGCGGTGCAATAACTGGGGAAGGTTTAATTAACTCATACTTCGCAGCACACGGGGCTATGAACTTGCCTGGGGATATAAAGGCCTTTATTGATGACCCTTCATGGGAGGCTGCAGGCGATATTGGGATAGATGTACTTGAGATGCTTCCTGTTGCTATAGACTACTTCCTGCCAAAATTCTATAGTGCTGTAAAAAATACAGTATCCGCCGAGTCTAAAACCGCTACCGCTGAAACACCCGTAATATCTCTTGAGTCTTCTACTACAGGTGCAAGGGGAACAGATGCGGTTTTAAATGCTTTAAGAGAACAGGAGTTAAAAAGAATATATACCTCTCATTTCGCTGATCAAGTAAAAGGTGTAAAAGCAAGAGGTGCTGCAGGTATATTAACTGAAGCAGAAGTTGAGGCAGAAATAGCTACAGTTCTTGCATATCAAAACGAATATCTATCTCACCCAAGATTTTTACAAAAATTAGAAGAGGCACAAAAGATTGCGGAGCTTCAAACTCAAGTTATACCTGGAACAAAAATACTCACCCCTCAAGCTAATGCTGCTATAGCTGAGTTTGGGGGCGTTAGTAAGTTTGGCTTTATGGGTGAGGTAAAAGTTGCAGAAGGTGTTTATGAATGGCAATTAATCCCCTTTGCTGACGCAAAAACTACAGCATTTAAAATGGTTGAGGAAATGCAGAAGGGTGATGATGTTTTGAGAAATGCAATAGGTAGAGCTAAAGATGAAATATTTACAACTTATATAGATCCAGCAACAGGTGTATTACAAAAACAAGAAGCAAGAGGTCTGTACACAGCAGGAGGGGAAGCAGTTCAAGGTGAGGGTATGGCTTTTGATGCTGCTGAAATAGCGTATCTAAACACACTAAGCCCAGAAGACCTTCTTAAGGTTTTAGCTCACGAAGATAATCACGCTAGATTAATACCATTTTTAGAGTTCACCTTAAATACTTATAACACAAGAAGGTTTACTTATTTAGATGATATTTATATCCCACCTGGTGGTAGAGCTGCTACAGACGGTTCTATTAAACCAGGAACGGAGTTGTTTAAAATCTTTATGAACCCAAGAATAGGTCTTTCTGAAAGAAATTTAACATACCTGGCGGATGAGGCAGAGTTAGCTGCAAGAATGGGGGAGATAAAAATTAATTGGTGGGAACAGCAAATGAAAGCTGGGGAAGCTGGATTGTCTATGGATGAGTGGATGTACAATTGGACTCCAGACATGGCTAGGAAAGCATATGAATTGTGGGATCCAACGGGTGGACATTCACTATGGTTGGTTATTAAAGGAGCTAATGAAAAAGAAAAGTTTCAAAATATAACAAATCTTCTTAATAATTTACTTACACCTTCTGTGCCCATAGCTGTTGCTGGTGGTATAGGTGTAGCAGCTACGTCTACTGAGGCTGCTATAGAAGAAGCCCCCACGAGTAACAAACGTGGAGGCTTCATATCAAAGAAAAAAAGACGTAAAGGCTATAGATTAATTTAAGTAGCTTAATAATAATTTGTGACGACTTGAGTGCTTGAGTCGCTTCAAAGCACGGTCACGTATTTGCCTTACTCTCTCGGAAGAGAGATCAATCATCTCTGATATTTCTTCTAATGTCTGAGGGTGTTCAATACCTATACCAAAATAAAGCTGTAAGATTCTAGACTCTCTAGGGGTAAGGCCTCTTAAAGCTGATTGCACTTCTTGCTTTAGACTTTCATCAACTAATCCTTGATCAGGATCATCAAGTGATGTATCCGCCATAAAATCCCCTATCTTACTTGACTTATCTTCATCGCTACTTGCAGGCGCATCTAAACTCATGTGTCTGTTAGCATTTTCGAGAATTATTTTAACATCTTTAGCCGTCATGTCTAACTCGGCAGCTATCTCTAAAATCGTTGGGGCTCTCTCAAGGTTCTGCTCTAGAGACGCATAGATTCTTTTAATTTTTATTAAAGATCCTATTTTGTTTTGAGGCAGCCTCACCAACCTTGCGTGATCGGAAAGCGCAGATAATATATTTTGTCTCACCCACCATACGGCATAAGATATAAACTTAAAACCACGAGTCTCATCAAACCTTTGGGCTGCACGAATCAATCCCAGATTACCTTCACTAATTAAGTCAGGTAGGCTAAGTCCTTGATTTTGATACTGTTTAGCAACAGAAACAACGAATCTTAAGTTCGCTCTAGTTAACTTATCTAGTGCCTGCTTGTCCCCATTACGTATCCTTCTAGCTAATTCCGTCTCCTGATTTATATCAACCATATCCTCCTTAGATACGTCTGATAAATATCTATCAAGGCTAGGTTGTGACCTGTCAGTTATTTGCTGTGTAATTTTAAGCTGTCTCATTTGCTGTTTCTCTTTCTAACTTTTTTAATAATCTTTTCTTAGTTAATTTAAGTGTATTAATTCTTGAATCAATTGAATCTAATTGAGTCCTTAATAAGTAATCTTCAAGTATGTTATCTACTATATCTTTAACTACCTTATATGTGTCAGCATATCCTGGCCAATAGTCTAGGTTTGGAAAATGCTTTCCCGTGTAATAACTACAGGTAGACCTATCTACACCTATAGCATCACCTATCTCCATTGTAGTGCAATAAGGTGTAAGAGCTACACCTATAGCTGCTCTAACTTGTACGTGATGCCGTACACGAGATTTACTTCTCACAATACCTAAGGTTTCATATACCTCAGTTACTGCTTGAGTTATAGCGTCTGTTCTTTTCATTTTATTAAATTTTATTTTTTGACAGTTTGTTACATAATATATCTTCATAAAATGAAGAGATATATTATATAACTAACCTCTCTTCTGTATCTGGATGGATGTAAGATTTTTTGTAATTTATTATCTCGCAACTTTTTAATTGAAGTAAATCATTTAATACGAGCATAGTTATTTTATCTTTTCTATCCTTCCGTTGATATATTTTTTTGTATGCGTCTTTTTTATATAAGACGTAATCGTTAAAGTCTACGTTGCCTAAACACCAATCTAAAAGTTCTTTTCTTTCTACACGCACGAACCCCCCTACCTCACATATTTCAAAAGCTATCCATTTTGCTTCACCTAATAGCCATCCGAGATCACCATGCACGTTTCTAAACTCCACCCATATTTCATCAGGTAAATTATTACCTTTTACATCAACACCATCAGGCCCATGCCAAAAATCTACATGAAGCTCTATATCTTCATCACGGGTAGACTTATTTATACCGCTAAATATTCTTGCATATCTAGTAGCACAAACTCCACCATCTTTCCAAGACTGCTTTCGCCTCTCGTTAAAAAGGTTGTTTATATTGCTCATATTCTTTTGAGATTTCTTTAATTAGATCTAATTCAGTATTTACCCAAACTCTAAAGTCCTTTATATTACTCATTACATCTTCAATCTCAGTAAGAATATCAGAACCATCTTCACTATAAAGGCTTTCATGCAAAGTGCTTGTTGCTTGGTGAATTCTTTCACATGCCTCCATATAGAAAACGCTTACTTCCTTCTCAGTCATTATCTATAGATTTTTTTATCTCTTGTATTGCTTGATCTACTTGTAGTCTGTTTTTAGCTAAGTAAACTTCACAATCCATTTCGTTATCCATGATGTACTTCAGAAAAAGCTTCCAACGCATAGGGAAATCATGATGCGACGGTAAGTAACCTTTTGTTTCTATAATCCAGGTAGAATCCTTACAAACAAAATCAGGTGTGTATCGTATAGGGTGTTGAATTGAATTGGTCCTATCAGACATGTCCTTTTTTTTGTTTGTCATCTTAAAATACTTATGCTCAAACCTAAAGGATTCCACTAAAGTAAATTGTTCTTCTTCATATGAAAAACCTATACCATGTTGACGCAGTTGATCCGCACAATACTTTTCAATTGATGACTTATACTTTCCTAGTTGTTTTTTTTTAGATTTAGAAGTTCTCTTATTCCTTTTCTTTCTCATCAAGAGTAAAGTTACTCTATAATTAATTGTTAGACGATAAAATAGTTGAAAAATTTATAGATTCTTGTTTATCTGATTGAAAATGAATTGATTTGAATAAAGGTTTCTTTCTTATCCAAGATACAAATCCTGTTTGAGACATATTCATTATAAGTTTATGTGGCTCTTCTATAGGTGTAGGATAACCACCAGTTTCAGTCTCTCGGACTTTCCTAACATGTAACTCAGTGAGTTTCCGTATGTTATGGTCTGGAGCTTGAACCTTTCGATGAATTGTAAGGAAGCAATCTGCTCTGTTTACGAATTTTCCACCACCTTCAGTGTCTTCAGCGTAAGGGGCTACAGGTAATCCATCAGCACCTTTACGTCTTTGAGCTTCAGTAAATGCATGCATGTTTAACCATACTGCTACATTGTTAGCTTTTGAAAATGTTAAGAATGAACTAGCAGATTCATAATGATAATCATGGACACCTATATTACTACCTTTCATATCTAACTTCAAGCTATTGTAAGGATCTACAAATATCCCATCAACAGGTTGTTGTCTTAGTATTTTTTCCATAAAAAGGATTATATCACTATAACTGTATACTTGATTATTACTAATCACAGTAAAATGTTCGTTCACCCATTCATATGCAGATTTTCTTTCATAATAATTCATATCTGATATCTTTTTATCAGAGGCAAATTGCATTAACTGCATTTTAATTGAGGCGGTTCTATTTTCAGAAGAATATAGAATCCATTTCCAGCTATGCCTGATAACTGAATTAACTATTAAATACAAAGCGGTTGTAGTTTTACCTACATTGCTATGACCATTCATAATAACGAATTCCTTCTTGTATCTGAAGTATTCGTCAAGACTCGAATCTCCTGTGTCTAATCCTATTTCTATTTTACCTTGAGAGAAATCATCAATCCACCTGAAGTCTTCATCATCAGAAGATATAAAAGACATATCTCCGTCGTTAATTAATAAATCTCTTTCTGCTGAGTTTTCGTTATCTATTAACGCTTTAATAGGCATTTGTTTACCTTTTTCAATTCCGTCAAGAATTGTAATCTTAGCATGATCAATAGAATCAAGATCTCTTTTCTCTATTTCTCTAATAAGGATTCTTATAACTTCATCTTCCTCCATACGTCCAGCAGATATGTATCCACCGCATAATATAGAAGCCTTATTTAGAGTGATCCATTTCTCTCCATCTTCAGCATTACGTATCATACGTGCAGCTAAGTTTAGCTTCATATAATCCGTGTAAGAATATGATTCGTTTTCAGGTGTCTGTTTTTCTGCGAATTCTGTAGTGAAAGCACCAAACTTATCGTAAGAATCTTTGATTATTATGTCGGGATCATGAGATTCAAAGCAAGCCCTTGACTCATTTATTCCAGACTCATCTACTTCAAGACAGTATTGTTTTTGAAAATAGTTACATAACGCTCTAAAATGATCCCTATGTCTTTCGGGATTTGTAATCTTTACTAAGGCTTTTATCCCATCACCTGAAGGTGATACCCAGCAAGAATATATATACTGATCTGTAGCTAAAGCTTTCTTTACCTCTTTTACATTAACGTGGTCGAAATCTAAAACTATAAAACCTGAATGTTCAAATAAAGCATCATCGTTTCTAGACGAAAACTCCCCACTGAAACAAACAATGGGGAGCTCTTTCTTTTTAGACTTATCTCCTGATCTAATCCTCTTGATAAGAGACTTTGACTTGCCCTCCTGTATGCGTTGAAGTGCAGTCGGCATCATTATATGATGAGGACTTTTTATTTCTTTTATACTTTTGAAAATTGTTACTTTCATTGTCTAATGCAATCATTAAGAGTATTAAGTAGCCAGCTAGATCCATAACTGAATCCTCTGTATCACCATGAACACCCTTATATTTAATTCTATTTAATTTATCGTCAATTCTAGATTTTATAGCTTCCATCGGGTCTAATCTAGAAAATATACCGCCAGGAGTTAATGCGCTATCTCCATATGATTTATTTTTAGACAAAAGAAGTTTTTTTAATTCTTCGCATTTATCTATTATAAGTTCTCTTGTGTTCATCTAATGTTATTTGTGATCGTGATAACTCCACACTATCTAATATCTCACGTATGATAATATCCTTATTTTTAGCTTTAGGAGTGAAATATTTATCACGTAGTCGAGATATTACTTTAGTATCATAACGCATGATATCAGATGGTGTGTCGTATATAGTGACTATCCACTCCTTACGCTCGTGTACTACATTCCGTTTCTTGAATGCGACACGAACATAAGAGTGTTTTATCATGGGTTTATCAGAACGGCATGTCATTAGACACAGCCTCTGCTTTTGCCTCTCTAGCCGCTCTATCCTCTTTAGCTTTTTCGCTGTTCGGATCGAACACGGTAGTGTATGGCTTACCATTTTTAGAGATAGCTGTTCTACAAAAAACATTTCCACCATCTCCATTTTCCTGGACAGGTGTAGCGTATTTGTCAATCATCTCCTGAAGCTCAGTAACTTTGTACTTTACTGTAACTCCTGCGAACTTGCCATCATAAAAACGTGGCTCTTCTGTGTACCCTACGAGTACTGAATCATACTTTGTATCACTCATGTTAAAATAATTTATAAATTATATTGAAAGCAAACGATTTGCTTTTACAACCTTATACTTCGAAAACTGCATAATGCGTTTCCGTTTTATGCCCATTAGCTAACCACTCTTTTATATTAGTGAGCGCTTCATGGAACTTCATTTCACCCCTGAGCATTGTTTCGTCAGTGCACTTAACTAGTGCTGGGTAATATGGGTATGCTTTTTCTTGCACCACCCAATAATAATCTTCTATACCAAAAACTTTTGTATATATGTATGCTTGTATATCATAAGACCAACTATTGACATCGTACTTGAATTTATTTACACTACGTGCACTCTTGCTGTCCGTAATAAATCCGTCACCTAGGCAATCAAGAAATCCTTTAACAGGTACGCCGTCTATATCTTCATTAAATTCAACCTGATATTGACCATTTAGGTATGTATCTAATAATCCACATGTATCTAACCTTTCGATCATATCATTAGCTTGCTGCCAATCCTCTTCAGAACAAACTTCTTTACCTTCTGCGGTGATTTGTTCAACCATGTCAGCTTTTATAGCTTTATATTCAGAAGTCATAGCAGGTTTTTTAGAGTTAATAGTTTTTTCGCTACAATTACTAAGTATCGTATCAGAGTTTAGAACTACGTATGTCTCTATGGCTTTATCTCTTTCGAAAAGCAGCATATCGTAGAGTGTGCCAAACGTCAAAGCATCGGACTGTTTCTTTAACTGCCCTCTCATATACATCTCCCAGAGACGCATATCTCCAAGAGCATACTTAATAGACGAGTACGAAAGATGTCCTTTACCTACACTGTCTGTAAGTTGTTGTCTTAAATTCATTTTTTAATTAGTGTATGCCCGATTGAATGTATCATTTTATCTATACGATCCATCTCAGTCTTAGTTGTTTCTATTTTACTATCATTACGTACATCATCCCATTCAGTTGACATAAACGAAACTAGGGGTAATATCTCCAAAGCTTCACAATACATATGGTTTTTAAGAAATATATCATATTTACGAGACAACTCTGAACGAGTTATTGTACCCTCGTTCAATTCCTCTACCCATGCTTTAGTATTTCTATACATTAAACGAACTTCTTTAATCCCTCCTTCTGCCTATCTGTTAGATCATCACCATACTTAGACAATACATTATCGTATGCCTTCTTTTTATCAGTAGCTGATTTGATGTAACCAACAGCGCTATCCATGATATTTACTTTAGCTTTACTTTTAGGTGAAGCCTTAGCCATGTTGTCTTGTTGGTGTATAGCATCTGCAACCTCACCTGCAGAAGCCATAGAATCGTCTACACCAATACCCATTATAGCAAGTGCTCTACCTACGGCTGAAGTTTCGCAATTCTCTATGTAAGATGTTTTGTTGATGTTTCCGTTAGCCTGAACTTCATGCGCATGACCTGTAGCTACAACTCTCTGCGCTTGATCCGCAATTGTTGCTTTGCATACGCAATGCTCCGAATCTAACACTGGAAATTCTGTTGCGATTGTCCAGTTCTCGTACTTTTTTTCTTGGCGGAAGTACTTAACACGCTCCTTCACCTCGACATATTGTTTGCCTCGGATGTTTACTGTTTTGAACTTGTATGTTCCCATAATAAATTAAATTTTGTGTGTAAAATTACGAATAATATGTTAATAATCAACTCTTTCTTGAATACTTTTTTTCCTATCTCTTAATATATTTATCTGTCTATCAATGAATTGCACCTGCATAGCTCTTGACTTTACCCAACCCTCTGTAACCATCTTAATGCCCACAGTTTCAGTCATTTCGTAAAGTGACTTAAAGACTTTGTTTAACTCCAAATCATTTTTTGCTTTATCGTGCATGCCTTTGATCTGCCACTTTGTATAGTCGTTAAAATATTCTGCTATTGCAGTATTAGTTTGTTTCCCATATCTATACATATGCTCATTACAAAACAATATGTAAACCATATATGACATTTTTTTATATTTAGAGTATTGACTTTCTTCACGCATTTCAAATGGTCGCTTTAGAAAAATGCTCATAAGAGCATTAACTTCTCTTTCTAAATCTCTAAAATCTCGTATTGCTTTATCAGTAAGTATTTCTTTCTTCATCGTATTGTATTTTAATAAATTCGTGTATTCTGTGGTATCTATGTAGTACTCGAAACATTTTTATAGACGAAAGTGCAAGTTTTTTAGATTCTTCTAATGTATTTACTCTTTCGTTTTGATCTACACCTAAGACTTCATCTATAAGGTATTCACCTACTTGTTGAGATTCTATTTCATCAACTAATTCTCCTACAGAATCTTCAGCCATTTCTAAAAAAATTTTAGCTATACCTATAGGTGTCCATCTCAACCAGTTCTTAAGACCATAATTTTCTATATCGTGTACACATAGATCTACAGCGCAGTCAGACATAGGATCGTCTTTTAATCTCATGGATCTCACCCATGCTAAGGCTTGTTTCTCTGTCATTAGAATCCAAAGTTTTTACATGTGTCGTATAGGTTTGACATTCTGTTTGCTAGCATTATCTTTGCTCTATCGCTTCCGTTCCAATCAGCATGTTCATATTCTTTCACGAACAGCTTGATAAGATGCATAGCATCCACATGCTTGGGTGTTAGTTGCATGGTTGGG
>TARA_R100001594_G_scaffold37412_1_pt1 | contig 15101 bp, 4 predicted proteins | sample TARA_R100001594 | Tara Oceans TARA_R100001594 (sample SAMEA2622752) | marine metagenome | biome: marine biome (ENVO:00000447); feature: marine epipelagic mixed layer (ENVO:xxxxxxxxx); material: "saline water (ENVO:00002010), including plankton (ENVO:xxxxxxxx)" | depth 150 m | reverse complement strand
TTTGCTCTAGGTGCCATAATAGCAGCCTGAACAGTTCCACCACCTTGATAGAATGTAGGAACAGTAGATATACCAACATTGAGTGTGAATGTAGTTGTAGTTCCAACACTTTGAATGGGAATTCCCCCATAACCTGGATCAGGTTTTCTAGGATAACTATGCTCAGTAGCATGAGCATCTCTAGCACAAGTAAAGGTAAGAGAATTTTGTGCAATCTTTATATTTCTTCCAGCAGTCAAACTATGACCTGCACCAACTGTCATTACAAGATCACCAGTAGCAGCATTATACGTAGCAGCAGATACATCATCATACTTCAGACTAGATATACCAACTTGTAATGTAAGAGTATTGACAGTGGTAGATGCAATTGAAATCGCAGTATCATAATATGGATCTGTTGCTCTTGGATATGAATGCAATGTTGCATTATCATCCATTGCACATCTGAATACTATTGAACTTTGTGCAATAGAAACGGTATTAGTTCCTGCTAACAATCCATGATTAGCTACAGTAACTGTCATAATACCAGTAGAACCAGTATACTGTGCATTAGAAGGAGTATATCCCAATCCAGTATTAGATGTTAAAGCACTACTTGCTGCACTAACAAAGGAGTGTAGATAGTCACCACCAGAAACTATAGCGTTAGCAGAAGCCCGTTTAAATGTATGAGCGTATTGATCTCCACCTGCTGCTACTCCAACATTAACTGTAATGGTACTAGTAGATGTAGATGCAATAGATACAGAATTATTATACGCATAATCCTGACCTCTAGGATAATAATGTGTAGAAACACCTGAATCAATAGCACAGGTCATTCCCAATCCAGTAAAGATTACAACGCTTGATTTACCAGTTGCATTAAATCCATGAGCACTAGTTGTTGTAACTGTCATAATACCAGTGGTACTGGTGTATGCAGCCGTTGAAATTGAAAGTGGAGGAGCATACTCACATGTCATTGCAATTCCCGAAAGAATAACATCTTCACCTCTTTCTAACTTATGAGGCAAGAAAGTAGTAATTGTTGCTAATCCAGATGCTCCACTATACTCAATATTTGTAAGTATTTGAGGTTTGTAGAATACTTGTGGATTAGTAATTGCTATTCCAGTAATTCCACCATTAACAATTTGTGCAGTACCAATTCCAGTGTAATTTGCGGTATACAAACTGGATGTTTGAATAGCAACATTAACAGTTGGTTGAATATCAAGTCTATAACCAGATCCACTTGTTCCAATACCAATGGCTGAAATGGTTCCTGCAACAGAAACTACAGCGGTTCCACCTGCAGCAACAAGAGGTTGTAAACCAAATCCTTCAGTAGATCCAACAGAAACAATTATTCCACCAACAGGAACATTAGCATTATTAGGATCATAAGTAGCAGAAGATGCAGTTCCTGTAAAGAATATACTAGAAATTCCAGCACTTTCTTTCATCTCATAATCTTCTACTTCACTTTGAACACCCTGCGGTCCTTGGAATATACCATTAACTAAGACAACAGCATTACTTGTAGAGAATCCTGTTGCATTAGATCCTCCATCTTTTTTCAGAGTAAAGGTTTTAGCAATTCCGGTAAATTGGTTAGAAATATCATCAAAGATAATATTATTAACATAAGTCTCTGCGATAGTACCCGTTACTCCACTCCTCATAAAGGTTCTACCTTGGAAAGTAGAATGAGTGGATACTCCTACCCAATCCCTATCATCCGGTGCATTAGTAGTTGAGGAGATAGGATCAGGTCCATAAGGTGCTTCAACAAAATGAATTTTATTTTCACGAATATTATAATTACCCTCATATATCTGAATCATATCTCCAGAACTATGAGTAGAAAGACCAGTTCCCATCCATGGTCTCTTAACTAATACTACGTTTGTGCTTCCTAAACCAACAGTATTAATTTTCATAATTTCTTCATTAATCTTTATGAGATCTCCACTGAAGAATGATGTTATTCCACTAAAGGTTAACTTTTCATCTAAAAGAGTTAAATCTTTTGCAAGAGTCGTAGTAACTGATCCACCAACAATAGGTGACTGGAAGAAGTTGTCAATTGCTACTATTGCTTTAGCATTTTGATTAGTAGATGTAAAGGAGTGAGAAGTTCCAATACCAACAGCACTAATATCAAATACTACAGGAGTTTGTAGTAATGCTTTCTCTGCACTAGCGGCAAATTGTAAAGTGCTATCATTACTCTTAACTGCATATACTGTAGAAGGTAATTTAGTAGTTACTCCAATACCAGGAACAGTGCTAGAAGCAATACTAATTGCTTGAGTAGTTCCAGATCCTGCATAAGAATACTCAAGTTTTTCTCCACTTACAAAGTAATGATCAGGAATAGTAATAGTATCTGCAGAAACACTAACTAAGGAGGTATCACTTGCATCAACAAATCTCTGGAAGATTGGTCTCTCATTATGAAGTAAACCAAATGTTCTCTTAATATCACTCTCTGTTCCGTAATATTCTCCGAAACTAGAATTAATTACTGCATTATTGAAATCAATAGAACTATTATCAATGCTTGATTTAACAAGACTTAAAACATTTTGGAAGACTCGTACTTGAACCTTAATATTATGATTAGGAATAAAGGTTAAATGCTTTCTATTAGAACCATCAATATTTGCACCTATCGTTCCTAAACCAGTTGTATGTAATTGAACATTACCATATTCAGTTAAGGTATTATAATCATCGTCATCACATGCAACAACCTCACACATTTCATAACGCTTATTAGTTGTATCTTCTAATTGAACAATATAATATGCACCATGAGAATCTTCATGATATTCAGCAATAGTGTTTATTCCAGGAGTTCCTGAAGCAGCAATTGAAGTATACCAGGAATCAAGAAGACCTGTGTTTAACTCTTCTGCAGTTCCAACTCCAGTAGCACTAGAAGTGCTGCTAGCAATAGAAACACTAAGAGCATTAACACTATGTCCCACTCCAAGAGCAGAATCTGGTGTAAAGTCAATTTTAATTCTTGATCCTTCAAGGTAAGAATAATAAGTTCCCAAACCACCAATACTATAAGGAGTCAAATTATTATCTGCCAATTGACCATACTCAACCATATCAACAGTTGATCCATCATGAATAAGATTTAATTCATCAAATTCAAAATAAGAATCATCATTTGCTCCAATTTCTACTATAACCTTAGCAGAACGATATGTAGAAGCAATTCCTACAATTGTTGTTGCCGAACTTGATCCACTAGCAATTTCAGTGTGATGAGAATTAATTTGAACAATACTTCCACAAGATGTGCTACCTATTCCTGAATTATTACTCTTAAGATCATGAGAAATAAATGTGACATCATAATCATTAACTGAATACTTAATTGGATAGAACTGAAGTTGTCCTTTAGTTCCACTTATACTCCAATCAAATGAACCCAAATCAGGATGAGTTTCTACTCTTCCATACTGATTAAGATATCCATTAACTCCATCGTGCAGTAAAGATACAACAAGAACTTGTCTTTCTTGAGTATATCTTTTATCTCTTACATATGTAAAAAATTTCCTGCTTCTTGCTGCACTTAATTCATTATTATCAATCACAGCAAATCTTGTTGCTCTTGGTTGGTGATTAAATTCACCACTAAAATCATCTATAGTAAGAACTCTATTTCCTACAGCTTCCGAATAATCACTTAATACTCTATTTTCAAAAACTATTTCATTGGATACTAATCCATCATTTATCCTAACTGCTTCTTCTGAAGCAAGATCAAAAGTATAAACACAATTCAGATTTCCCTTACCAAACATATCAACAGTAACATCAGCAGTACTGGTTTCAGCAAATCCTACATTTGGAGTATCTGGTTTACTCTCGATAATTAAATCAGAAAACTTTAAGAATCCAGCAGTGTGATTTAAAACACTAACTGACTCATTCCAAGTTTGATAAGGAACTTCAGATTTTAAAGCATAAGAAAAATACTGATAATAATTGTTATCAGGAATTCTTTGAACATTATTATTCAGCATTCCTGTATCATATATCCATCCCTTATTAACTGATGAATACGGTCCTAATTTAATATAAGAATCAAAATCAGTTTTACTCTTAATAACTCCTTTCGTGGATGAAGTTTGACCACTAAGAATTTCTCCAATTTCAAGTTCACTATTAGTTGAAACTTTAAGAGTTTCAATCTTATTATTCCAACTTTCAACTATTCCTTCTTTGTCACCAGTAGCAACAGTTTCTCCTATCAAGAAATCATTAACTTTTAATTTAATATCAAATATGGGGAATTCTTTTTCAGGAATTACTCTACCAAATGAAGTGTTAGGATCATAATAACCAGGATATGCTCCACCATCCAAAACACTAGACATATCATAAACAAGAGATCCTGTATTACCACCTAAAGCAGTATTAACCTCAGTTATTGGGAATAACTTATAATTATATGCCGCTGAATTATATCCCTTTGCAGTAGATCCTACTCCAACACTCGTATTTTCAATTAAAACATTATCACCAACAGCGAATGGGAATAGATCACTAAATCCTGTATTAAACCCTACTGTTACTCTCTTAGTAGAGGAATTATATGTAATAGTGTTTATACCAACTCCATTAGAATTATGAATAGGAATAATAGTTGGAAGAACATTATACATTCCATAAGTGTTCTTAACTATTCTAACTTCAGGATTTCCAATTTGATATTCTAAAATTACATCATTAACTTGTTCTCCAGTATATCCATCCAATACAACTAAACTAGGATCAGTTATATAATTCTTACCTGCAGATGAAATTCCAATACTCTTAAATGAAGTAAGAGGCTCAATTCTAAGAATTTCTGGAAGATTTAAAGAAGGACTTAAAGTAAAATCACTAGGATAGTCAAACCCAATATTTTCAATAGTAGTCTTCTCAATTTTTCCAATAGATTGACTTTGAATTTCTATTATTGCATTTTTTCCATAAGTAGAAGAAATGGTTGTAATTCCAGGAGTAAATTGATATTTTCTTCCTGCATTTAAAACTTCAATTTCATTAATACCACCATGAGCAGTAGATGATTTGGTAGTATAAGAAACGCTTGCAGTAGAACTATTATAAGAAATAGATTCAGGATAATGCTCTATATTGTAAACAAATGAAGTTGTTCCTACCCCTACTATTGTCTGAGAACCATTATACTTACTATCAATTAAATTAATTTGATTATTATTAAATACATCTGTATCAACAATAATTTCTTTTTTAACATCTGCAATTAGATCTTCATTAACAACATCTAATTTATAATAAAAATTCTCTGGAACATTATCATTTAAGAAGATAGTTACTTTAGCAGATCCTTGAATACCTACTTCACCACTTTCAACAACTTCAAAATTAGTAGAAGTTGCAGTAGATTCAAACTTATACTTATACTGAGGATCTTTATAGAAATTAAGTTCAAAAGCAGAATAGGTTGAAAATCCTACTTTAGATGCCAATGAAGAATCTGACATATCAAATTCAACAATTTTATTTTTATAAAGATCAAGTTGAGGATTAATAAGTGATATTGTTCCTGCACTTGCACTGGTTATATCAATATAATTTGGAATATTCAAACTCAGATTATATCTGCTTGAACATAATCTAATCTTGTCTTTAGTGTAATAAAGAACATAATAAATCTTTTCACTAGTTAATCCACCAGAAGCAGTAGCTGCTGTATAGATTACTTTGTCACCAGTAGATAAATTATGGTTTTCAAGAGAAATAGTATCTGAAGTTGTATCTACATCTCCTGCAACCCAAGTTAATGATCTAAATGTAGATCTTCTATTAGAGTTATTATATTTGACTGTTATAGTCTCAGTATCTCTAGGAACTGCCTTCAGTTGAACTTCATCACCTAGACTTAATCCATGAGTAGCAGCAGTAGAAACCGTAACAATATTTTGACCAATCTCTCCACTAATTACACTTCTCTTAGTTTTTAAACTATGATAATCCCCAGTACCAAAGTTTCTAAAGAATAAAAGACCATCATTAGTTGTTGATCCAATACCAACATAAGTTCCTGTAGTTCCTAATCCTACTTTAACTGTAGATATTCCAACAAAATTAGGTGCAATATTAGCAACATATAAATCTTGAGTTTGAGGTAATGCAAATTTAGTTCCATTTAATAGAACATTAATTTCTGTTCCTCCATGAGAAGAATAAGTAATTCTTTCACCAGTCTTAAGACCATGATTAGGAAGATAAATTTGTTGATAAGGAACAAATACTTGAGTTGCTCCTAATCCAGGCATTGAGAACACTGCAGTAGATCCCAATCCTGCTATAGCAGAAGTTCCTACACCAACTGACTCATTAGGATCAAAATAAATTTCCCTATTAACATTATAACTATAATCTGTTTTAAATCCAGTATTGATTGTAAATTTACGAGGATTCTCTCTGAGAATGGTAGATGCACTGTATGCAAAACCTACAGTTCCATCAACTGCTCTTAGAACTCTAATTCTCCTTCCAACTTGATCAATATTAAGAACTTTAACCTTCTCAGTATTTCCTATTCCTAAAATATCATTTTCTCTAATATAAGGAAAATCTAGGAATCCCGTAGTATAGAAAAATGTGGTTAATCCCGTTACATTAGTGCTTCCTATCCCTAGTGTAGTAACAAAGTTATCAGTGCGTATACCTAGCGTATATGACCCCTCAAGGTGTGCAAAGTAGGTGCTTAGACCAGAAACACTAATTGTCTCACCATTCTTTAATCCATGAGGAGATGTAGTAAATCCAACAACTTTTCCTACTCCATCAATAGTAGTAAATTCAACCTCAGAATAAGAAGTAGTAGCAACACTTACTGAAGAAATACCAGGACTATAAAGACTCTTTACTTTAGCTGCTGCATTACTTCCGTTAGTTAAAGCATTGTCAAATAGAACTCTATCATTTACTCTATAGTTAGTTCCACCAGTCAAAATTCCAATGGTTTGAACTCCACCTTCAGAAGCAAAGTCAATATTAACTGGTTGTTCCCTAACAGCATCAGGATCGAATACAAAATTATAAGAACTGTTAGAAGACTTAAATCTATAATCAAGAGTATTTCTGAACCAATTTGAATTATTTAAATCATACTCTTCTTGATTAAAATCATTACTATAATTTAGAGCATTTGGTTCTGAATAAAAACTAGTTCCAATAACATAAGGATATGTTGGTGCATAGAATCCATTAAAAGCACCAGAAGTTGCTTGAGATGAATTATCGATAGTTGTAAAATATGCATAAACACCATTTGGATATTCTGGTGTTACTCCAAATCTACCATTATGTTCATCAAGATCTCCACTATTTTTAAAATCATGATCTTCATTAAAGAATCCTTGAGGGAAATTGGTAAGAGGTGGTCTATTAGTTTTAGAAACTAATTCATATCCACTTTTTAATGCTTTAGCTATTCCACCTGTAGGAGAAGCATAACCATAAGGTCCATAAATTGGATTGCCATCATATGCCCATCCCAAAATAGGAGAGTGATATGAAGAAGGTTGTTCTTTGCCTTGGAATATCTCTAAATCTTCTTTACCATATTGTATTTCACCACCAGCATTTTTAACAAATACAGATTCCCTAAGTTTTCGAGGGGAATACATATGACAATATTCTAATCCAAAATCATCTCTATCGGAAGTAGAAATAACTCCATCATCAGGAGTAAATGTATTAATATATTTTTGGAATAAATTAACAGTCCATTTTTGAGTATTAGATCTTAATCTTGCATCCGATCCTGCAGGAGTTATAGTAAGAGTAGTATTATCTTCATATCCCACTCCACCGTTTAATACCTTTACTTCCTTAAGAATACCATTTTCAACAACTGGTGTAAGCTTTGCATAATTACCTGTTCCGTTAATAGTTAAATCTGGTGGAGTATTATAACCAGATCCAGATACAGTAACTAGAACTTCTTGAATTCTACCATTACTGACAATAACCATCACTTCTGCATTTTTACCACTTCTAAATTCAAATTGTGGTTGTCTATCATAATTGATAATAGAATCTGAACCATATGAACTTCCATTATTAGTTAAATTAATAGAATCTATCTCACCCCTAAAAATAGGTTGTATTTGGGCAGAAAAATCTTGATTGGATAAAGTAGAGACTCCAATATTACCTGTAATTTTTACAGAAATAGCAGGATAATTAAATGTATGAACTCCAGTGCCAGTTGACACTAAATCCAGGTATTGATCACTATTAAGATATTCATTTCTTGCAGTAGTTCCTAATCCAACTGAAGCAAGTTTAAAGGAATCATTGGTTATCTTTTTAACAAGATATTTGGAAGATGAAGTAAGACCTACAATTGCAGTTGCATTAGCATTATAAGTAATTTCTTCTCCAGTTAAATATCCATGATTCTCTATATTAATTGTATTAAGAGCCGTATTAATACCAGATATCGATGTGGTTTTCTCTTTATTCTGATATCCCTCACCAGAATGAGTTACAACAATATCAGAAATTATATCTTTCTTCTCTGCTGATTTAAATTGTTGCTTTCCAACGCCATATCCTGTAATATAAACAGTGTTTATTCCTGAGATAGCATCATTTTCCGTTGGATGAAGACTAATTGTTTGAGCATCAACTACCCCTACACGATAAGAAGCATCGGTTGTAAGACCTGTTAAAGCAGTTTGCCTATCAGTTTGATAGATGACTCTTTCATAATCTCTAAACTTATGATAAGTAGAGAATCCAATTAAACTAGTACTTGAACTTCCTACCTGAATGAATACATCACCACTACTTCCCTTATCAGTAGAATCAAAAGAAACAATATGTTCTACAGATCTTAAATTAATTTCTGCTGCAGCATCTTTACCATTTCCACCTGTAATAGTAATAAAAGGTTTATCAACATAATCAAATCCAGAATCAATAATCTCTATTCTTTTGAGAGATCCTTTTACAGCGCAACTTCCAGTTGCTCCACTTCCAACAGCATCTGTAATTTCTAAACTAGGAGGACTAATAATATCATATCCAGATCCTGGTGATTCTACTTCAATATTTTCAATAGTTCCATAAAATACAGTCTCTGAAGATTGGTAATTTAAAACTTCAACACCATTAATGAGAATTCCGGTTTTACCTGGTTCTGTTGGGTAGTTTCCACTCTTATTAACAGGATCCTTTATTTCTTTTAAAATATTTTGTGCAAGTATTTCTTTCCGAGAAAAATTATAATCTTGAAGAGTATTAGAAGTTACTATTCCAGATACAGAAATAAAATCCCCATTAAAAATATTAGATTGACTTTTTGCTAGACTTAATTGTGTAGAACTTACTCTTTTAACCCAATAAAGACCTTCATCCAATTCAGGAAACTTACTAGTTGCCGTAGTAACTCCAGCAAATCCATCAGTGTCTATAAAAGTAGTTGTAGTTGTATATGGTGTATAATAGACCCTATCACCCGTATAAAAACCATGATCATCTGGTGCATTAGGATCATTAGCAACAACATCTAATACCGTTCCACTATAACTTCCAGTAAGAGTAACTTTTCTACTATAAGGATTGATAAATTGGTCATCATAGAAAGGTAAAGAAGGTGAAGCAACTAAAACATCATTTGAGAAATTAGTATAAGTATTCTGAACATTAGCATTATACTTATTGATTTGCCCATATACAGACGATTCTACCTTTCTCAATCTTCTCTCAATACTATAATCATTAGCAGCATTTAATGCACCTTGTCCTCTAATAGACAACTTATTAGCACCATTAACTGATGTAACTTCACAGTCATATAATCTTATCGAATCTCCACCGGTTTCTCCGGTTTCTGTTAATTTACCAGTATCTCCTGCTTTAAAATTATGCTTATCAAAAGTAGTTATTTCATATGTAAAATTAGAAGCATTCTTCAAGGTAAAATCACTAATTTTAAAACTATTACAAATATTTCCAATCCAATTATCTCTTCTAGTTGTAGAAGAAGATATACCTAAACCTTTAATTCGTGCTGTATCATTCTTAGAGAACAAATAAGTTTTTTCTGGAATTTTTACTTCATCTAAAACAGATCCAATTCTTACTGTGATAGGATTATCTGTTCCTATTCCAGAGTAACCATAAGCATGTGCATTTAATCTAATTTCTGCAGCTGTACCAATGCCACTTACAATAGTAGTACTTGCAATTCCAAAAAATTGTGTTACTGATTTAGATGCATAAGATGCTATTCCTGCGGTTCCACTATCATAAGTAAATGCAAGTTCTCCTGACTGTGCAAATCCAACAGTAGAATCAACATCAATTACAGTAGATGCACTAGAAACTGGATGTGTTATTAAAGTTTTAGGATGAACTGAAAAATCCCCATAAACAGTTCCTTCTAAAATAAGATCTTTATTATAATCCGCATCAAAACTAAGCTTATAATATTCTGTACTACCAATAGAAATTTTTTCTACATCAGTGATAGATGCATATGCTTCTGTAATTCCATATTCTTCATTTTCATTTTGATATAATGTATTGTTTAAAAGATCTAAGGGATTGCCAGAAATTCTTTCAACTACTACATCTTTAGTTCTTCTCCAACCAGCATCAGAAGGTCTAAAAAGAAAATCTCTTGGTTTAACAACTTCTACAGATTTTCCATATAAAGAACCAAATAATATTTCAAATGATTTATCAGTTCCTTTAGAACTATAGAAATCCTCAGCTTGTTTAATAAAAAGATTTTGATTTAAATTAGAATCTAATTCTCTTTCTGCAAATCCAGGTATAAATTGTCTTTTTAATTTAACTAAAAATTCATCTAAGAAAAGACCACTTAAATTATGAACAATTGGCCCTACAGGAAGATCTGCTGATCCAGTTTCTACTTTATGCTGTGCAGCAACAGAAGTAGAGAAAACAAGTTCTTCAGGATGATTAGTTTTTGAATATGAAGTTACACCACTAAACCCTCTTACACATCCTTCAAATGCTCTATCAGTTTTACTAGTATATGTTATTATTTCATCATTAATTTTTATAATTCCATACCTATCAGGAAATCCTTTTGTTCCTGATAAAATATTACCATTTACATCTGTAGAAGTGCTTACATTAATAGTAGTATCAGTATATCCAACATTTTTTGATAAGATACATGTATCTACTGATTTAAATATTTCATCAAGTTTAATATATTTGTCCAGATTTTGAATTATATCAGTTGTTCCACTAGGATATTCTTGAGAGATATAATATTGCTTTAAAAAATCCACCAAAAGCGGATTATCCTCTGCAACAAAGTCAGGCAGCTGATTTTCAACAATAGATTGAATTTTAACTCTAGTTTCTGACATATCTTATCTTACAAAGACTCCGTTTGAATAACTTGACGATACTTGATGAGAAGTTCCTGCCAATTCAGCACCAGAGGAAATATCATCTTCCCATGCCGTAACTATTGCATTACTAGTATCTAGTTGCAAATAAAGATCCTGTAATCCAATAACATCATTAGAATATGGAACTGCTTCTATCTCAATAAGTGGAGTTCCTCTATTAACTTGTGTAGAAATAATATTAATAGGATTTAATTTGATTTCACCCTTTATATAATCAATAGAACCAACATTTCTTCTTACAATTCGAGGTTGAGTAGGAGAATCTAACTTAAAGAGGTTAATACTTCCAGTTTTAAGATCAGAATCTGGAACATCACTTAAATAAACATTTCCAGTTAAACCACTAACAGTGAATGCTGATGATTTAATATTATATCCCATATTATCAGAAATATGGAATCTATTACCATAACAAATCTCATATTCAGCAAAAGCATTTAAAACTGCTCTTAAATCCCTTCTTATAGTTACTGTAGTAATATTAGAAGTAATAGATTGATGACTTTCATCAATTATAGTACCAAATTGACTATATTTGAATCTTGCACCAAATTTATTTAATTCAGTTGAATCTGCATATGTATTAATGTTAGAAATAACTGCAGTTTTAACAGTATTTGTAGAAGGTGCTAAATTTGGGTTATAATAAACGTTAGAATTGGTTTGAACGTAAAGATATTTCAAATCTACAATTTCAGTTACAATTCCAGCAACATTATACCTATTCAATTCTCTTGAAATGTTATCTTTAATCAAATTTGACAAATAACGGTCATTATTGGGTTTTATACTAATAAAAACCTTTCCAAATTGTGGAGGAGTTAAAGTTTCGCCTCCATAAGCAGAAACAGACTCAGTTTCAGGATAAATTGTTGGAATTAGTGCTTCATAATCAGATGCTGTGACTGCTCTGTTTCTAGAAGCATAAATTCTAGTTCCATACTTTTTAATTGACTCTACAGTCTCAATAGCAGCACCAGAATGGGATGATTCAGTAACAGTAATTAAAGAAATACCAGTTGTGACTGCTCTATCTGATTCATCTTGCAAAGTTCCGGCAAAATTCATAGCAGAAATGTTATTTGCTTCTGCACCGTTAGTTACAGTATAAGAAGCAGTGATATATTCGGGTTCTTTGAGTTTTTTACCAAAAATACCGTCTCCAAAAATCAATTCATAGTTTTCATCTTCAATTTCTTGTAAATAAAAGACTGTTGAGTCACTTTTAACATCAAAAAGACTATCTGCAAAATTATAAGTCACTGTAGCAGTAGCACTAGAGTTAGATCTTACATTTACCTTCAATAAACTAGTGTCAATTCCAGAATTATCTAAAATAAACCGTTGATTTGGTGTTAATGAGCTAACAGTGAAGTTTTGAGTGATTAAACTACCTTCATAAACTGTAATATCTGTAAATTCTGCAATATTATCCGTTACAGGAGCAGTAATATCCTCAGGAATAATAAAAGTATAACTTTGTGCTCCAAAAGGATTGGTTGTAGCAACTACTCCTGCCTTTAAAATGAGTGAAGAGGGCGCATTAGTGAAATTACTGGTATCAACGAAGAAAGATATCTTTGCTCTGGATGATTTTCTTGATCTTGGAACATATCCAACGTTTCTAGCAAGTGAAACAACATTTTCTCTTAATGTTGCACTGTCAATAAACACCTCATTGGTTACCATATTGGTATTATATGAGGTAATATACGTATTATACGCTAAAACATCAACAATTGTGGAAAGATTAGATCCTTCAAAGTCATAATCAGTAAAATTTGAGTTAGATCTCAAATAATCCTTGATTGATGTCTTTATTTGATCAAAATCTAGATCTGCGAAATTTACTAATGCCATTATCGTGTTGGTTGTAATGCAAATTCTAACTGTTGAGGTAATAAATCAATTCCAACAATGTCATAATTAAGAGTTACGTTAAATTCTCCGTTATCATAGTCTGGAGAAACGTTAACATCAGTCAATATTACCCTTGGCTCAAAATTTTCAATGGTTATTTTAATTTGATCACTAACTTCTGATGCAGTTAATTCATCTATGTTCTCAAAAAGGAGTCCCATAACGTCAGAACCCAAAAGAGGGTTAAAAAATCGTTCTCCAGGTTGAGTTAAGATCAAATTTCTAATAGAACGAGCAATTGCTGTCTCATTTTTAATCGCAATAAGGTCTTCATTTAAGGGATTTACCTTAAAAGAGGAACTTATATCTTTAAAAGATTGGCTTATCCGTTCTACCGGCATAAGAATACAAAAATACTATGATTATTGAGTTATTTATTACAGTAAATTAACTAAAATTCTGTTAAAATTTGTGTATCTACGTCATAATCAAGGCCATCGTCTTCAAATTTGTCATTTTGACGCTCATAAAGGTCATTTTGCACTGTAGTATCTCGTTTTTTAGGTGTTATATTGTCATTTGTAATTTCACGAAGCATTTTTTGATGTTGAGTATTACCTAGATTGTCTAAAAAATCGTTCATTTTAATTAAATTTGGCGTCATATCTATTTACACATAAAAAAAGGGCGGAATCGCCCTTTTGAGTATTTTATCCTTGACCTCGTGTTCTCTTTTTCTTTTTATTACGAGAGGAAGCAGCATACTTAGTATGTTTTCCATCTCCCTGACGAGTTTTTTTCGGGGTGGATTCTATGAAGGTACTAGAACCCCAAGATCCTTGTTTGATTTTGACTGGCATAATTTAATGAGGGTCGAAAAATTTAATATAAAGGCCAAATCCGCATATTGAAAGAACTATGAGAAGACCGAGGAACGAAGCAATTTGCATAATAAAGATCATAATTTAAATTACACGAGTTTTTTCGTGACCTACACGTATACGAGGATCGCACCAAATGTCAAATCCCTCTTCTTTTGCATCTAAACAGAACGATACGTCTTCTCCACACATATCTTGAACAGCACCTGACTCAAAGACTTGCATCTTAGGAGCAAACCAAGGATACTCAAGAGTTTCAAATACGCCCTTCTTAATCATTACCCAACCGAATCCAGTATAGTCTACTGTAAAAGGTTGCTTACGCTTACCCATTGATTCTACAGTCTCATGATTCATTACTCCACCGTTCTTGCGGAAGTCATCTTCCTCTAACCAGTGAGCTACTGAGGTTGTAGATCCATCTTCAGTGGCATACCACCCTGCACTAACACCTCTCTCTTCACCTTCTGCTGGAACTGCTAAATCACAAAGTTGCCAGAACTTCTCTGTGCTAAAGACAATATCCGAGTCAATCCAAAGTTGATAATCATATTCTAGTTTACCATCCCATGGAACTTGCTTAGGTCCTCTAAGAACATTGGCTCCTAAGCACTTACAACGTGCAAAGTTAACCATGGAAGAATAATCCTGTGAAATTTGGATAGACATTCCATTCTGAACCATGTCAAAGCATAACTGCACAAAGTTCTTCAGAAAAATGAATGAACATCCACGACCAGGAAGACAAAATACAATAGTCTTTCCTTTCATTCTTGCTTTAATAGCATCAATATCCCAATCTGGTTTTTTAACCTTGGGAGTATTGGCTTTAACTGTGAATCCTTTTGCCATAATTGTTTAATACCTTCAATTCAATTATACAGTGTATCTATCTAGTTGTCAA
>TARA_R100001594_G_scaffold1363_1_pt1 | contig 15106 bp, 20 predicted proteins | sample TARA_R100001594 | Tara Oceans TARA_R100001594 (sample SAMEA2622752) | marine metagenome | biome: marine biome (ENVO:00000447); feature: marine epipelagic mixed layer (ENVO:xxxxxxxxx); material: "saline water (ENVO:00002010), including plankton (ENVO:xxxxxxxx)" | depth 150 m | reverse complement strand
TTATAATATCATTTTCTTTATCTTTAATTAGAGCGTCAGTAATATCTAATTCGTTACAATCATTAATATCAGGACCACAATTTTCATACATATCATGTTCAATCCGATGTTTTAATGTAATTCTTCTCTTTAATAATTTTTCCATTATTTACCTTTCTTTTGAATTATAGTTAAGTTTGTATTGTTTTTAACCCAAAGAAGTATTTCTTGCCAAAGAGATGCTTTGGTGTCATCACTAACTACTATTTTACTTACTAGTTCATGAAATTTAGTTCCTTCTTTCTTCATACAGCCTCCTTTACTATTTCTTTTGCTAGTTCAACTGCTATCCTAGTATCTTCTCCATATCTAGAACAACACTCGCAACTTGTCCATGTTGCTCCACTTTTTGCAAGTATTGTATAAATAAGGTGTTCTACCTCATCTACAGTTATCTCTTCTATTACACTATCGTCATCGTCATCTCTAATCTTTATTGTTCTCATTTTGCCTCCTTATTAGTTAATTATATGGCTGGGGGAGGATTATGTATTACCTCCAAGATATTTTGCCTCTAATGGGTCTTTCGACCTCACGACATGAATAATAATGACTGTCATCACCTTATTTATAGTAGGTTGACGCCCACTACATCATAAGATCCACTACAGAATATTATCCCTTATACATCCCGAGACTACGGGGTATAGAATAGTATAAGTTAATGCCGACAATGAGATACATAAGGTTTCCCTTTCATTGTTTGTTTCCCGTCACATCTGCGTATATTTAGTCTGTTAAGACCATATTACTATCATTTAATAGTAATACTAGGCATACCCTTAAATATACCACCTGCGCCCCTCTCACTATAAAAGGGCATGAGCACTTCTGAATAATGCAATAGCCGCTAAGCCTACATCATTCGTACGGTTACTCCCACAGGTTTCCCATTTGATACACATCATTACTTAGTAGTGATCAGTTACTAAGCTCTGATATGTATAACCATAAATGTGTGAAGATAGGACAGATTACCCTCTGAGAGGAGTTGTCCACTTAATGGCTTTTTGCGTATTCTGCTAACACCTATCTTCTGTGTATTACATCACAGGATCAGCCTGCACGAATCAATAATACACATTCTTTCTCGGAACAGTTAATGAATATTTGTTACAGATTTAATACTCCATGTTTCTCTATCAATATCAACTAATAGAACGTCTTTCTTCAATTTAAAGAACTCGGTAGATAGAGAATCTTCTGGTATGCATTCCTTGTAATACTGATTAATCCTTACTCTAACTAGTTTGTCACCAATAAAAAATCCTATGTCATCACCGCCAATACCTTGACTAGTTAGTAATCTACAAATGTTATTTCTCATCACTGGGAATAATACTTCATCCCAATAGTCTAACCACTCATCATTTGCTCTCATAAATAGCCCTCCTTAATGGGTAGATTACAAGTACTATCATTACCTTAAATATTATATCAACAACGTTAGTTATTAAGTATATTAAATCATACATAGCTTCAGTCATACTACCTCCAATGTTTGGTGTAAGTTTATACTATATACTACTCACAGGCACACACTATATGATACAGTATGCACCTATGAGAATAATAGCCCAATTAATCGCGTATAGATATATTTTGGGCAGTTTCTTCAAAGAAAAAGCAGATTACTCTGCTTCCTCCTTATCAAAAGGACTAACATAGGTGTCTTCTTGATCATAGACATCAACTTTAACACCAAGAACTTTGGCTTCAAGTAGAATATCTTGTAACACAGCATCGCGAGCCATTAATAACTCTCTCCTACTAGGAATAGGTTGCTTAAACACTCTGTCCCAACCATTCTTATTAGGTGCTGCAGCTATTCTAGGACGCCATTGCTGAAAAGTTTTAGCTATCATATCTTTATAATGTGCTGCTTGTTGCTCCTTAGTCATAGTTATCTCCAATATTATATTTATATTATCATATTAATCAAAAATTTATAATTCATTTATAACTAAAATTCCATCTTGGAATTCCGCCCGATAGGGCGGTTAATATACAAAAGAGCGCATACTAAAATGCTACAATTTTTAAACCTTCCTATCTAGGATTGATTACATGAATTAGTTTAGATATTTTTCTAATTTATTAAGTCTTTGTTTTTCAGTAACTTACAACTTAAAAAAAACGCTTGATTATTTATTTTAAAACTATTAATATATTAGTATAAATTTTAGTTAAGGAGGTTTAGTTATGGATGAAAAGAAATATACATATATACTAGTTATTGAATATATAGAAGGTGAGGATAGATGCGAGTATATTAAAGAGACTGTAACTGAGCCAGAAGATGATGTTAATTTAGAGATAGGTAGTTACGATCTTAATGATTACTTTGATCAAGCGGATATAGATGTGTTAACTAGTTATGAAATAGCAAAGACATAGTAAACGGCCAGCTGGCGCTGGCCTTCGTTAATAACCGGGAGGGAATATGGATGTATGGACGATAAATGAGAAGCTCAAGACTTTAACTTCTGATTATCAGAGTTTAGAGGCTCGCTTGAAGCATGTAGAAAACTATTTATCAGAATTAAGCAGAAAGAAAGTTAAAGATGAGGTGGTACAAAGTAAGAAAAGTAAGCCATCAGGTGTACGAAGCACACGACGAACTACCAAAAAATCTTAAGGTAGTATCTGACTGGAAGCAAGGTCGCATAGGCGACTGGGTGAGAACCGATGACAATTGTGTTATTCAAGTATTAAGACGAGGGCAAATGCTCCGCGCAAAAGGTAGAGACAAGATCAGAGAATACATAGGAACTTGTACTGGCACTTTTCCTATAGGACCCCGTGTAAAGATGGATACATCTAAGAGGGCTAATATATACTCATTCGGGGGGAGTAAAAGCCCTGAAGATATTCTTTTAGATCGCCAGCGTCTGACAAAAGCCGAGCAAGTCTTCGTCTTATACATTTCACAAGGTATGAGACCTGAGGATGCATATTTAAAAGCATATCCTACTAATAATGTTGGTTATGCTAAAGAAAAATCAGGAACTTTAGTAAGGACTGAAAGGATAAAAACAGCTATGAAAGAAGAATTAAAACCAGTATGTGAGAAATTAGGAGTTGATCCTGAGTCAGTAATTAAAGGTATTAAAGAAAAAGCTGATTTTGCTGAAAAGGATGAAACTCAGTTGAAAGCTTTATTTAAATTATCTGATATATTAGATTTAGAAGATAAGAATCAAACTAAAGTTACGCAAATATCAGGTGCATTATTTAAGGGATTTGGGGAAAAGGCTTTAGATCAAGTAAAAAGACCAGAGGAGATAACAGATGGCAATTGAAAACCAAAAATCAGATGCATTAACACTTTATAATCAGATGACTGGAAATCCTGTGACAGAGGATATGTTTCAGATAGCTCAACAATTAGTGGATGAGCTTGCTGAAAGAGATGATTTAAATCATATTGATATGCAATTATTAACTACTGCTACTAATTTATTAGAAAATAGAAGGTCTGAAGAGAGAAGATTAAATATTAATGAAGCTAATATAAAAGATTTAGTTCCTATATATAAACAGCTAACTAATATGGATGTTGAAAGTCATGAAAGTGTAATAGATGCACAAAAAGTTTTAAAAAAACATGGTTATTATGCAGATCAATTAGATAGTTTATATGGTCCAGCCACAAAAGAAGCTAGGATTCAAATGGAAGATGATATTAGAAACCATCCTCAGTTTTTAGTCAATATGGTTATGGACCAAGCTAGAGGTTTGTTTGAAAATTGGAATAAGTAATGTCATTTTACGAACAGTTTAAAGATTATTTTATGGCAGATAAAGATATTCAGGATGAACGTATGGCAATATGTAGAGGTTGTAAGTTTTTAACTCCAAAGTTTAGATGCACTCAATGTGGTTGTTTTATGAAAGTTAAAACTAAAATAGCAGGCATGAGCTGTCCAGAAGGGAAATGGTAATGGCAGAAACAATACAATTTGAAAAACCTAATTATTACAGTTCTTATGGTGGCAGTATTATTACATTGCCTGAATCAACATCAAACATGAATAGAGAAGGTTTAGCGCTTAAAGATGGTGCATATCGTGGTACTTTTGATAGACAAAAAGATTTAAGTTATACACGGCAATTATTTGAAGCTGGAAATGTTAACGATGATATGTTTGAGAATTTTTTCAACTTTGTAGAAAGAGCTTTTGGTGAAGGACCCTATAACGCAGAACAAGAACAAGAAATTGAGATATTAAAAGATATGTGGTTATTCTCAGGGAATCCTGCAATCAATATTTCTTCTAAAGAAGATAGAGATATTTATGGTTATGAAGGTTCATATTATCAAGAAGGAAGGCCTACTTATAATTTTTATAGCCCTGAAAGATTGGATGATGCGTTATATGAAGAAAATGTAAGCGGAGGAAAGACTTTACATAGTATAACAATACATGATGAAGGGAATACAGATTTAAAAGATCAGTTTTTAGCTGAAATAGCTCATGGTATTCAATATTTTCAAGGCGATTCTGAGATGTATGAACTTCAAAGTCGTACAGATAGGTCTTCAGCGGAATTAAGAAGTTGGGCTAATGATATATTGAATAATTTAGGATTTAATGTTGCTGATCTTGATAAAGAGTGGAGGTATGAGGTAGGTGGTAGTATGGAGCATCAAGCCCATTTAGGACATGAAGATCATTTTCATGGGGGTGGTATAGATGATTTATTGCAGGATTATATAGATGAATATAAAGATCCAAATAAAAATTATTTAATAGATATAGAAGAGTTTGGCTCAGGTCATGCTTTAGCAGGAGTGATTGAGGGTGTAGATTTAAATCCAAGTTATTTAGATTTAGCCAAAAGTTATTTTAATATATTAACTACTGGTGTAGATGAAGTAGCTTTGCAAAAAGAAGTAGCAACAGGACATAGACGTATAAGTAGAAATGTTCCAGGACATGGTTTATTAGAGGGTGTATTTGGTCCTGAATGGAGTGATGAAGATATAGATATGTATTTTAAAACATATGAAAAATAATAATGGCTAATATAAATTTACATAACGTATCAAAAGAAGAAGAAGCTTTAGAATTAGCAAAAAAAGATATGATAGCATTTGGTAAGTTGTTTTTATCAGATGATTTTATGAGGTCAGAAACTCCGTTCTTTCATTATCAAGTTGCAGATATTATATCAGATCCAGACAAAAAACAAGTAGCTATTATTTTACCTAGAGGACACGGAAAGACTGTTTTAACTAAATGTAATATAATGCATGATTTTTGTTTTACTGAAGATCCTTTATTTTATGGTTGGGTAGCTGCCTCTTCTAAAATATCAGTACCTAATCTTGATTATATAAAATATCATTTGGAGTTCAATGATAAAGTTTTGTATTATTTCGGTAGTTTAAAGGGAAGAAAATGGACAGAAGATGATATTGAGCTTAAAAATGGTTGCAAACTTATTAGTAAATCCAACTTATCAGGGATTAGAGGAGGCGCTAAGTTACACAAAAGATATGATCTTATCGTCCTGGACGATTTTGAGGATGAAAATAATACCATTACGCCTGAATCTAGAGCTAAAATCAGCAACCTTGTTACGGCTGTTGTTTTTCCTGCTCTTGAACCTGGTACTGGTAAGCTTAGAATTAATGGTACGCCTGTTCACTTTGATTCATTCATCCAAAATATACTCATTGGGAATGAACAAGCTAAAAAACGTGGTGAAAAGTTTAGTTGGGATGTTGTAACTTATAAAGCAGTTCAAGATGATGGAACTCCTTTATGGCCAAGTTGGTTTGGCGCAAAGGAGATGGAGAGGAAGAAGAAATTTTATAGAGATTCTGGACAACCACAAAAATTTTATCAAGAATATATGATGGAAGTTCAGTCTCTTGATGACTCTATATTTACTAGAGATCATTTAAGATATTGGGATGGAAAGTTTTTACATGATGATGAAAATGGAGTATCTTATATTGTTACTAAAGAAGGGGATCAGTTGCCTGTTAATGTTTTTGCGGGGGTTGATCCAGCCACTGATAGCACTAGGCGCGACACTGATTTTAGTGTTATTTTGTTTGTTGCCGTTGATCGGAATAACAATGTATATATTCTCGATTATATTCGTAAGCGTTCGATTCCTGTTCTTGGAATACCTGGCGAAAATAAAAAGGGTATTGTGGATTATATGTTTGATTATAACAAAATATATCACCCTTCCTTATATGTTGTTGAGGACACGACTATGTCCAAACCAGTTTTTCAATCATTGGTATCAGAAATGCGAAGAAGAAACGACTTCGGAGTTAAATACTGTGCGGAAAAACCTGGTACAAGAATGTCGAAACGTGATAGAATTCAAGAAATTATGGCACAAAGATTCGCAATAGGAAGTGTTCATTTGAAAAAGAATCATTATGAGTTAGAGCATGAAGTGTTAACATTTGGACCTAGAATGGGACATGATGATGCTATAGATGCTTTAGCATATGCGTGTAAATATGCCAGTCCACCAAATTCTATGAAAAAGAAGAAGGATGGAAGTTGGTATAAAAATAAACCCAAAGCTAAAGATTGGGTTGTAGCTTAAAAGGAGATAACAATGGCACAATTTAAAAGATACCCAGGAGAAAATCCTATGGTAGCATCAAGAAGAATAGCAAATAATAGAAGAAGATCTCAACTTGGTATGAGTCCTGGTGGAAATATTCCAAAACCTATAAGTAGACCAAAACCTAATTTTGGTCAGAATGTAAGACCAAATATAAGGCCTATGCCTACAAATAACTCAGTAATGCCTAGAAGAAATACACCTTCTCCAATGTATGGTGGTCCTAGGAATATGAATACGCCAAGTACAGGAAATGTATTAACAGGTAGATTTAAAAATAAAAAGAGATATTAATGAGTTATAAAAAAATGCACATTTGACCATTTAAAGGAACACCTCACCCGGTGGGTGAGAAACATAAAGATGCTCCTAAAGGAGCTACGCATTGGAATAAAAAAGAAATAGCAATTGCTAATAATAAATATAAAGAAGGTGTATAATGGCTAAAAGAATAGATAAAACTGCACAAAGAGTTAATGATATTTTCCAGATTGCTAATGGAGAACATAGAAGTCAATGGGAGTATATTAATCAAAAGGGTGTAGATTTTGCACACGACAATCAATTAACAGACAATGAGAGGATTTCATTAGAAGAGCAAGGCATGCCAACCTTCACAATCAACAGAATCCTCCCCGTAGTAGAAATGTTAAATTTCTATGCAACTGCAAACAAACCTAGATGGCAAGCTGTAGGCGCAGAAGGTAGTGATGTAGATGTTGCCGCTCTATTCTCTGATATGGCAGACTACATTTGGGACCTTTCTGATGGATCCTCTCTTTATGCTAATTGTGTTAATGATACTGTGACAAAAGGTATTGGCTACCTGCACGTTACTGTAGATAAAGATGCTGATAATGGTATGGGTGATGTTGTTATAAAAAACCCTGAACCATTTGATGTTTTTGTAGACCCTAAATCAAGAGATATGTTATTTAGAGATGCTTCTTTTATTTTAGTTAGAAAAATATTACCTAAAGAACATTTAAAGAAGAAATATCCAGAATTTGCAAGTAAGATTAAAAATGCTGGCTCTTTAACAGATAATGATTATAATTATACAGAAAAAGCATATGATGAGTATAAAAAAGATTTTGATTATAAAGAAATAGAGTCTGGTGAATCTGCAACAAAAAAAGGTGAAAGAGATGAACCTGTTGAATTTTTTGAATTATATGAAAAAATAAAAGTTAAGTATGTTAATGTGTTTTATCAACAACCATTAACTAAAGAGGTTCTACAACAAATACAACAACAAGTATCTGTACAAATACAAGAAATGCAAGCAGAATTACAAGTTAAATTTCTAGAGCAGGATAAAGCTATGCAAGAAGCTCTTCAATCAGGAGAGATTATTCAAGAAAGATATAATTTAGAAATACAAAAACTAGAACAACAAATGCAACAGCAAATACAACAAGCTCAACAAGAAATGACAGCTGAATTACAGAACCAAGCAACTATTGTTGAGAATACTGTTATTAGTGAAAAAGAATTTAAAGTATTGCAAAGTGATCCAAAGTTTGCTGAAACTATTGTTGATGTTGTAACTTTTTTTGGAACTAGAATTCAACAAACATGTGTTGCTGGAGATAAAACACTATTTACAGTAGTTCTTCCAGAAGGCATAGATGAATATCCAATAATACCTTTTCATTATAAATGGACAGGAACACCTTATCCTATAAGTGCTGTTTCTCCATTAATTGGCAAACAGAGAGAGGTTAATAAAGCTCATCAACTTTTAATACATAATGCTTCATTAGGTAGTAGTTTAAGATGGTTGCATGAAGAAGGAAGTATAGATACAGATTATTGGGAAAAATATTCCAGTTCTCCTGGTGCATTATTACCAATTAGACCAGGAGCAGTTCCTCCAACTGCTGTTCAACCAGCTCCTCTTAATTCAGCATTTTTTCAAATAGTACAGACATCAAAACAAGATATGGAATATTTGGCAGGCATATATTCTTCTATGATGGGTGATACTGGATCACAACATGAAACATATAGAGGTATGCTTGCAATGGATGAATATGGTACAAGAAGAATTAAACAATGGATGAATAATGCTTTAGAACCAGGATTAAAACAATTAGGAATTTTAGTTAAACAATATACGCAAACTGTATATACTGCACATAAAGTATTTAGAATAGTTCAACCTAGTGCACTTCAAGAACAAAGACAAATAGAGATTAATATTCCAGTTTATAATGATTTTGGAGAAGCAACAGGAAAATTAAAAGATTATGGTGCTGCTAAATTTGATATAAGAATAGTTGCAGGATCTACGATGCCAGTTAATCGTTGGGCATATTTAGCTGAATTAAAAGAAATGATGCAATTAGGAATAGTAGATGATATAGCAGTATTAGCAGAAACAGACTTGAGAAATAAAGAACAAATAGCTAAGAGAAAAAGTGTATATTCTCAACTACAAGGTCAGCTTCAAGGTCTTCAAGAGCAATTGAAAAATTCAGCTGGAACTATTGAAACATTAGAAAGACAATTAGTTCAAGCAGGTATAAAAGATAAGATAAGTAAAGCTGAAGTTGAGATAGCTAAAAAACAAACTCAATTAGATGTTGCTACTAAAAAAGAGTTTTTAGAAACTGAAGCAAAACAAAAATTTGCACAGAAAGTTATTACAGATAGTGCAGAGCAACAGAAGCAAAGAATAAAGATGGAAGCAGATAATTTAATAAAAAACTTGCAAAATAAGGATAAGAGTGATTAGATTATCATCAAAATTTCTTAATAAAAGGAGAAAATATGTCAGAAGAACAAGGTAACTCAAAAACAAGTACTCAGCAAGAAGCTGAAAATGCTGTGTTTGACTCCGGTGATTTCTTTGATAGTTTAGATAATTCTGTAAATGGAATTGTCAAGGAAGGGGAAAATCCAAATCAACCACAACAGGTAACCCAAAGTGATAGTGGCTCCGAACAGGTAACCCACAATGCATCGCAAGGCTCCGATAGTGTGGACTGGGATAACGAGAACAATCCTTATAAAAAGAGGTACAAAGACTCAAGCCGTGAAGCTGTTAAAATGAATGATGAGCTTAGGGACTTAAAGCCTTTTGTTCCAGTTCTCGAAGCAATGAAAAGAGATAGTGGTCTTGTTGATCACGTACGTAATTATTTAAAAAGTGGTGGAGCTCCTGCTCAAGACATCAAACAACAACTTGGATTGTCTGAAGATTTTGAATATGACGCACAAGAAGCTGTAACTGATCCAGATTCTGATTCAGCTAAACTTCAAAATGCACATATTGATCAGGTGGTTAAAGGTAGAGTTGGTGAAATTATGAACAGAGAGAAAAAAAATGCACAGAAGATGCAAGCTCAGTTTTTATTTAAAAAACAAGCTGAAGAGTTTAAGGAAAAACATAACATGTCTCATGAAGAATTTATGAATTTTACTAAACAAGCTTCTTCTAGAAAGATGACTTTAGATGATGCTTATTATCTTATTAATAGAGATTCATCCGCTAAAAACATTGCAAATAACACCAAGCAAGATATGCTTAAACAAATGAAGAACGTACGTAATATTCCAACAAGTGCTAGTGACTCTAATAATCAAGGTAACTCAGATAGAAATCCTTCAAATGAAGCGTTTGATAGAATGATGGGCCTTGATGACGATGTAGATAACTTGTTCGGATAAAAAATTCTATATATAGGATTGTTTATCGAACTTTAACAATACCTTACTCGAAGGTACGTAAGTACAGCTGAGAGAAGGTTTAATGGAAGGAGACAGTCCTATGGCTGATTTATTTCAAGTTGGCGTACGTGGTGGTTCGCAAACTGATCTAACAGTTTCAGATGTTACTGGATTAGGACCGGGTGACGGTACTAATTTATCGACTGGCGACCTGCGAAGAAAGTATAACTTTGGTGACAGAGTTTCAGAGCTTTCTTTAGCACAAGATCCGTTTTTTAGATTTTTAAGTAAAGTGTCTAAAAAACCTACGGATGATCCCTCATTTAAATGGGCAGAAAAAAGACCTTCATATCATAAGCGTTATGCATATGTTATGGGTTTTAAAGATAACGCTGGTACTGCAAGTTTTACTAACGGTCTTGCAACTTCTGCTAGTAGTTCAAATACAGGATCTGACATAGCAGCTGGTGAAACATTACATCTGTATATGGCTGGAGATTGGAAAAGCGATGGCAACCAACAAAACATATACGGCAACACAGACAACGACTGGACAGTAGGAGCTTCTGGTACAACACCTAAGTTCTTTCTACCTGGTCAAATGATTAAAATACCTATGGCAACAGCAGATGCATCTGCAACAACTTCATGGGGTTCTGACTATATATTAGCAAGAATCACAGAAGTGGTAGCAGAACATTCTGGTACTGCTGTAGATTCAAAATATCCTACAGAAATCAAAGCTACAGTAGTTAAAGCTACTAGTTCATCTTACTTAGATTTTGCTGGCTTTTTTGCTGGTAATAACTTTGCTCCAGGAGGAGCAGCTGGTGATGAAGTAGTGGCAGATGTTTCAATTTCTGGTACTTTGGAAAAATGTAGGACATACATAGTTGGCTCAGCATTTGCTGAAGGTTCTGGTTATCCTGAAACATGGAAAGACCAACCTTATGCTACAAATTATGGTTTAACTCAAATATGGAAAACTTCAATGGCAATGACTAATACAGCCAGAGCAACATCATTGAAATATGAATCTAATGAGTGGGCTAGAGTTTGGAAAGAAAAGCTAGTTGAACATAAATGGGATATTGAAACATCATTGTTATTTGGAAGACAGTATGAAGATTCAGATAATGGTATTCAATATACTCAAGGTGCTGTTGATTATATCACACAATATGGTAATCAATTTAGTTTAGATACATCTACTAAAAGTTCTGATGATTTTTTAGATGATATGTCTAATCTTTTAGATCCAAGATATAATGATAGCTCAGCTACAGTATTCTTCGTTAGCACTGCAGTTTATAACTGGATGCATAAACTAGGCGGATATATACATAATACAATGGCAAAAGGAATTAATTCTAATGCTGCTATGTATACAGCTGACATTGCAATCACAGGTAAGAAAAAAGTATTAGGTGTAGATATTACTACATTCAATACTCCTTATGGTGATATGAATGTTGCTAGAAATATTCACTTAGATGGCACTCAAGTTAAAATGTTGGGTATTAACTTAAAATATTGTGCATATAGACCATTAGTTGGTAATGGTTTAAATAGAGACACTTCAGTCTACGTAGGAGTTCAAACTTTAGAGAACTCTGGGGTCGATCGTAGAGTAGACTTAATCTTAACCGAAGCTGGTATGGAATTCAGTATGCCTGAATGCCATGCTATCTGGACATAAGGAGGTAGATTATGGGAATCCCAATGTATGGACAAAATAAAGATGGTAACGCTCTTGAAAAACTTGCTGATGGAAATGAGCAGGTTTATAGATTCGCTACTCCTCCAATTGTTTCTGATTACGAGCATACTGCTGCACAGTTAGTAGATGGTACTGCTGGTGATCAGACTATTCATTCATATGCAGATGGTTTGCAATTAACATTCTTTCCTATTGTAGGACAGGCTATTGATAAGCCTGCTGCTGCAACTACTGGAATGGATTATGCTTACGATCAAACAGCTGATGATGGATGGCAATGGGTTATGAGCGATAGTGTTTGTAAAGGTCGTGAAGGCGTAGATCGTTTTACAGTTGGTTTGCAAGCTTTTGAAGCTGAATTAGAGTTTAAACTTGCAGATGTAAGTGGAACTGATGATTGCGCTTTTGGCTTTGCTAAAGTAGACGTTCATAGAGCTGCAATCGATGATTGCGATGAGTTAGCATGTCTGAATGTAATTAGTGGAGATATTAAAATAGAAACTGTTTTAAATAATGGCACTACTACAACTACAGACACTACTGATAATTGGGCAGATGCTGAAGTACACAGCTTAAAAGTTAAAGTAGCAAAAAGTGGTGCTGTAACTTATGAGATTGATGGAAATGCTCCTACTACTACTGCATCATTTACTTTTGATGCTGGAGAAGTAGTGACTCCAATGATGTACTTATTGCAAGCTAGTGATTTATGCGAAAATGTTATTTTGCAAAAATTAACAGTAAAATCTGATAAAGGTTCTTTAGAATAAGAGCATAAACAGTAGTATAATATTTGGGGCTGTAGGCTGCGGAGAGCTTCCCCTCCCTGTAGTCTGCAGTTCCCAAATTTAACAATCTCATTCACGGGTAGTCATACCCTTAGAGAGGAAGGAAATAAATGGCAACGTTCGAAGAACATATAGAAGGTTTAACAGGTGTAGCAATTGGTTCCTCAGGAACAAATCCTACACAAGGTGAGTTATCTTTATTTTTGCAAGATGGAGTAAAAGAAGTTGTAAATAGGATTGTTCAAACAAATCCAACAGAATTGGCTAAATTTACATCATCTACTGAAGATACTAATGATTCTGGAGTAACATTGGTTGGTAAAGTTCTTTCTGTGGTTAGAGAACATGATAGTGTTACTATTTTAAGAAGATGTACTTTAATTGACCCAGGTCATAGATATGAAGCTGCTGACTCTACAAGTTTAAAATATAGATCTAAATATAATCCTGGTTATTATGTTAAAGATGGTAAAATACATACTGTTCCTGCATCTGCTGGAAGTGATAATAGTTCATGGGTAACTCAAATGGCTTATGATACAGGATTAGCATTTGGCGATACTTATAATGCAAGTGCTATAGATAATTTTCCAGATGAATATGAATATTTAGTAGCTCTATATGCTGCAGCTAAGACTTTATTAAATACTATGTCAGCTAAAACTGACAGTTTGCCTAATGATATTGTGATAGAGGTTGTGCAGTTGATTGATGAATCTTTACCAACTTTTACAACGCCAAATGATTTCATACTACCACCTTTACCTCCTGGAGTAGATATAGACTTCAGTAATGTTGCGACTATTATTCCATTTGCACCTCCTGAGCTTTCTTTAGATGCTTTTCCAACTATTACTGATTTAAGTATTTCATCTATAGCTCCAACAAGACCAACGTTTAGTGCTAATACTGTTAGTGAAACCAATATAACTAATCCAACTTTTACTGCAGCAGTTATGAATCCTTTAGATTGGAATGATACAAATAATTGGATAACTAGCGAAGAAGATAGTGAAATGTTAGGAGCAAGAATTCAAGAGATAAGTGTTAAAGTCCAAGAATATCAAGCTAGAATGCAAGAATCTTTAGCAGTTTTCAATAAAGAAAATGCAATTTTACAAAAAGATTTACAAGTAGCTATAGAAAACGTTAATAATGCACAAGCAGATGATAATAAAGAATTGCAAGTATATTCCAATCAAATGCAACAATATCAAGCAGATGTTAATAAAGAAGTTCAAGAATATCAACAAAATTTAAATGCAGATATACAAGCTTGGCAAACAGAGATGGGAACAAAAATACAGAAGTATAATGCTGATCTACAAAATGAAACAGCAAAAGTAAGTGCTTCTGTTCAAAATTTTCAAGCTGAAGTACAGAAAGCTATTCAAAAATATCAAACAGAAACAGGTTATGATATGCAAAGATATAGTTCAGAAGTACAAGCTAATGGTCAAAAGTTTCAAACAGAATTGACTAAAAATCAAGCTGATTTTACAACAAGTTTACAAAAGTATACTTCTGAGATTCAGAAGGTAGCTTCAGAAAATCAAAGTAAGTTAGCTAAAAATAGTGCTGAAATACAGAATTATTCAGTAAAATTACAAAAACATAATCAAGACTATCAATGGTTGCAATCAAGGTATGTTGCATTGAAGGAAGAATATAATGCAGCTTTTGTTTTAATGAGACCTCCAGCACCACCTGCTAGTCCACAACAACAAGTAAGGAGATAGATAAATGGCAGCAAATAAAGCAACAGTAAGTGTATCTGCGTCAGTTTTACCAGATGATTCTAAAGTTTCTGTTGGAGGAACTATAGTATATGATATAAATGATATGGCAGGTGACGATTGTAAATGGATTTCATATGCTCAAGATATAGATAATTCATCTGAAGCATTGGTTGTAGCAGATATAGGGTTTTTACAAGGAACTACAGGAAATACAACCCCAACAAGAACATCTGCTTCTGATAATTTTGAATTCGTTGTAATTAAACATTCAGGATTCCAATCAGATGGAACTACAAAATCAACTGATAATCTTTTTATTAATTTTACCCATGGCACAGCAGCAGCAAACGCTACTGGTAATTTAGTTTTAGAGCCAGGAGATGTATGGTGGGGTAGATTTGCGGGTACATGCGATATTGGAGACTTAACAGCTATAGCAGCATCAAATGATATTAAAGTTTTGATTTATGCTGTATTAGATGACGCATAGGAGAGTAAATGACAGTTAAAGAATTAATGGAAAGAGTTGGCATTACTGAAACTGG
>TARA_R100001594_G_scaffold23967_2_pt1 | contig 15111 bp, 17 predicted proteins | sample TARA_R100001594 | Tara Oceans TARA_R100001594 (sample SAMEA2622752) | marine metagenome | biome: marine biome (ENVO:00000447); feature: marine epipelagic mixed layer (ENVO:xxxxxxxxx); material: "saline water (ENVO:00002010), including plankton (ENVO:xxxxxxxx)" | depth 150 m | reverse complement strand
TTGTTACAAATAATTTTTTTGATGCTTTTCCCTGAGTTACTGAACCCGAGGTAAAATGCCTTCCTTCAAATCTTCTTGGTATATATTTCATAATCTGTTATTTAAAATGAGGTCCGTGTACCCATCCGACTATACAATATCTAGTACCTCGTGTTACAGGAGTTACTCGATGGCGTACATAGGATGGAAACATAATAATTGTTCCTTTTTTTCGTAAATCTTCATTTGGCGGCATACCTGCTATTTCTAGTAGTCCACCGTCATATTCTGATGGATCAGATAGCTGTATGGAAAAACTAAGTTTTCTATTACTAAAAGCAGCCCCATAATCAAAATGCCAGTCATAATGACCTTTTTCATCTGCCTTGTACCTTAAAATATTAGGCGGATCTAATAACATATTAAAACCTGTTAAATCTAATCTCCATATTTCGTTGTTTGCTTTTATAAGTTTTTCAGCCATTACATAATGAGGAAAATCTTGTATACCTTTGTAATGACCCATCTTTAATGATTGGTGCATTACAGAACGAATTTTTTTATCTACTCTTCCCTCTGGCTTATTGGGATTACCACCAACTTGAGCATCTCTCCATTTATCTTCTTCAATACTGTTTCTTACAGCATTAATAAATTCATCATTAAATTCTTTTTTCCAGACAACCTGCCAATCTACTCTTTCATTGGCACATTTCTCAAATGTATAGAACATTATTTTTTATCTTCTCCATTAGGTTTTGTCTCTATTCTTAATAAATCTTCTTGAATATCGTCCTTAAAGCCGTGATAATCTAATTGTTTAAGATTCAAGTCTTTAAATTCATCTGCCATTTGATTAACAAACTTATTTAATAATTCTCCAGATGGATCGTCAGTATTATGTTCTGCATTAACATGCTCAACAATTCTTTTATACATATAAGATGGATTACCACCCCATTGTTCTATAAACTCTTGTTCTCCTTTTGTTATTTTTCCACGTTCTCTAACATCACGTACACATTGTCTAATAGACCTCATAATGTGATGCTTTTGTTCCCACTTCTCGAAATCCTCTTCTGTTTGTAAGCCATATTTTTGAACTATATCGTCATAGCATTTTCGAAGTACTAATATATCTTTGAGGGCTCCTTCAATATATTCAATGCCTCTATTAAAACCTACAATTTCTTTTTCAATCTTTAATTCTAGTTTTTTTCTTTTTAAATCATCAGTTTCAATATCTAGTTTACGTCTGTACTCTTCGACTCTTATCATATTTGCTTTATGTTTGTATTTGTGTTCAAAAAGTGCTTCTTCTTTCTTTTTTATTTCAGCAGATATTTGTCGAAGGTTCCTACTAGGTGTGTCCCAACTAAGTGTTAAATTTTTAATTGTCCACTGTGAGTTTCTTCTACCGTATTTTTTGTGCTCACGTTGTACGTGTCGTATTGCCAAAGATGCCTTTTTAAAGTTATCTTTAATAGTTAAACCACCAAATGATTTCTGATCATAAAGTGGTGAATCGTGCATTTCAGAAGTTATCAAACCCCAATGCTTTGTTTTTTCTTTATCGGCTAATAAGTCTTGTTTTACCTTTTCTAAGTTTTTGTTGTTTTCTTTTGTCATATAATCCTTTCAAAGCCATACGACCCCCTTGTAAATTTTATTACTTACTAATAATAAGCATGTCCTATTCCATAACGAGCTGCAGTTAAATCCCCAACATCAGTTGCATCTTGGTCTGCTGAAAAAGCATATTTTTGTATTACATTTATTCCTGCTGGAGACGGATTACTACCACCTATAGCATAACCACTTGATGGCGAAGAAGCTTGTTCTCCTACACACCCACCATTTGTGTTTGTGGCAAGTTCAGCGACATCACTTGCATCACTTGTTGCTGACATTTGAAATTTTTCAATATCAGATATATCTGGTTCTCCTCCAAAAGTATAACCATGAGTAGTAGAAGCTGAACCACCTGTTTGTCCTCTATCATCTCTAACTGCATTTGCAACATCAGTACCTGTATGTGGACTAGTTTTTGACATTCTTTCAATTTGATTGTGTTGAGCTCCCGGTGGACCAAGATAACCTGCAGTTGAAAACATGTAGGTTTTATCTCCAAAAGTTGCACTACTATATCCACTCGCTGTAGCTTCGTCTCCAGTGTCGGATGCGGCATAAGGACTTGAAAAAGCTCCTGTATAGATATTGGTTCCTGCCGGACCATCTTTATAATGAAAATAGTGAGTAGTAGATTGATTTGTTCCTCCTCCACCCCCATTATTTACCGCTAATTCATTACCAGAATCTGATATAGCTTCCGTTGCTAAATTAAAAATTCCTATGTCATTATTACTAGCTCTTCCTAATATTAAAGATTTAGCTTCCGATGCTTGCATGTTTGCAGTAGAGTAACCCGGACTTGCAGCAACTGCTTCAGTTGCATCACTAGCATTTGCATCACTTGATAAAGAAAATTTATCTACTACATCTGAATTATTTGGGCTACCGGGGGCTGTTCTACCTCCTATACCAAAAGATGTATTTGTTCCTTGGTAACTAACATTATTAATATCATCTCCCTCCATATTTTGCCAAGTAGCATCTTCTGCTGTATGAGCAGTGCAAATATACATATCTCCGTTTGTACTATCTACCCAAATCGTACCTTGGTTATATCCTTCCCCGGTGTCATTTGTTTTTGTAGGTGCTCCTGCATTTACGTGGATGACTTTTTTGCTCATGTCACCACTTTCTAAGGTTTCGTCTTTTAATTCGTGTGCTTGTATTTTTTCGGGGATATATTTCATAATTTTTTAAACTCCGTGACAACAAATGTCATCTGAGGCTCCATGAGCAACTTCTCCAATGTCAGCTCCACTTGCTGGCGATCCAAATGCAAATCTTTCTTTTACGTTTCCGGGAGATGTTCTACTTACTGTAAAACCATGTGTTGGTGTACTGACACCTCTAGTTGCTCCATAAGCAACAAATGGTGAAGCATGTTCTCCCACATCTGCTCCTGTAAAAGGACTAGCAAATGCAAATCTTGTAATTTCATTTACTTCTGCTGGGGTTGTGCCCCCACCACTTACAAAAGCATAGCTATTAGAATTATCTGTATTACCACAAGCTGCATAAGTAGTTCTTCCTAATTCCCCAACATCAGATGAATCAGTAGAAGTTCCTTTTTGGTATCTCATTCCCTTGTCTGTTCCAGATCCCGGTGGTGCACCCCCAACAATATAACTATGTGTGTCATCATCGTGAGATGTGGGATATTCTCTATCAGTTTCAATATGCTCTGCTACATCACTCGATGAAAAAGGACTTACAAGTGCGTAATCTTGAACTGTCTCCCCTGCTCCCGGACCATCATTTCCACTAAATAAATATCCTTTTGTTGCACTCCACCCATACCCAGCATAGGCTGTTGAATTATTCACATTACCTATATCTGTAATACTTACTGATGATGCTGCTGGAAAACTTGCAACTTCGTCTCTAAGTGTTACAGGAGTAATTCTTCCACTCGCTATAAAACAAGTAGACCCAGATTTTTCTACTGCTGGACCTAAAGTATACATAGCGTCAGGTAAAGTTCCAATATCACTTGCAGCATAAGGAGAATTAACTGACCATCTTGACATTTCATCAACATGTGCTGGATTTCCACCACCTGTTTCATAACCATGATTTAATCCTTGCCAAGCCGGAGCAACATTTACATCGTCAGAACCATCTTGTGCATGCCAAACAGCGTTCTCATCTGAGGAAGCAGTACAAACATATGTTTCACCGTTTGAATAATCAATCCATAAACATCCAGCAGCGAAACCTGTTCCTTCATCATCGTCTCCGTCTGGAGCCGCTGTAGCCAGATGTATAAAACTTTCTGCAACTGCTGTATGATCTACAGCATTGTCAGCCACATCTTTACCTTCTATTTGTCTAGGTATATATTTAGGCATAAATTTTCCTTATCTATTATGCGTCATCTAGTACTTCGTATGATATGAATAAATCTAAATCACTTGCTGCACTTGCTCCACCTTTTAATACATCACCTTCCATAAGATAGATTGGACTATCTATTACAGATAATGAAGTATCAGCAGGAACGGAAACAGTTTTTGCAATATAGACAGTTGCATCAGCTCCAGTTGTAGTTACTCCGGAAGCTCCGGAACCTAAACCATCAACATATAGATTCAAATCCGCATCATTAGTACCGTCCACATTTGAACAAATTATTGTATTTATTTTTACAACTTTTTCTGCATCAACTGTTAATAATGTTGCAGTTAAAGTATTTGATAAATTCCAACCCGCATTACCTGCGTTAATCGTTGCGACATCTACTATATCTGGGTTTGCCATATATTATTCTCCTTATTAATAAAAATTATCCAAAAACAATAGCCATAGCTATTGCCTTTCCGACTGTTGCTGCAGAATTTAATTGTGTTTGTATATTTGATGTTACACCATCACAATAATTTAACTCGGCAGCTGTTGCTGTTATATTTGTTCCGCCAATGTCTAGTGTTGTTACAGAAATTTCTCCTGCAACTGTTACTAATCCATCAGCTACTGTTATTAAGTCAGTATCATCAGTATGACCTATTGTTGTTCCATTAATTAGAACGTTATCTATATCTAGTGAACCACCACTAATTAATCCTGTAGTTGTAATTGCGGAAGAACCCGTGTCAATAGTGCCAAATCCAGAGGTTATAGATCCAGAGTTCAAGGCTCCAGTTGTAACGATGTTACTTCCACCAACACTGTGAGATGCAAAATATGTTGATACTGTATCAACATCAGTCATTCTCATAGTACCATCATCATTTATTAAGATACCATCACCAGAAGCAACTGTAGTAGTTCCTCGGGCAGTACCTCCATCTATTAAATTTAATTCTGTTGCTGTTGGTGTTACTAATGTACCAGCTAACATTAAACCGCCAGCTGAACCATCATGTGTTGAAATATCAACTGTAATATTGCCATCTGAAGATAATCCCTTTATTTCCATACCTTTTGTAACTGTTCCATCATTTTCAGCTACATAAAAGTCTAGGGCACCTTCTTCACCACCTGATGTGGCATCAACAACTCTACCTGCTATTCTTCCAAATTCTTGATTGTTTTGATCTGCGTCATCTGCATAAAATGAAACCAATCCTGATATATCATTTGTTGCTCCTGCTTCGCCTGCATCTTTTACAAATTTAAGGATTGAACCATTTGCATCAGTATTTGTATTTTTTAATGTAAAAACTGGTTTATTAGATGTTGAACTTGCTAATGCACCATCTGCTCCATCATATGTAAAATTGGCTTCACCAGCTAATGCATTTGCTCCTGTTACTGTTGCTACTGTATTGTCAGTCGATCCAGTAAGAGTCGCACCGCCAGCTGTGCCTCCAATATCTGATAAGACTTGTGTTCCTGTTCGGTAATCTACGTTTCCACTTCCGTCCAACACTAAAAATTTATCTGTGTCTGTTCCTGCTGCGGCAACTGTTGTAATATTAAGAGATCCACCTAATGTTACTGTAGAATCAGCAACTGTAGCGTTTGGTGTAATTGTTGCATGTGTGACATATGTTCCTGCAGAATTTAAGTCATTACCAAAGGTTAATGTTCCACCATCAGCAACGCTAATTTTCCATTCATCTCCTGCGTCATCGCCTTGATCAGCATAAAGATGTAAATCTCCTGCCTCACCTTCACCACCAGAAATAACTACTGGTGCACCTTCAATTCTTAATCTATCTTCGCCATCTTCGTCATATTCTATAGATACATCTGAACCATCACCAAATACTAATTTTTTATCGTCAAGTATTTGTAGTCCTCCGGCTGGTGGAGAAAATACCCAAGTATCATTTCCATCTTCATCATATTCAATATATGCGTCTCCCCCTGTACCAAAATATAATTTTTTATCATCAAGAATTTTCATTCCACCTGCTGGTGGTGAAAAATCCCATGTGTCAGTGCCATCTTCATCGTATTCAATGTAGGCATCTTTACCTGTTCCGAAATATAATTTTTTATCGTCAGCAAATGTAGCATGACCACTGATTAATAATGTATCTGTTCCGTCTTCATCATATTCGATGGTTACATCTTCACCAGTTCCAAATATTATTTTTTTATCATCGATAATTTGTATATCATCATCAAACTTGAATTGATCTTCATCTTCCATCCAAGTTAATACACCATCATTGGTATTTGCATTGAATGTAATAGCTATATCTGAATCTGTATTTGTTCCAAAAGATAAAGTGTTACCATATAATGTTGTTACTGGTCCACCTTCACCTGTAGTTCCATCATGTGAGTGACCACTAGATGCATCAAATGCATTGACTAATGCTGTAAATTCAGCATTAAGATGTGTTACTTGTATTGTATCACCTGTGCTAGGTGCTGGTGATGTTTGTCTTGTATATGTATTACCCATGTTTTATCTTCTACCTCCCGGTGTAAATCCTAATTGAAATCCTTTAATAATAAATGGTGACTTACCATCTTCGTCTTGTATTTTTATTCCTACTGCAAAACCTGAACCAGCAACGTGTTGTCTAATAAGGGGCATACCTCTCGTTGTTCCATATACTCCTGTTCCATACTTTGCTGTTCCATAAACTGCTACATCTCCAATATCTGTTAATTCTATTGCGGATGGTTGTGCTGTATCAGGGTCTTCATAATCATATAACATATATAAATCCGCATTAAGAACCCCTTCTGCTTCATAATTAAGAATAACTCTTTGCATATTTTTTCTAATTCCTGCGTCACCAAGTATCATATCTGGTGATTGATAAACTGCTGTCATACTTGTTCCACTTGATCCATCTATATTTTCAGCAAATGTATTGCCAGTATCTTGTCTGTAAATATATCCACCACTTCTTTGCCCATGTAAAACATATTCATCTCCACTTATAACTGTGCTTGTACAACATGCAGGTCCAAATCCTTTTATTGTTGAAAACGACAATCCATCTTTTGTTTGTGTCATTATTATTCCTTCTGAGTTGGCTTCAGTAGCTGAAGTTCCCGGAAAGAATAATCGATATTGATTTTTTTCTTTTACTACAACAGAAGAAATAGTTGCTCCTTCTGCCACACCTTCAAGTTTAGTTTGTATATTTCTTGATAGACTTCCTAATTCTATATCACCAATTCTTTCAGTAGCAGCAACAGTTCTTAATCCATCTGGTGCTAAAAATACAAGATTAGATCCAAATTCTTGAACTGAAAAACCACTTTCACAACCTAAATCTCGTGTTATAGGTGATAACACAAAATCTGATGGTGATGAACCTAATAATTGATAAATACTATTTTCACAAAATATAATAAGTTTTTCTCTGAATGATTTTAATTGTACTATTTTATCTGGTACTTGCATACTTCCTGCACCGCTTGCGGCAGTAAAATCATTTTCACTAAGTATTGCTGTGTATACAATTTCTGCTGTATCGGATGCCATACCAGAAAAAAATACACGATTTCTATGAACTGCTACATGTTCTGGGTCGGATGGTGCAGTTCCAGCACCTGTTCCGGAAGAACCATTAAGTAATACATAATTTGATCCGTCATATGTAAACGCATGATTGACGCTATCAACTCCTATTACTTTTTCTGTGCCATTAAAATTTAATGAATCAAAATTATATCGTGTTGCTGATGTTCTTGCTGATGTTATAGAAGTCCAAGAAGCACTTGTACTTGTTGCAGATGCTTTATATAAATTAGCACCCCGTGCAGCAATAATTGTACTTCCTAATGTTGTAATTCCTAATATATTTCCTGAACCAGATATTTCGTTAGACGTATTTTTTCTAGTTCCAGCTAATCTTCTATATCCACCTTTAATAGATGGTTCAAAATTTTGTAATGTTTTTGCTTCACCGGGGTCATACTCGAATGTGCTTTTATCTAATACTAATCCGCCTTTTAATCTTACGACAAATGGACTTATTGCTGATGTTACTGGCATAGCTTAATTATACTTCGCCCTTCTTGGTGATATTTTTCCACCGTATTTTTTTGTTGGTGGATTTAATAATTTTTGTTTTTGATTAAGTAAATTTTGATAATTTTGTAATTTTAATTTATCAGCACCAGAACTCATTTCTATAAGAGCCCCTACATTTTGTTTCCAACCACGAAGACCTACACCAGATACTCCTTTAAGATTTTTTTCTGATTGTTTTATTAATTTATCGATGTCTTTTATTGCACTCATTTTATACTCCTCTCATATACTCTGGTTTATTAATTAAATCTATTCTCATTCTTTGTAATCCTTTTTCGTATTCTGCTAATGCTATCTGTGCTGCGGTAGGATCTGAACGCATAACATGTGCATAATATTTTGCACGTGCTACAACTATATCGTGAAATCTTGTAGGCATGCCCGGTGTATCTGAATCACTAGATAAATCACTCGGGAATGTCCAGTAATCAAAAGATAATGTATAGTTATTTTTATCTGGTACTGGTGATACTCCAAAATATTCTAATTCAGATGATATTTTTGGTATCTTATATATTCTTGATGGTTTACCATAGACATCAGAATTATTAGCTTCATCTGTTACAGCATATGCATCTTTGTATTCTTCATATGTTATATACTTTAATTTTTGTGTTCCTATATCTTCTGATATACGAACATAATCTACATCCATATTTGTTGCTGTACTTGGGTTATTTAATGTAATATATGTAGTTTGTTTTGTAGCATCAAATGTAGTATCTAATATTGCACCAGCATTATAATCTGTAACTGTCAATGTTGTATTTAAATTTTGTGTTCCTTCTGCAGCTGTTCCTACTTGAACCTTTAATGCTTGTCCTGTCCCATGAGAATCTAATACTCTAACTTGTAATCGATATGTTTTATTTACTACAGTTGATATTGCTTGATAGGCTGCGTAATCATTTAGTCGTAATCTACCATTACCACCACTATTGTATGCTCCACTTCCTGCACCTGCTATTGTAGTCCAGCTACTTATATCAGATGTAAATTCACCATTCGTTACTAATTCTGTTGGTTTAAGTATTACATTATCATAGTCTATTGATACAGCACTACTAGGATATTTGTATTCTCTTTGTCCTACTTCTGTTGTTTGTGTACCTTGACTATGATTAAACGACCATTCTAATTCTGCGTTATTAATATCACGTATAGCTTTATCAACAAATCCTTTTACTGCAGTTTGTATACCTGTAGTAGTACCTACTGTAGTAATTGTTGGTTCATTTAATTCTGTTAATACATTATTTACTGTTACTAGATAAGTTGCCATTAGTTTTCATCCATATATTCTTGTGCTGTTAATGTTACTGTAATTTTGTCAGCTGTTTCTGCTGTTACTTGTATATAATCACCAGATTCTAATATTAAATTTGGTGTAATAATTGTATAATCTTTTGAAGCTACATCTTTCTGGTATATTAGGTTATATGTTACTGATGCACTACTATCTCGCCACGTTACTGTTGCATATTGTGCTGCTGATGTATCTACATTAGTAAGCCATATCATAGGAATTAATGCACTGTGATTAGCAGGGACAGTATATACTGTTGTTGCGTTTGTATTGGCTAATGCAGCTCCCGCATTTACATTGCGAACTCCACCCCTAATTACTCCTTCAAACATTAGTTCCTTCCTTTACTGTTTTATAACTTTTACCTTTTAATAGGTCGATATAGTTTTCATCGACACATATGGCACCAAATAATTCATATTCTTTTTTAAATTCCTCGTGTACATTAGGTATAAATGTAGTGTCCGAGTATACTTGACACGCAGTAGTTGTTTCAAAAGTATTTTCACTTTTTACTATTAATCTGCTGTCATCCACACAAGGGCTTCCCGCTAAACACAGTATTACAAATAAGTGATACATATAGCCCTCCTTTAGCTATTTCTTACAACGACATTTTATCCATCTCGGTATAAGATTGCATAAATTAAAAATATATTTACAAAATTTTTTCATAATGTTCTGTGGAACAACTTGGTCCACAATAAAAATAGTTTCTATCTTGATTTTCGTGAAAATCTGAATTTTTGTAATACTGTATGTGTTTTATTTCCTTTCTACAATTTTCACAATACAGGGTTATCATTTTTTATTATTTTCTAATTCTTTTAGTTTTTTTTCTAAGATTTTTAATCGTAATTGACTGTTTGATAAAGAGTCAGTATGTATAGGACCAATATCATTTCTGTTTTCAGTATGAGTCATATCTACAACAATTTTTTTTCGTAACCCTATATCTTTTAAAAACTTATCGATTTTGCATTGAATGTATTCTTTAATTTTTTTTAGCATATTATTCTCCTTTTAAATCTAAATATTTACATGGAACTATTTCTCCATTAACTTCTTTTACACAACACATGCCACACTCTGTACATTCTCCCTCATATTCTTGGTTTTTATGATTCCAAAAAAATGTGCACTCACTTAATCCTAATGGTCTCCATTTTCCATCTGCACATTTATAAGGGTCCCAAAATAACACAATATCTTTTCCTTTATAGGGTCCTTTTTGAATCTTCATTGGTTCCAATTTTCCCGGAAATGCATCATAATCTAAACGTAAATTATGTGAACATGCACACCCATCAGGTTGAAACCTTTTTTTTGGATTATTATATACTGAACATTTAAACTTCATTATAGTATTACTTCTAATTTCTTTTTTGGTGGATATTTCTTATGTTCAGACTCAATAAATTTTTTATCTATCTCTTTATTATTTTTCAGTTCGTTTTCTTTTATCCATATATTTAACGCCCACTTTTCACCTTTTGTTACTGGTGAACCAACATGCCCTGCTCGTATATCATATTTACCATCATCTTTAAAGTTATACCAAATAACTGCTCTTCCTTTTTTTGGTGCAACTGCATATCCTATATATGGAAATGTTGTTAGACCTTCATAATTATCTACATCATTTAAATAGACTAATATTGTACATATTCTATTTAGCGGTGGATTTGAATCATGGTGAAAGTCAAATTTTTGCCCGCCTTCATAATGAACAACTTGTAATTCTTCTAATTGTTCTTTATCATAGCCAGAGTATGTACTACATTTTTCTGCTATTTTTTGTACTAATGTTGCATGTTTTGGTAGCTCTGCACTATATGAAGTTCTTGTTTTAGAAACCGTGTATTCGCCTGTTTCTTTATTAACAGTTAAACTAGGTTTTAATTCGTCTTTTACTAAGTCTATAACTCCTTTAATTTCTTTATCATCTAAAAAGTCATCAATAATTCCTAAAAAAGGATCATTTGATACTACTCGTATGCCTTCAATTGGAGACTTGTGAAATTTCATAATTACCTCTTGACTAAATCATTACGCTTGTTAATATGTATTTACAGCCTCCATAGATCTAGGGGGGAATTTTATTTCCCCCTTAGATTTTAGTTATTAGTTTCGGTCAGTTTCGTCAACACCTGAAATGTCACACATAATCGCCCAAACTCTAACTTTACCAGCAGTATCTTGAGCACCGCCAACAACTAGATCAAGAGTATCCGCTGATGCATAGACACATCCCGTATTAGAAGCGTGTGCAACAACAGCTTTGTGTGCTGCTGCATTAGTACCTTCTGATGTAGTTACGTATCTATTCGGATCACTTCCGTCACCTAGAGTCCAAGTTACAGAACTAGAACTCGCAGTTATTACTTCCATTCCTGCACTAAGAACAAAAGTTTCAGCTGGAACATTGATCATTTGAACAGTGTCCGCTGGTGAGTTAGTTGGGTCGAAAGCTGACATATCAACTGTATTTTCGACCAAGTAAGGCACCCTCTTAATTGCGGAGTGACCTACTGTACCGGCATCGCCGGTTTTTGTATATGTTGTCATGTTATTCTCCTTTTAATTAAGTGATGACTAATGTAGAGCTAAATACTGCTCCACTTCTTAGAACTTTACGTCCAAATACATGCAAGCCTCTTACGATATCTGCAAAACTATCAGTATCACGAACAACTTCAGTTTTTGCGATATGAGATGCGGTTGCTGTAGAAGACATATGTCCCGCTAATGAATAATACTCATTAGATCCAGATGGGTTTACTTCATCTGTACCAGCTGTTCCTGTATCAAATACATTAGTTTTATACATAGTAAAACCTCTGATTGGACCAGCTATGACTTTTCCATTACGTAATGGTGATTCCTTGCTGCTATCTACAATGGATTGATCCATTAATTTAGATGCAGATTTAGAAAGCACTTCATACAGTATAGGAGAGCCAACATACCAACGATTTTCTTGTGGAACATCGTTTTGATCTAAGAGTCTACCGGCTTTGGATATTAAATCTGAAGCTTCATCTCCAGTATCCACACCAGCAATACCACTGCCACTTGTACCTAGTCCACTATCAGTAGATGCACCTGATATCATAGCGTTAAGAACATTATAATCGTATTTTTTCTTTAACGCATACGCACCAGATGATGTAGCAATGCTTTCCCAGTTTAAGTGACTATGTCTTTCTTCAATGTCGTCAACTTTAAAAGAAAATGCAAAAGCTTGATCAACAGTTAAAGTAGTTTGTGCGTCAGTTAATGTTTGAGCATTTACAACACTACCTCTGTAGTATGAACTAACAGTAACAGTCGGTTCGTTTATGATATTTACTGTGTCTCCGTAATTCTCGATTTCTCCAGTGTAATCAGTATTGGTAATATCTTCAACCACTGATGCACGTCTGAAGAATTTAAGAACTTTCTGAGAGTAAATAGTAGGCACAAAATTTCCGTTACCTAAATTTTGGTAACCGGATGCTATTGCAACTGTCATAAATACCTCCTTATAGTATTAGAAAGTTAATAAAAACGTATAATTAGTCTGAAGATATGCGTCCCTCTTTTGCCGCAAGATCAATCTCTTTTTCAAGAGGTTCATATTCATGCGGTTTGAGTCTTCTTATCTCAGACTGTTTCCAAATTTTCTTATCTCCAGCTTTTTCAGGAATCTTGACTCGACTTGTCTTGGTTACTGCTTCCGCTGCAGACTTAGTAGATTTGGCAGTATCAGGTTTTTTACTGATACCAGCATCTGCTTTGTATAGGTCTAATACTCGAACTGCCCATTTAGAATCGGTACCATTTTTAAGAATACCATCAGAAATAGAGGTAGGCTGCTCCTGTAACCAACCCTGAAAATTCTCAGTGTCTTTCAACTCTAAGAAATCAGGATGTACTGATAACAGTTCAGTTTGTGCTTTATCTCTAACTAGGTCTTCTTCTCTTTCACTCATCTGTGCTAATTTATCTTCAACTGTGCGAAGTTTATCACCAGCTTGCTGATGAGCAATAGTTTCGACAACTCCATAAATATCAGGATAGTCCTCTTTGAATTGTTTTAATTCATCAGAGGTTTTTGGTGGTTTATAATCTTTTTCTGCTTTCGCAGCTTTAGATTGAGCCTCCAAAGTTTCTTTTTCCTGTTTCCACTCATCTAATTTTGTGTCATAATGTTTTTTTAAATCATCATAACGCTTTTTAAAATTGTGGGTTTTTACTTCGGTGTCTTCTGAAGTAGATAAAAAAGATTTATCTTCTTCCTTCTGAGTAGCTTCAGCTTCTACAGCTTCAGGGTCAGGTTGTGGATCTTCTTTGTCAAGATCCTTATGGTAGTCGTTTCGATATGGGGTAGGCTCTGAATCTTCAACCTTTTCCTCCACTTTTGCTTCGACTTGTTTTTCAGTCATGTTTATCTCCTTATGGTGCTAGCTATGCTAGGTCGCCCATCGGTAGTTGTTAAATAATCAGTGTTTCAATAAATTGAAAGTCGCTGATACCCATACCAATCACGCAGGTATAAATTCTTGTGTGTTATTGCACTTACTATTTTTTAGGTTTTCCTAGTGGGAAAACTAATTTGCCACCAACATAGGTGTCGTCTCTGTATTTACTTTGGTCTATTCCCACGCTTCCGTGTATACCTTCAGGTTCACCAAATGTTTTTTGTATACGTCTATTAAAAGGATTTTCTTCGTATTCAAAGTCTCCTGCTCGTACTGAGAAGTCATCTTTTCCTTTAATTTCTGCAGATGCATCTATTTCATCTAAAAAGTTAGGGTACATTCCTAAATCTTTTGCTTTGTCTACTACAGCATCACCTACTTTTGCCTTAACTGCATCTGACATAAAACTTTTAAATTGTTCCTGTGGTAATTCTCCTGTTTTTATCAGTCTATCTACGTGTGGTCTTATTGTATGAGCAGTATCATAAATTTTTCTTTGTATCTTTTCTCTGTTTGTTCTATCTTCTTCTTCAAATTTACTATAATCTGGTGTATAATATTCATTAAATTTTTGTGCAGATGGAATATCTTTATAATTCATAGAAAAGTTTTGTGCTTCTTCATCGCTAGGAAATCTAAGTATATCTCCAGTTTTTTTATTATGATCAAATACAGCGTTAATATCTCCCTTGTATCTGTCCATTAAATCTATATATTTATTATCTTCAATTACTACAGTAGGAAAAGCCCAATTATCTCTAGAAGACATTCTATGTGTTTCTATAAAACTTCTTCCCTCTGAATCTATTTGTTCTTTCGGTTTTATATAATTTTCTGGATTTAAAATTCTGTCTACAAAAGGTACCTCGGTATTTTGTAAAAGGGTGTCTTTTTTAGACTTATCTAGTGTTGAAAATTTCTCTAAGTAATCAAGAAGACTTGTTTTATTTTTATCTTTTGGATTATATTTACCTTGAGTTTTTAAAAATTTTGTCATTCCGGAATATCCGCCTAAATGAGCAACAGCTAATAATCCAGTATGTGTAACAGGAACACCTTTAATTTTTGTTCCAATATGTTTATCTAAACCATCTTCCTTAATTCTTGTTGTATAATCTTCTATATGCCACTCGAAAATTTTATCTTGTAATTCATCATTAGCTAAAAACTCTTCTCTACTAAATTCTTCACCAGTTGCATCTTTATAATCTTTTAATCTTGCATCCCCAAATTGGTATGCTCCCATATAACCTTGTTCATTAACAATTTTATATCTTCCACTACTT
>TARA_R100001594_G_scaffold34061_2_pt1 | contig 15142 bp, 15 predicted proteins | sample TARA_R100001594 | Tara Oceans TARA_R100001594 (sample SAMEA2622752) | marine metagenome | biome: marine biome (ENVO:00000447); feature: marine epipelagic mixed layer (ENVO:xxxxxxxxx); material: "saline water (ENVO:00002010), including plankton (ENVO:xxxxxxxx)" | depth 150 m | reverse complement strand
GCTGATGCTTTTACTTCAGCTTATAACGGACTTTATATTCGTTTGGTGGATAGTGCTAGTGTTGTCAGACATGCTTTGGTAACAGGATATACAAGTGCAACTGTTGTAACGGCAACATTGTCTGGAGCTATAGCCAATACAAATGCGATTACAGACTGGTCAGAGCCAGTATTTAGTTCAGTAAGGGGTTATGCCAGAACAGTCACTTTACATGACCAGCGACTCATATTTGGAGGTTCTAGGGACCTTCCAAACTTTTTATTCTTCTCCAAGGTTGGAGAGTTTACTAATTTTGATGTAGGAACTGGTGCAGATGCAGATTCCATACAAATTCAAATTGCAGAAAACCAAGTTTCAGAAATCAAGGCGTTACAATCATTTCGTTTTTTAACTATCTTTACTTCGGAGCAAGAATTATTTGTTCCGACTTCAGAGAATAAGCCTTTGTCACCAAGCACCATAACTGTAAAAAGACAAACAAGTTATGGAAGCGGTGATGTTCAGCCTAAAGAGTTTGATGGAGCTATTGTCTATCTTACAAAATCGAAAGGTGCAATTAGAGAATTTATCTTTAGTGATATATCTCAAGCCTATAATTCTGATTCAATTACCTTACTTTCAGAACATTTAATTGGCACACCAGTAGAGATTGAAGCACAGAGAGAGTCAGCAGATCAAATGGAAGGTTATTTGTATCTGATAAACTCTGATGGGCATATGCCAGTTTTTATGTCTATTCGTAAAGAAAAGATACAGGGTTGGGTTCGTTATGAAACCAATGGCAGTTTTAAGAATATCGTTAATGTAAACAGAAAGATTTATACTGTTGTAGAAAGAACAATTAATTCATCAACTGTTACATCATTGGAATTAATGGATAATTCCTATCATCTGGACATGGCATCTCAGCAAACTGCCTCTGCAACTGCTACATGGACAGTATCTCATTTACCGAATACATCTGTTCAAGTGAAATCTGGGAATTACTCACTTGGAACATTTACAACGAATGGTAGTGGTCAAGTCACTCTTAATGATTCAGTCACCTCTGTGGAAATAGGATTGGCGTATTCCCCATTGGTCACTACCCTACCTCCAGAAACACAATTAGAAGATGGTGTTACCGTTGGACAAAGAAGGAGAGTGGTCAGAGCAGTTTTAGACCTTGTGACTTCCCTTAATGTGAAAGCTGGTGGTACAAAAATTCTGATAAGGTCGGTAACAGATGATTTTTCATTAGAACCTTCATCAATAACGGAGAGAAAAGAAGTGTATTTATTAGGTTGGTCAAAACTAGGTAGAGTGGACATAACGCAAGATGAACCCCTACCATTGACCCTGAATGGCGTGTTACTAGAGGTGGAAGTCTAATGGGAGCGGCAGGTTATGGAATTGGTGCTGTCATGTCATTGGCAGCTGCTAGACAATCAAAGGCGGCTTATGCAAATGATGCTCAATCGGCTTATGAGCAAGCTGAAATGGCTGGTATTGAAGCAGATCAACAAGCCATTAATAGAACAGCCGAATTACAAGAACAATTATCATCTATTGTAAATGCTTCTGCTGGTCAAGGAGTTGGAGCCTATTCCTCACCTTCTATTACAAATATATTTAGGCAAGAGAAGAAATTAGCAAAAGCAGACATTTCAAGCATTAAGCTTATGGGAAAATCAAAACGAAGGCAGTATGTATTATCTGCTAAAGGCTCTCAACGAAAAGGTAAAGCCGCAATGTATACAGGTATTGGAACTGCGGCTCAAATGGGAGCAAAGGCTTATACAAGCACAGGTAAGGTATGAGGATTAAATGGCGATAGAAAGAACAAAAAGTAGAAAAAATTATGTTCAACCCTTAGGTTTAGTAGACTCTGGTGGTCAGGAAATGGCTAAAGCTACACAGCATATAGCAAATAGCATTTACAATATTACTGGCACGATAGATGAAGCTCAATTAAAAACAGCTTACATTGAAGCTGAAAAACAAGGAAAACTTCTTGGTACAAAAGTAGATAAAGATGGGAACATTGTTCCTTTAACACAAATGGCTTTAAATTCGTTTCAGCCAGATATCTATAACAAAGCTAATGCACGACTTGCTCAAGAAAAGTTTAAAACTTATGCAATAGCTAGTTTTGGTATGGCTATTCAAAATGATGCCGTTGATTCAGCAGAAAAATCTTTGCTAAAACATGGCGGTAAAATGGGAGGTAATAACCAATTAAGTGTTTTTAATGATTCAACCGAATATATTAAATCTTTAAAAAGCAAGGTTTCCAAAGAAGTCTGGGCTGAAGTCGGATCAACTATAGAAAAGCAATGGGGATTTAGAGTAAGAAAGGCTTCTGCTTTACATTTAGAAGAAGTAAGAGCTAAAAATTTATTCAATGGTCAAAAGAACTTAATGACAATTTTGGCGGATGAAACCTCTATAAGAACAGGTGGAGGTGATGCAGAATCCATCAATGCTGAACTTGAAGATATCCAAATAAGAAAAGAAAAAGCATTTGCAATTATCAAAGATAATGTGACTTCTGATGTCGATTTTGAAAAAATTAAAATGGCTTACACAACCTCTCTCCAGTCAAATGTCAGTATTGCCTCTATAGATGCGGCATATATTGCCAAAGTTCCTTTTTCAGAAATGAGAGTTATGGCAGAAGAACAGGTTAAGTTGTGGAAAGGCAATCCAGATGTTAACGGAGAAGTTATTAAGAAGTCCATGGAAGCTAAAATTCAGCATTACGAACAAGTTGATAGATTGGAAAAATCAGAAAAGTTTGAGGTGTCTGCAAGTCTGCTTTACAAAGAATTAAATAAATTGCCCTTTATAAAAAATTCGAAGGATTTATTGACTCCAAATGGCATTACTAGCTTAAACCTTGATCCAGTACATGAATACACTTTAACTAATGTTATAAATGGGTATGCAAGCACATTAAAGGCGGCTGAAAGCTCTGCATGGCAACAATCTGCTGAACCACATATTTTTAATTTAGAAAACGAAAGTATTGGTAATTTTACTAAACAAAATTCACTTAAATGGTTACAAGAAAATTTTCATAAATTAAATGCGGAAAATAGAGATAAAGTAAGAGTGGGTCATGCCAAATGGCTTGATAACCGTATTAAAACAAATAGCCAACTTGCTTTTGGCGAAATTATTCAAGAGATGACTCATTCCAAAACATTTACGATTCATCCAATGCAATTTAGATTGTCTATGAAAAAGCTTATAGCTTCAAATGTTATTGGTGACAAGCCAACTTCAATTATGACAATTAAAGATTTCCAAAGTAAAATTGCTTCCTATACAAATAAATGGAACGATTTTCAAAATGATTTGCAATCGGCAAAGTCAATTAAAAGCAAAACTGATACTGGTCAATCTCTTAGACCAAAAGATATAGTTTTATATAAAAAATTAGGTCTTATTCCAAGTAAAGTTCATTTTAAACAAGATAACGGAAGTGTTCAGACATTTAATCTTGATATATTTAGTGATAATGAAGCTGTTTCTAACCGAAGTATAGAAATAGCAGTAGCATGGTCAATTGAAAACAACACTTTGTACCCAGGTTTAGAAGAATCTTTAAATAATTTTGTTACAATGTCCCCTTATGGCTTTGAAAAAGCACAACAATTTTATCGTATGCTTATTGGCTCTGCACAAAATCACCAAAAAGATACAGATTATGTTCATCATACAATATTAAAAAATGTTAATACAATGAGATTAGCTTCTGCTCAGTTTTACGATCAAGAAGCTTTAAAACAATCTTATAAAATTGATGATAAGTCCACAGCAAGAATAGAAAGCCTTGTTGTCGGCGAAGGGGAAACATTAGTTGATATTTTTGACAGAAAATGGGAAAGCATAGATGATTATGCTTGGTCTGTAACAGGCATGTTCAAAGCAATAATTCCTAATGATATAAAACTACTCACACAGCCTGCAAATGATTGGGCTGGTCTTATTAGTGATGAGCAGAAAAAAACCTATAAGGATTTTTTAGCCAAAGTTGGTTATAACGATTTTAATGATGTTATTAAAAACACTCCAAGACTTAAGTCTTTATTGGTTGATAGTTTTAAAGTTAATTTGCACAGTAATCTAATAGACTGGAGCAAAGGAAAGGAAGCGGCAATAAACGAAGCCATGAAGATGTCAATATCTGCCGTTATGGAACATATTGGCGTTCATATAGATGGTAATGGCGAAGCAAAGCTGATGTTAAATCCTCCTAAATTAGAGTTTCAAAGAACGGTTCCTTCTGGGACCGATGAAATTGTGAAGATAACAGATCAAGATGTTAATGAATACATTTACAATACTGTTAAAACTAAAGCTAGAATTATGGACACACAGACATATCAAGCAATAGAAAATAAACAATTTATTATAGAGTCACATGAATCTTGGGGATCAAATCCTACTTACAAAATATTTGTAGACAGAGGGGATGGAAGTAGAAAATTAATACATGAAAATCTTACCTTTGATTTTAAATATTCGAAACAAAGCAAAGCTTATAAAATGGCTGAAAATCAATTAAAGAATGATAAAATAGGTCAAGCTTTATGGGAATATTTGCCAGGAATAGACCAAATGGCATTAAGGGGGTTATATCATAAATGGAATGATGGCATGAGTAGTGAAAATTTTGTAAGAAGTTTGGTTAATGTCTATAACAACTCTGTTATGGCTATTATTCCTTTAGATGCAAACCCTGAAGAACATTTGATTGATGCTGATATGTATGACATGGCAAAAGCAAGAGCATTAATATTATCCCTTGGTCTTAACTCCAAGGCTCATGCGATGAACCCAGGTAGTCACAATTCTGTGTTAGATGTAAATTAATGGAAAATAATTACCTTACTAAAAAAGAATTGATTGATGGAATGAATCAGTCAATGAGCAGATTAAATCTTGATTATGTTAATCGTGAAGATTTGCATAGGGTTTACACCCCTTATGTGCCTACAGCTAAACAGGTCTGGCAATCAGCCTTTAGACAATTTGCTCCTTATGAATCTATGGCAAGAATGTTTTTTGGCGAAGATTATGTTGATGAAGAAAATTATGACCCTTTTAATGACCCTCAGATTAAAGATGCTGGATTTGATGGCAGTATGTGGAGGTTTATGAATAGTGGTAGTTCAAGTGAAACTGCTCAAAGAATAGAAAGAATGAAAATTGATTTTGAAGATCAAGCTATTCTTGGTCATACAGATATGTGGTTTCCTCAATTAGTAACTTCTCTTGCAACTCCAGCAATAATGGCTCCATTGGCTCCCTTAAGGTATTTAAGAGCCAGCATGCCTACAAAAAGATTTAAAGGTGGTTTTTACACCTCTGCTGGAACAATTGCTCCAGAAGAATATATTATGGCACAGCAACTTGAGAATAGGACTTTGAAAGACTCAGCAATGGTTATAACAACTGCTGGACTAATTGGAGGAACTTTGTCAACTGTTCTTGGCAAATATAGTGCAAGGCAGTATTTCAATGAAGGACCAGTTTTATGGGCAGAGCCACTAGACCCAAGTAGAAAAATAAAGAAAAGCAATGAATCTAAAAAACCATTTAATCCTGTTAAAGATGTGGAGTTTAGAGATTTAGGAGCCGCAATTAACCCTGAAAGAAGAAGGCAGTCTATGTATAATACAATGGATAAAGATGCCTTAAAAGAAACAGGTGTTGGCATTGAAAAGATGCCTTGGAATCCAGTATTAAGACTTCTTCAAAGCCCTAATGCTTTTGTTAGAAATACCGTTGCAAAAATGGTTGATATGGGTGGAATGATACAAAAAAAAGTAGCTGATAACTTACCTATGGAACAATCTTTGGAAACAACATTTAGAACCACATATATCCCCTCCCTTGTTGACACGATGAGAAAGGCTGATGAGGCTTACTTAGATTATAGAGGGGTTATTGCCCAAGGAGGTGATATTCAAAGAAGTTTTCAAATGATTAAGATGAAAGTTAAAGATGCTTTTAAAAATAGAAATGGTTTAAGCGAAGGAGAATTTAGATCAAGAGTAGCAAAAGCAGTAAGGAATAATGGAGATACAGTTAACGATGAAGCAACTGCTTTTGTTAACAGAGCAGCAACAGAAGTAAAAAAGCATTTGGATATGATAAAGAAAAATGCAGAAGAAGTTCGTTTGTTTGAAAAACAAGCTGGCAAAAGAATAAAATCATTAGAAAAAAATATAGCCTCTACGACAAATCCAACTGCTAAAGCAAGGTTAATTAGTCAGCTTGAAAACGCCAAAGCATATTTGGCTAGATTAAGAGAGAATGGCGTTAATGTTAATACTGCACAAGGTTATTTCCCTAGAGTATGGCGATTAGATAAAATTATGGATAATCAAGAAGGATTTCTTAATGTTGTTTCTTCTTGGGCATCTAGGCATTTTCGTATGAATACACTTGAAGCAAGAAAGTTTGCTGAAGATATGATGGATGAAGTCACTAAAAGCAAACCTTTTTACGATATAGATGGCAAAGCTAACATTGATTGGATAACAAATGCCTCATCTACAAAAGCAAGGTCTTTTGAAATACCAGACAACTTGGTAGATGATTTTCTTGAAAATGATATAGAAGCGGTTTTAAGGCATCATACAAAGACAATGGGAATGGATATAGAGTTAACTAGAACTTTTGGTGATATAGATATGAAATCTTTTATTAAGTCTATAGAAGATGATTATACAAGATTAATTTCAGAAGCTACTGACCTTGAAACAAGAAGGTCGCTTAAAAAGGCTTTAGAAAATGATATAAGGGATATTAAAGGATTAAGAGATAGGCTTCGTGGCACTTATGGAGCTTCACATGATCCACATAAAGCTTCAAGTCGTTTTGTTAGAGCCATGAAATCATTTAATGTTTTAGTCGGAATGGGAGGAGCTGTTGTATCTTCTGTTCCAGATGTAGCCAGAAGTGTTATGGTTGAAGGTTTAAAAGCAACAAATGAAAAAGGTCTTGCTCATTTCTTTAAAAACAGCCGAACTATTATAAAGAAAATGACAAAAAAAGAACTTAATCAATCTGGTATTGCGGCTGATGCTACATTAGGGCTTCGTTCCGCACAATTTTCTGATATTGGGGATATGTTTGGTTCAAGATTTACTTGGGAAAGAAAGTTAAATCAAAGTGTTGGCGTGTTTTTTATAGCTAATGGTTTAAATTGGTGGAATCAGATAATGAAGGAATTTGCTGGCACAACTACAATGCTTCGTATGACTGATAATATAATGAAAGATTGGGGGTCACTTTCTGCAAGAGATAAAGAAAGATTTTTAGCTAACGGTATAGATCAACAAATGCACTCAAGAATAGAACTGCAAATCCGAAATCATGGTGAACGTGTAGATGGAGAGTGGATGCCAAATACAGATGCTTGGAGAGATGGAACTGTACGACAAGTTTTTAGAAATGCCTTAAATCAAACTGTTGAACGAACAATTATTACTCCTGGAGCTGGTGATAGAGCTTTATGGACTTCAACTGAATGGGGTTCATTGATGACACAGTTTAAAGGTTATGGTCAAGGAGCAATGGTTCGTTTATTAACAGCTGGACTGCAAGAAAAAGATGCTGCTTTCTGGCAAGGTTTAGTTATGTTAGTGGGAATGGCGGCAGTTGTTAATGAGATTAAAAAGGCTCAATATGGAATTGATGATAGTCAAGATACTTTAAACGATGTTTTAATTGATGCTGTAGATAGAAGTGGAGCTTTAGGATGGTTTACAGACATTAATAATAGTATTGAGAAAATATCCGATTATAAATTAGGTATGCGACCATTTCTTGGAAGTGATACAGAAAAACCATTGCCTTTTAGTGCAAAAGCAAGTGCTTTAGTTGGACCAGCTGGTGGTAATTTGGCTAATTTAGGCTCTATAGGCTCTGATATAGCAACATTAAGTGCTGACAGTAAAACCCTTGAAAGTGCAAGGTTTGTAACCCCTGGGGGAAATTTATTCTGGGCAGATCCAGTTTTAGATGGGATTTTTAAGAGTGATGTGAATTAACAAATCGAGGTGCATAGTGGATAAAGGATATTATGGCTACTATATCGATTGCAGACAATGATGCTAGGATTCAATACACACAAGCTGTAACAGCCAATGTTACACCTTTGCCAATTGACTTTCCTTTTTTCGAATTAGATGACATTAAGGTTATTCGAACAACATCAGCTGGTGTTGATACAGTTCTTTCCAGAGGAACTGGCTCTGGCACTTTTGCAGTAACAGGTGTTGCTGTTGATGATGGTTATTCTAGTGGAAATATAACCTTAGGTGATACAAACGATAATACTTTTACTTATACAATTTATAGAGATGTTCCGATTGCAAGAACAACAGACTTTGCAACATCAGGTCCATTTAACATAGCCTCACTAAATACTGAATTAGATAAAATCTATTCCGTAATGCAACAAGTTGAAAATGCGAATGACAGAGCATTGACAATGCCAGATTCAGACGGAAGTGCATCTATTACACTCCCTACCCTTAATGCTAGAAAAGGTAAATATCTGGCTTTTAATGCCTCAAGTGGTGCGGCTGAAATTGGTGGTAATGTTGCTGATACGGGAACTGTTGCCACAATATCAGCAAATATTACAACATTAGCTGGCATATCAGCAGATGTTACAACAGTTGCTCATTTACAAGATGGCACAACAACATCAAATGGCATAAGTAATCTTGCTGGAATACACACAGCTATATCAGGTGTTAATAGTATAAGCACACAAGTGCAACAAGCATACACAGATAGAGTAGCAATACAAAATGCAAGTGCCAATGCAACCAAAGCAGAAAATTATGCTATTAAAGTAGATGGAGCAGTAGAAAGCTCTAATCATTCATCTAAAGCATGGGCGATTGGTGGAACTGGTGTAACAGATACCGCTGGTTCTGGAAGCTCTAAATCTTGGGCGGTTGAAGCAGATGCAGTAGACGGCACAGAACATTCATCTAAGACTTATGCAATAAGTGGGTCTACTCTTAATGCTGGATCAGCTAAAAACTGGGCATTAGGTGGTGGGGATAGTTTTAGCTCTACTACTGCTGTAGGAAATACTGGTTTATATTCTGCAAAATACTGGGCAGAACAAGCAGCTGCTTCAAAGACAGAATTTTCTAACATTTATCATGGAGCATCTTCATCTGATCCTACGGGTGGTACAGTAGGTGCTGGAGATTTATATTTTAACAGTAGCTCAAATAAACTGAGATATTACACGGGTTCTGCATGGTTAAATGTAGAAGCTACAGATACAAGTAGCTTTGCATCAAATGGTTTTGCGATAGCCGTTAGCATAGCTTTATAGGAGTAAAAAATGGCACAAAATTTTAGACAATATAAAATGAGAGAAATAGGAACGAGTGCTACAGACGTTCCTGATGGTGCTAACTTTGATAGTTATGATTGCATCATATCAATAAGAATGACAAACATTACAACTAATGCAATATCGGTTGATGCTTACATTACAAATACAAATGATTTTTATCTTATAAAAGGTGTAACTATCCCAGCTAACAGCAGTTTGGAATTGATTGATGGTGGTTCAAAAATCGTAGTTATAAGTGGCGATAGATTATATTTCAAATCAGATACAGCATCTAGCTTAGATGTAATTGTATCAGCAGTAGATGCAATAAGCACATAGGATAAAAGATGGCATACATAGGCAATAATCCGAATGTAAACTTCACAAGCTTTGCCAAGCAAGATTTAACTGGCGTTACTGGAAGTCCAGCTAAAAGAGGTTTTACATTAAGCCATGCTGTAGCCAATGCAAATGAAATTGCAATTTATGTTAATAATGTAAGGCAAGAGCCAACAGAAGCTTATACTGTAAATGGTACTGGATTAACCATGACTGGCGATGTTGAAACTTCAGATGATTTTTATGTTATCTTTTTAGGTAAAGCAATTCAAACAACTGTTCCTCCAGATGGTAGTGTTTCAACTGCAAAAATAGCTAATAGTGCAGTCAACCTTACATCTAAAGTTACGGGAATTTTACCAGTTGCTAATGGTGGAACTGGTGCCTCTACATTCACAACAATAACATCCGTTATTTCTTCTGGTAATGCTGGATCTGCTGTAAGTGAGTTAGAAATAGATCTACCAACTGATGCTTCTTACCACAAATTTGAATTGAGTATACACGATATATACTTTAGTGCCGATACAGATTTAGCTACAATGTTCCGAGTTCAAACAAGTGGAAGCTATTCTGCAAGCTATACATATAGCACAATGGAAAGAACGTATGGAGCATCCCCAAGTGGTGCTAGTAATAATGCTGGTTCTGGTAATGCTCAGATGTCGTACTATAACATAGGAGATGCTCTGGTTGAAGCTGCTTCATACAATATAATTATAACGAATAATAAAACAGCTAGTTATCATACAAAGTATTTTTATACAGCTTATGGATTAGCATCTAATGCTAATGCTACAGTTAGAGTAGGTGGTGGTTCTGTACACGCTTTAGAAATTAATGATAGAATGAAACTGTTTCCTTTAAGTGGAACAATGACTCATGGTGAATGGGTCTTATATGGATGGAAGAAAAGCTAATGGCATTAAGTAAAATACAAGCAGAATCAATGAACCTAGCAGATACCTATGCTTTTACTGGAACTATTACAGGCGATAATGCGGGTAGCATGGAGTTAATTGCTAGTGATACATCAGGTGGAAATGGTGCATCTATTGAAATAGATTTATCTACGAATACTAAATATTTCTCACAAAAATTAATAATCTGGGGAATGTATCATTCTTCTGGTGGCGATCTTTATGCTTCTGCAAGAAATGATGCGGATGATGCTTATTTAGGTAGTGGGTATTATACCAGTATACTTGATTATGCCTATGGTAATTCTAGTTCAAATGGTGCTGGAACAGCTAAAATATGGAATGGAGATTCTTTTAGAATTGGTGGTTACAATGTTGGGGATCATGTAACAGATGAAGATAATGTATGGGAATTTGATTTTTACGACAGTATAGGTACTAGCAAAAAAATGAAGTATATCGGCAGAAGGGTTGGAAATAGCACCGATGCTACTATGGTAGTAGAAAGTTATTCTGGAAGATTGCTCCATACTGCTCAAGTTAATAGATGGAAGTTAGAAAGTAATTCTGGAGCAACTATATATTATGCAGGCTATCAACATTACGGATTATTAAAAGCATAAGTAGGAGGATATAATTTGTCAGATTTTAAAATAGTAAATGGAAAAAAAATTAAACTTACTGCAAAAGAAATAAAAGAGAGAGATGCTAAAAAAAAGGCATGGGATGATGAAAAGGTTGAAAGAAATTTAGGATATCTTCGTTCAAAAAGAAATGATTTGTTAGCAGAAACAGACTACATGGGGTTAGCAGATGTAACAATGTCTGCTAAATGGAAAACTTATCGTCAAGAATTAAGAGATATTACTAAAAAATTTAAAAGTTTGGGAGATAAAGATTTTAAATTTCCAGAGAAGCCAAAGGATTAAGTTATGGCATATATAGGACAGGAACCATTAGTAGGAGAGTATATTGTGCTTGATAGCATAACGACAAGTGCTACAGCTACTTATGCCTTACAAAGAAATAGTGCGGCTTTTGCACCAGCTACGGCTGAACAATGTATTGTATCTCTTAATGGTGTAACACAAGCACCTGGAGCAAGTGGTGGTTATACAATACAAGGAACAAATATAGTTTTTGCTTCAGCTTTAACTTCAGCAGATGTCATAGATTATATTGTTGTTATGGGAAATTCTTTATCGTCTGGTGTTCCTTCAACGGGTTCAGTTCAAGGGACTCATCTATCAAGTAATTTATTTCGTGATCCATTAAGGATTAACAATGCCACGATTTCTTCAGACATAACAATAGCTAGTGGAGAAAGAGCAATGGTGGCTGGGGATATTTCAGTTGCTAATAGTATAACCCTAACAGTAAATGGAGTATTAACAGTTGTCTAAAATATATGTAGATCAAATAGAGCCAAAAACAGCAAATGGTAATGTAAGCATTAGTGGATATACCCAAGCTGTTATGGGAAAGAAAGAAACTTATGAAAATACTACTTCAACGAGTTATGTAACTACAGGATTAGAAGTCACGATTACTCCAGTAGCAAGTAACTCTAAAATATTAATTAATTGTAGTTGGAATACTGGATTTAATAATAATGACCATGCTGTAATCTATACTTTATATAGAGATTCAACTAACTTATCTACAGCTACAACTCAATCTTTTGGAGCTTATAGTTTTAATGGTGGGGATTCAAATTCAACAATCAATTATGCAACCAGAACTGCATCTTTAGTATATTTAGATGAACCTAATACAACAAGTGCAGTTACTTATAAGCTTATGTTTAAGACCTCTAATGCTTCTTATACAGCTAAGTTTAATATTAATGTCCAAGGTGAATCTGGCGCTCAAAGAACTTGCACAATAGTAGCACAGGAGATAAGAGTATGAGTGGAATAATAGAATGTGGACAATTAACACAAACAACAAATCCAATATTTCATGTAACAAAAAGTGCAGACCAAACAGGTATTGCTGATGCAACTCCTACATTAATTACATTTGATGAAGCGACAGATGGTAGCAATGGAGGAAGAACTATTAATAGAGGGGGTCTGTGGGCGAGTAATAAGTTAACTGTTACAGCCGCAACTGTTGGTTATTATTGGATATATGCAAGTATTTACTGGGAAACTTCAGCTAATATTGATTCACAATGTTATGGTTTTTGGAAAAAAAATGGTAGCGATGAACAGCAGTATGCCTTTACTAATAAAATTAAAAATACAAGTGGTCAATTATTAAACCATCAAATAATAAATTTATCTAGCTCTGGGGATTATGTTGAGTTCTATATGTATTTTGATGTGACTGGAGGTGGGGAAACTTCTACTGTAAATCAAAATTCTTTAACTAAGCAAAGAACAAATGTTGGAGGATGGAGAATATCATGACATCAGTATTGAAAGTAAACAATATTCAAAACAGCTCTGGAACTTCAGCTATTACAATAGATAATGCTGGTGCTGTATCTATGCCAGTAAATCATATGTGTGAAACATGGATGATAACTGCAAACCACGATGATACTGGTGATTTAACCGCAAACTGGTCAAAGAATACTGGCAGAGGCACAAGTGATTTAGGTAGCATTAGTATGACTGAATCAAGCGGTATCTTTACTTTTCCATCTACAGGTCATTATTCAATAGAATATATTTTAGGAAGCATTATTTCTGATGGAAGTGATGACACAATAACTGCGGCTATTAAGTCAACTACTGATGGAACTAATTATAATTCAATATCAGAAGGAAAAACTGGAACAGAGCCAGGGGGATATAAAACCTCATGTATTGTAAGGTGTGTTTTCCATTGCACAAATACTTCTACACATAAAATTAAATTTGATATTACTAGCTTTACTGGTGTTCTTACTGGTGATGCAAATATCTTATTAACTGGTGCAATATTTACAAAGATAGCATAGGAGCTGGGTAATGGGATTAACAAAATTAAACTTTAATGGAACTGGACAAGGTGTTGTTACAAATAGCTTACCTAGCGGTGCAATATTACAAACTCAATCAACACTTATGGCTGATGCTTTGTCTATAGCTAGTTCAAGTACAAGTAGTTTTGCAAATGTTACAGGTATGGCGGTAAGCATAACTCCTTCAGCAACTAATTCAAAAATATTAATTAAAGTAAATGGGTGCTTTCACCATTCAGCTTCAAGTACAATTCATTTATCAGTTTTAAGAACAATAAGTGGTGGAGCTTCAACTAAATTAGGTTTAGCTAATGTATCTAATCGTGTTGGATCTAATATGGCAACATTACCAGATGATGATATTTATGGTGTTGGTATATACCCTGCTACTTTTAATTTTGTAGATAGTCCAAGCACCACTTCTGCTTGTACTTATCAATTACAAATAACAGCTGGCTCGTCATATAATGTTAATCTTTTTGTAAACAGAACAAGTAATGATACTGATGCTGATTATGGAGCAAGGACAAGTTCAACTATAATTGCACAAGAGATTAAGGGTTGATGAGCAAACCTACTATGGCAAGTTTAAAAATAGAAATAGACAATTTAAAAACAATTGTCGAGGAGTTAAAGACTTCTTTAAGAAGAATAGAAAACTGGTTATTTGCTGGAATGGCATCAATCATTCTTCTTCTTGTTACTCAGATGTTTATGTAGGAGGAATATCATTGACCCCGCAACTATTGGTCTAGCCTTAACTGCCGCCTCAAAAGCTTTCACGACATTGAAAAATGGTTTCGCAATCGGCAGAGATATAGAATCTATGGGAAAAGACCTTTCCCGTTGGATGGGTGCTTCTGCTGATATTGATAATGCTGAAAAGCAAACAAAAAATCCATCAGCTTTACAAAGGATATTTAAAGGAAATCAAATTGAAGCTAGTGCTATTGAAGCTGTAGTTGCCAAAAAGAAAATGGCAAAGCAAAGACAAGAAATGAAGGTCTTTCTAAATATGACTTATGGACCTAATGCCTGGAATGATGTGTTGAAAATGGAAGGTGATATTAGAAAACGTAGGCAGAAAGAGATTTATGATCGCAAAGCATTTATAAATAAAATATGGGAATACATAGCTTGGTTTATTTTATTTATAACCATAGTTGGCTTTATTATAATTTTAATCTTTTTATACAAAGAACATAAATTAAAATGACTGTGAGCTGTTTTCTTCTCTATTGCACTTTAAATGGAGTTCCAGCTGGCACTACTCACTTTAGCTCTGTAAACACATGTATTTACTTTCGTGATTATTTGCACAATCAAAACATAAGAATGTTAGAGGAAACAAAGAATTATCAATGTTTCTGCCGTCTTGTGAATGTTGATCCCAAGCAAGTTCGTCTACATTAGAGTAATGAAAGTTACAGTAGAAAGATTCCTTAAATGGAAGATACTCCCTAGGTTTATGATGCTTTGCTCAACCTTTATGTGTTGGCGATGTTCAGAATGGTTCATGGACTTAAATGAACCAACTGCACCGCAATCAGCTTTTGTGTCCGTGGTTAT
>TARA_R100001594_G_scaffold114905_1_pt1 | contig 15183 bp, 20 predicted proteins | sample TARA_R100001594 | Tara Oceans TARA_R100001594 (sample SAMEA2622752) | marine metagenome | biome: marine biome (ENVO:00000447); feature: marine epipelagic mixed layer (ENVO:xxxxxxxxx); material: "saline water (ENVO:00002010), including plankton (ENVO:xxxxxxxx)" | depth 150 m | reverse complement strand
ACAACAGCCCTGTGGAGGGGTTATACGTGAGCCCGGTGTCTGTCTCTATCCCCTGAGTCCCAGTAGCTCCATCAACAAACGTTGGATAAACCGTCTCGTCGGTTGAGTTGTTTGCGGAGGCTGTAACTGATGTCGCAAGGGCGGCAGTCCCTGTCGTGTCCTGATTGAGGGTGCCAACTACAAAATCGAGTGTATTGTCCGAATCATCATATGATACCGAGATTCCTGTTTCCGTTCCCGTTACCATCGCTCCGATTGTATCAGCGATGTATTCATTCAAAGCAGTGCCATCTACGGTATAGGCATCTGCCTCCAGCGTCCCGTCGATATCAGCGTTGCCAGATACATCCAACGATCCAGCGTCTAACTCTCCACTAAGCGTAATACTCGTGGCCCCTGTAACCACTCCAGCATCAACGCTAATAGTCCCGTCCAGCACTATCGCAGATCCAGCAGCGGGGGTCAGATTCAGCGCCCCTGCGGCGGTAGAGATCGTCGTTACGCCAGGAAAGGTCAGGCCAACAGTGGTCCCGTCATACGACAGCCGCATCCGCTCTGCCGCTGTCTCAGACTCGGCTACCGCAAAGACCAGGTCGGTGTCGTTGATAGTGTCTGAGAAAGTATCATCTGCCTCAGCCCAAATACTGGCACCTACCAAATCAGAATCTAAGCCAGTATCAAGAGGGGCCTGAAAATCAATACGTCCAAGGATGTCTCCATCGACTACAGTGGGTTCCGCAGTAGATAGACTTAAGATTGTGCCTGTCGTAGTCAGACCAGAGGAAAGCTTCATCACCTCTGCCATGGTCCCGGCTACCGGAACTCCAAACCTGAAAGACCCATCCTCTGTTGAGTTACTTACATCGTCAAAGACGACCTGGATTCTTCCAAAATCCGTTTTATTGCCTCCATCATCATCCCCCTGGAATAAAATCCCTACCCCATCGGCATCGGTTACAGTACCAGAAGACGGATCGTGCCGAAGACGAAGAACGGTCCTTACTCCTCCAGCAGCAGCCGAAGTGTCAACCGTTTCAAAATTCTTTATCCTTAATCCAGTACTTGAGCTCCCCTCGTCATTCAGGAGAGTCAAGGTAGACCCGTCTAAGATGTCTGAAAGAGTGTAGTCGTTAGCATTGACATCAGCCCCGTCTACGGTATCGCCCGTATTATCTCGAATGCTATCGTCTGCTAAAGAATCTCGTATAAGCGTCGCCATTATTGCCCCTATGCTGCAATGGTATTTGAAGCAAGCGCAGATTCAAGATGGAGACCATAAACGGCAAACCATTGATCTGAGCCTGTTGTTGATATTCTTAACCGCGCATAATGCCCTCGAGCTACACCGCCAAAGCGATAGTGAACCCCAGATATTCCTCCGCCGCCCCACAAGGCAACACCCCAACCTCCTTGACCCCAACCCTTGACATTCCCAAAATCGGTGATTCCCTGCTCGTTCTTAAGGGTTGGCATAGGCAAGTTCTTCCTGCCCACAGAAGCATTGACAAATACATTATAGTCGCCGCGTGTGGCCGCATCGATAAACCATCTGCCATACTGCTTCATGTAATCCATCCGGCCTTGATTGAAGGCGGCCGTAAACCAGGTTCCAGTATATCCCGCCCCGTCCCAGTTGTGCCCCTGATGCATCTGGTAGATTTTCCCTGTGCTAGTCCCAGCGATTTGAATGTCTTGGCCAGCACTTACTGCCATAGTGCCTGCCGTCAACTTAGAGCGATCGTGCCGGGTCCACCTAATGGCACCACGCTCCCGTGCCATGTTTGCAACTAATCCAACAGAAGGAATGGCAGTTGAAGTGGGATACTGGCACCAGTATTCAAGACGCTCGTTATTAAATGTAGCCCATGCCTTGTCCTGATTAGCAAACGAACGTCCATCCAGGATCTTTTTAACCTTTTCAGATATATGCTGAACATTCCAATCTCCTGTTGTATCAGTGGGAATGACAGCCATCAAGCCAGAGTCAGAAAGAAATGCCACTGCCGATCGGCCACGCACTTGGATCTGAGCAATCGTATGATGCGCTACGCATCCGATGCTCCCATGGGCCTTTAAAACCTGAGTATTGCGTTCTGTATCGTATGGAATTTGATATATACGATTCCTCTTGAAGACTAAAATCCTACCACCGGCATCAAACAATCCGGTGATATCGCCAGAGCCTCGATCCACCTGGATATTGAAGGAATCCTTCTTTACCCATTCCTCTGCATCGTTAGTGGCAGAAGCAAATAGATTGTCCCCAGCAGCCATCCAGACCCTAGAATTAGCCGATATTGGAAACTTACCTGCCGCTGGAGGACTACCGCCTAATGCAGCTACTCCATTAGAGTTGTCGTACCTCTGAGGCGCATTGCCAGATACATCATTAGCAAGAACCAGCAGCCTCTTGGCTGTAGTGGCGCCATAGAACATGGTCCCAGACCAGCGCGTCGTGGATGCCGTATTAAATGTGCCGGCCCCTCCACCAGTAGCGGCAGCCCAATTCCCTGTCGATCTCTGATAAATACCACCATCTGAAGAGCAAGCCACCTGCATAGTGCCTTCGTCGTAGTCATAGAGCCCCGTGCAGGTTCCTCCGATCGTATTTTCTCCCAATTGGATAACGCCGCCCATCTTCTCGGCGTCTTCAGAGGATCGGTCGTATATCATATTTTTTAAATCCCACAAAGATCCCTTGGGGTATGTGGGATTATTGGGCAAGAAACGGCGATCGATACCATCGCCAAAGTTCGAGTATAATACGTTTCCCCAGGGCATTATTTTGTAAAAGAGCTTTTAGTATCGAAGTGGATACCTGAACGGGCTCTGAATCCGCGAGATCGTTGGACCCGATAAGGGTTGACCCCCCACGACATGTCCTTCCCGTCATCGTGCTCTCGCCTTAAAAGCAACGCGATTGCCTTCTGGGCTCGCTCTTCCCAATAAGCAGCTTCTTGGTATTGCTTATCAAAGAAGCATGCTGCCTGTTTGCAGCGGTGAGATGCGTAGGTATATGCAATAGACGGCGCATCTCCAGCAAACACTTTGTCAGAAAAGGCGCTTAAATCAGAGAAGACAGGCTGAAACCACACTGTGATCTGATGGTTATATCGAGGGAAAGGCCAAAACTTGAATACCGGATTGTCGCTTGAGTCAACGCCCATCGGCAAAATAACCTTCGGACGACCAGATGTATCTCGGTGAAAATCTCCTCCACTTTCCTCTAACACCGCCTCCCAGGTAGAGGGCAAAATGCGCTTATTGGGAGTAAATCCAATTGCTGAGGTTACCCCATGTCCGGCATCGCCATATTCGATAAATCTGACCTGATCAAAGTTCGCTGTAGAAAACGCATACTCGTCCTGAAAACATCGATAGCCGGCGGCAGTGGCCGTGGTGCCGACATAGGCGTCGTCCATGACCAGGGTGTCTGGAGAGGCTCCGGTGCTAATAGAAGCAACTCCATACGAGACGTTGTCTCCAGTCTTCCTGATCCACATGTTAGCAGTAATAGATCCGAAATTCTCAGCGTTGCTGCTGACCGTGGCAGATCCATTGGTGAACGTCGCTGTTCCTGTAGTCACCTCTGCGGTCAGCGTAGTCACAAACCGCTGTAAGGCCCAGTCGAATTCATAGGTATTAGCAAGCTCATCGACAGAGTCGTTAAGTTCGTCGATTATGCGTAACTGTAGAATATTACCTGACTGTAACGAGGTGATCTCTGGCTCTTTGACCGCTAATAAGGCGTCATTAACTAGAGCCCCTAATGTATTGCCTGCCATCAGCTTGCTACATACCAGACTATGAGCATGATTTCATCCCCGCTTGCCGCTGATATTGACGTAAGTTGAATGTCTGAAGTCCCTCCGCTTGATGCTCTGGACAGCCCCGGCAAGCGACCATTATCTGTGTAATCAACCTCTACCGGGGTTGTGTGCCCAAGTACAGAGGTATGGATAAACTCATCTGATGAATCATCGTCGAACTCGAGCGTGAACTGAATCCCGGCAGTGCATTGATACCAGATCTTGTCCAGCTTGAGATTATTTGTCTTGCCATCGCTCTGGGCCGATAAATCAACGACTACAGAATCCGTAAGTTGGGTTGTGCTGTCCCATAGAGAATGCCATGTCGTAACACTCCCCCTTGCGGTCTGCTGGTTAAGGATGTTGGTGACAGTGGCCATTTAACTCAGGCGATACCATATAACCATAGATATCTCGTCCCCCGATGCAGCAGATGTCGTGGTAATCAACAAATCTCCCTCTCCTCCAGTTGCAGTCATTATCACCCCATCTCTGCCGCCGAAGGTGAAATCAATCTCGGTGTCATTGGTATCTCCCAGGATTGATGTATAGATAAACTCATCAGAAGAATCGTCATCCCACTCAAGTGTGAACTCAATGCCTGCCGTGCATTTATAGGCTATCTTCTCTATCGTTATCTTATTAGTATGGCTGTCGCTCGCAGCGGAAAGATCAATAAGGACCGTATCGGACATATTGTCCGTATTCGCCCAAACGGCATTCCATACAAGAAGGCCCGCCTTCCCTACCTGACGGCTATACGTGCTGGGTGTTGGTGCTGCCATGAATCTGCTCCTTGATGTCCTCGTATAGACCGAGGCTGTCAGGTTCTATATCAGGATTCCAATCAGGCTCCTGATGATGAACGAGCTCCTCTCTGAAGCTCAGTTCAACTTCCGGGTTCCACTCTAATCCCACATACTTAATAGCCTCTTTCAGGCCACCCATATCAGGGAAAGAAACGAACTTGGTTCCATATTCCTGTAGCAGGGCGTAAGCGTCTGTCCACAGCTTTAAGGCATCTTTTTCTTCAATATTAGCACTTTCAGCAAGAGATGCAGCAACTTCTGCTGGATGCCTGATGCTGGCTATGACTGACACGCTCTGGATGTCCTCCCAAAAAAGACTCCACACCGGAAAGGTCCAGCAAAGACGCGGATCCTTAAACCCAATCCTCTTCTCAGTGAACATTTCAAAGGCTTCTCTTTCGTCTCCGTAGAGGTCGCCCTTTACTTGCTTTGGGTGGGCCCAGTCAGCACCGGCTTCAGCAAGAATAGCATCATTCATCCTGACAAAATCGCGGTCTTCCCAGTCGGAACCATCATGATTCTTTCCCATGTCGAGTCCGCATAAAGACAACGCATGGGCCAGAAAAGAAGCTCCCGATCGATGCATCCCTGTAATAAATACTATCTGATCAGGACGACCGTCGTATTTGCTCATGATAGCCTACGTAGACGTATGTGATGACTCGCACATGTGCGGGTCATCACATACGCCAATGCCGTCATTTTCGACGACTACGCTTTGCTGGACTTCGCTTTTGCTTTGGGGGCTGCGTTGGTCTTTTTCGCAGTGGCCGCCTGGCGTCCTTCGGATGAACTGGTGAGTTCATTGTTCTTCAATTTCTCCCTTGCGCGATCGCGTGACCAGGCAGAACTGAGTCCATCAGCTTTGCCAGCAGCAATCTCGTCATAGAAGGATTGTACGGTTCCGGCATCGACTTCTGTCTGATTCGACCGGTTAAAGCGGCCTACTGCATCTGCCACTGTTGCCCCGGATATAAGACGACGATCCGTGGCCGCGATACATTGATCTATCTGTTCAAATGAGGCCATGGTCTCTCCATTGAAAGGGAGAGGGGTTGCCCCCTCTCCCAATCAGGAAAAAGATCTACCCAGCACCTTCGGTGCCGAATATGCCGCGGGCGTCACCCCATCCAGAGGACTGGGCGAACATACCGCTGATCTTGTAGTCTTTGGTGTCGAAGTCGTACTCGTAGTCGGTCCAGAACGGTTCACGATCATAGAGAATCATGTTGTGATTACTCTTGTCCGCGAACAAGAACCAGGCGTCAGAGTCGGTCAGGTACGTCCAAGTTTCGACATCGAGCATCCCGTGAGCCGGGTTGACATCGTTATTGGCTGACCCAACGACATAGTTAGAGCGGATCAGTTTATCTGCCGTAAAGCGCAGATCAGCCGGCACTACCAAAGTCTTCGGCTCGATAGCAAGACGCTTGTTACCGCCATCACGGAAGTTCATGAAGTCGATTAGCGCCTGCTCGAGAGAAGTCTGAGAAAGGTCGGCTGCCGTCGATAGCTCATTCCGGAAGGTCTGCCCGTTCTCGAGCAAATGGACCGACGAAAAGAGTTCGAGAGCATCTGGTCCGGTGTAGCTGCTGCTGAAGCCATTGTTGAGGTGATTGGCAAGGATGGTCTCTTCAGTTGCCCGAGCAGACCTACCTAGTTCTCCTCCCAGCTTCTGCATGGTACCATACAGATCGTCGCGCAACATCGGGCGCGTGACCCGCATCCCATACCCATAATCGAGATGAGTGAACGTGTTCCGGAAGCCTTCGTTCAGCGCGACATAGTCGAGTCCCGCTCCCTCCAGCTTCTGATTCATCGTTCCGATACCGCCTACCGTTACCGTATCCTCTTGGTACTGGTAGGAATCTCTTACATTGAAAAGGCGGCGACCCACACCCTCTCGCTCCTCGTACTCGTCGAAAATAACGAGATCGATCTCGCGTAGAGTAGTATGATGCGGCCAGCCTGCTATCTGATGAATACTGGCCATTATTTCCCCACCAATTTTGTAAGGTGATGTTCGTTAATCCGGCATACGTACTGGGCGTTCGCGCCGACAGCATTGTCCGGACGATCTAGCAGATCAAGTAATCTCAACCCAGCGGTGGCGGCTACCTTAGTAGAACTATCGATCTCATGTGCTGAGTTTCCGGTAGTGGTGTTTCCGGTAGTAGCGAGATGGTCATAATTAAACCCTATCATCTCGAGGGCTACGTTCTCGCCCGTGGAATCCTCCTGTCCGACAATCTTTTGATCTGGATCATCGACAATGAGAAGCGTAGCTGCGGTGGCAGCTGCGCTATAAACGTCCGATACGCCCATCAATTCAACGGATCCCGCTGCTGCGGCTGTGAGCGTCCCTGCCTCTGTCATATCGACGAGATCGCCATTGAATACGGCACCAGAAGTTGTTTTGTCGTAGGGCGATACGCTGCCCCTTGGCCCAAAGGCCTTAAAGCCTTTGGGATGATCAACATTAGCCACGAAGTTTTTCTCCTAGTGATTTAACCTCTTGTTACTCTGATGTGGCCCATGTTCTCTCCTGCTCCTTTAGATCCGCGCTCGATGGAGTCGGCTACGTTCATGGCCTGATTTCGGTCATGCCCTTCTCGCAGGGCGGCGTCGTAGACAACCTGTGCCATCTTGGATCGCTTTTTTTGGACATCCTCCAAACGAGAAGACAATTGATCATCGGTCTTTTTCTGCCTTCTTGATTGAAAGATGGAGCGTGCCTGCTGTGGAAACTTCAGCAAAACCAACTCCCTCGTGCGAGTAGTGCCATCCTCTGTGTCAGGACGTAACGAACGGTCTCGTCCTTCTTTTTTCAGATGCACTACCTCGCCACCCTGCTGCTTCCAGTACTCCGCCTTTTCAGGCGAAGACCAGCGCAATGAGGCTCCCTCGGTATCACATTCTCTGCGGATTCCTTCTTCCACAAAGAGGATATCGAATTTGTCGAGTTCATTGATCTCGGAAAGACCAGCCATCTCCTTAGCTTCTGCCAGGGTGGGGGCTCGTTCCGGAAGGGATTCAGGAACCAAATTTGGATCCATGGTGGCCTGTTCATGGGCCTTCAGGGTCTTGGCTGGGTGTTTCATACGCAAATGAGCTCCCAATGCGCCATCTTTGGGCTTATCGGTCACAGACTGCCATTCACACCACGGACAAGACGTAGAAGACGAATGATTGAGTACCACCCAATCTATCGCGGCCGTCATCAATTCGGTTTCATCCATCGTAGTCTCAATCATCGTCCACTCCCTACTCCGGCATGATTCCTGACGGAACGCTCGGTTAATTGCTGAATACGCTCTGGTGAAAGTGACTTGACACGATCCAGGGCAGCCCCTGTGGGCTTAACATAGGGGTCAGGCTTTTCAGCAGCAGGGATGCCGCCGGCGCCTGATGGCTGCAAAGGGTTAACTCGAGAAGTCTTCTCAAGTTTAATGTCTCCGTTCTCTACTGCATTGGCCAACAGTCTCGAACAGAGATCGTTCATCTGCTGTCCGTTTCTGCTGACTTCCGGATACTGGTTGACATACGCCTGAATCTGAGAACGCATTGCCGACGCTTGCTCCGGAGAGACAAGTCCTTCATGCTGCCACTTCTGAATCCTTCCTACCTGGATAGCATTGGCTTGCTGCTCGCCACGCACATCGTTTACGGCTTGCTGGACAATATTTTGGACTTCTTCTCGCCCAACGGCATCGCTTTCGCTGCTCCGCATTTCGTGATACGTGTCCAGGATTTCCCTGGCCTTTTTACCCTCTTCGTCTGTTCCCAACATCTTGTTGAGGTACTCTTCAGATCGATTAGGAACCTCGCCGTCGCCTTGTTCGTAAGCTGCGGCATGGTATTGTTCGAGTTGGGCCTTGAGAGCAGCGTTTTCTGACGCCACTGTCTGGCCATACGTCTGCCACTGCTGCCCTTGTCCAGACACTTTCTGGAGCTGTGCTTCTACAGCTCTACGCTTCTCTGTCTCCTCTCGAAGACGATGAGAAGGAACACGGGCTTCGTCTCCCGATTGACCCTCTGTCGCGGGGCTCGCTGAGGAAGACGCCTCAGCGTCAGGGGCGGCCGAGCCCTGAGCGTCTTTATCGACCACTTCACTCATAATACTCTCCTTCTAATACTGCGACTTGGGTGCGGTTTTGCGTGTAGACTTGTTGTTGCTTGAAGCCTTCGCGCCTCCGCCACCTCGTTTTGCCTTACGTGGAGCATAACTCCCCGTATGGGCATTCCCACTGGTATCTTTATGCCCTTCTTTAGGCATGATACATCTCCTATGGGTAAATTTGGTAAGTTGCGGGTAGACAGCCAATTAGGCTGCTTTCGCTGCTCCCTCAGCGGTTTTTCTGGCCCTGGCCACCTGAGTGCGGAAATTGTTCTGTTCCACGTTCGTCATGGGGCCAATTCCCATCTTCTTTCTAATTAGGTTTAATGCAACGATATAGCCCTCATCGGTTTCCATCGTCGTCATCAGCAGCGGGGGCTGCATTTTAAAATCAATAAAGAGATAGTCCTGATAGGCGACCCGGTTCCGGACCAGTGCATCTCGATCCGCGTCAAGCAGCTCGCTTACTGGCATCCTCTTCGGTTTCCTTTCGGAGATCTTCCATCTCCTTCTTTAAATTCTGAAGCCTGGCGATACACCTATCAACCCCGTCTGCAACCCCCTGAGCATAGTGTATCTCATCAAGTGTGCCCTTCCGGGCCTTTCCCCTGGCAACAGCATCCTCTTTCTGAAACTGCGTTTTTAGAGCTTCCATAATCCCCCAATCAAAAGCGGGATTAGAGAGTAAATCTATTAACTGGCGAGCTCTTCTGGGATCCTCCGTCATTGCGGCAGCCTCGGAGGAGGCGCACCATTCCCGGCTGTTAATGCCGACATATCGCCCATGGCCCCTACGTTTTCTCTACCGGCCAACTGTGGCACCATGCGATCCTGCTGCCCCATCGGCCCAGGCTGCTGGGGTGGCTCTGGCTGGGCGCCAATAGAAGCATTTACACCGGCCTGAGTTTGTGCCATCTGAGCGGCCTGGGCTTCCATGTGCTTGTTTATATGGGCAAGATGACCGGCGAGATTAGGACGGTTCATCGAGGCATATGCATCAGAATTAACGTGGGCTTGATGCTTGAGGATGTGGTCTTCGGTATTGTCTGATGGATTTATATTCGCCGGCTGGCCCTCTCCATAGAGACTTTGATCCATATCTCCATTCTCCTGCTCTGGAGACTTGGGAGTCCCGGCGGCCACTGAAGATTTGGGTCCGATATAGAGTTCGGGGTTGGGGAATCCTGCGGCCTCAAGGCGGGTTTTCTGAGACTCCCACAACCGGCCCTGATCAGCATTCATAAGGACAGAACTTGCTTCAAGCTGTGCCAGGACTTGGGCTTGCTGCTGGCGCATCATGGACGAATACTGCCCGTGATTGGCCCCCAGGCGGAAATCAAAGTTGCCGCGCATCCACAACTCAAGTCTTGTCAGCTTCTGAGTGGCTGGGCCCTCAGCGCCCTCAAGCCTCAGCCATCGATATTCAGGGCCGAATTGAAGCTCCATGTTGTATATCATACGACACATGAAACTGAAGGCTTCAGCATCCTGCTCTACGATCTCTGAGGTTCTGGCTAGTGACTCTTGCTGGGTGCCAACGAACCCGGTCGCATGACGGGCTGCGGCGCCCTGCGTCGGTGAAATCCCGAGAAATAGATCCGTGACACCCAGGACACGCTCAAACAGGGTATAGAGCAATTGTTCTTCCTGATGGTAAAACGAAGTGACGTTCTGAGTGGGCGGGAAGCGCACGTCATTAACATCGTCTACCGGCACCCCTTTCAGGGGCTTGAGCTTGATTTTCTCCGGACGCACAGTGCTTGAGGCCCGGAAGAAGAAATATGGCATGTTGGTAGCAAACCCAACATCCATTCTGAGGTTATGGATAGTATCAAGTTCGTCGGACAAATACTGTACGATTTCGATTGGGCCCATGGAGTAAAACCGGTCATCTACCATCTGGTAGTGCAGTTCAACCAGGGGCCGTTCGCCTGTCCATGAAATATCCGTAAGTAGAAATGCCCCAAGGAGTTTCATGGGATGGACGCTGACAAAGAAGACGCATTCAAGTTCTTCCTTGATCGAATTCCCTTCCTTGTCTATAGAATCCACCTCATAGGGCATAAACCAGGTCAGGACTTCAATTTCCGGATTAGGGGCAGCCCTCTTGGACCGCGGAGACCTTCCCTGCCTGTTGCGCCCCTCGGCCTCATCCTGCTGTCGAGATCGCGAAGCATTCTGCCCGCCTGGGCCTGATCGATCCTGGGCCGGCGAGCCCGCTACCCACCATTCCCTGTCAGAGGCTTCGTCGTCCTCATCTATATAGGTATAGGATCCCTCTCTCTTCTTCCATATTAGAGATACGGGCTCAAATCCCCGCAGGCCAACGTAGTCAGCTCCCCGCGGATTCCGGGGTGACTGGGGCTGGAGATTGGATACTTCTTCAGGGACAACGAGGTCGTCCCAGGACTTGGGGTCGAGTATGGGGCCATGGTAATTCGTATGGCGCTGGAGAACATCGTCCCCATCCTCCTTCATCCGGATCCCGTCTTCATCAAAGAGGATCTCGCCATTATCCCCGAGTTCTACGCCTATTTTCCCATCTTTAGGTACGCTGGTCCTGAAAACATTCTCATTTTCTACATACGAAAGAAGACCCACCGCAAATCCATGATTGCAGCGAGTCCTCGACATTGCAGCCCATCCTCGACGGGCATTCATGCGCTTGGGCTGAAGGTGCCAGTCAACAAGTTTGGTTGCGTTGGCAAATATAGCCTGGTCTTCTTCGCGTTCTGCGGTTCCTGAGACCTGGGGCGTCTGGCCCCATACGGCGGAGATAAGGCGGGTATTTATAGCGTCAGCGCCCCAGTAAGGGGCCTGAACGTGGGTATTCGAGGCGTCGTCCCACGGGCCCTGCCTGCCTCCGGGTTTGCCCCGGAACATGGCGTCGTAGGTGAGGTGCTGCTCATTGAATCCGGTGCTACGAGCCTGGATCTGGGCTTCGTAGAGCTCAATGATAGATGCCGCAATATCTTTTCGCTCTGTCTTGCTTAAAGAAAGCGGTTTTGGAGGCGCGAATTTGTACATTCGTATTCCCTGGCAGAGAGAATAGATCCCCTTCTATTAGAAATAATGTATTACCTATAGGCATCTGTCAAGCATAATTATTACCCTAGACAGGTAATTATTGACACTTGCATGGGCAAAAAGACGATAAATGATGAGTTTATCCGGTTCTAACGGGGCATAGGCGGATAAACCGCCGATTTGCCCTGATTTTATCCGGTTTCTCGAGGATAGATCCGGATAAATGCCTGTTTTTAGCTACCTCACACAGAGAAAAGTGTCCGGCACGGTAGTTGTAGAGGCGAGGCAAATTCTATTCTTTGTGGGGTTCTTTTATGAGAAGGTCGTTTTTGTCAAGAAAATCTATAACCTGCTCCCAGACGCCGGCCATATGCAGGCAGAGTCTGGCGTCGGCTTTCTGTTCTTTTCTGCCGTCAAAGGCTTCTTCGAGCAGAACAAGTCGGAATCGCTCCCTGAATCCTGCTTCGTCGTAGGTTTCGCCGTTTCTTTCGACTTTGCGCTTGAATCTGGCGGAGTATTTAGCGAGAGACTCGTCGGTATCTGACCAGTCGAGAGAATCGTAAAGCTCTCCTATAGTGGGGTAGCTTTTGCTTTTTTTAGTATCCACATCGTCCAGGTTTGTGTTCCCATTCGTCATCATCAGCCTCGTAGGACGCGGGTGATCTTGAAAGCTCAAAGCCCATAACTGCATGCCATATGGCCTCTGAGGCAGATTCCATGCCTTGCCTGACCCCTCTTCTGGACATATCCACAGGAAAATCGCTGGGCCATGTAAGTCTGGGAATCTCTTCTCCGTCGCTGCCATGCATGACGGCTCCAGAATCAGGATGTGACAACCTGTCGTTCATAAGAGCCTCAAGATCCTGGTGCATGGAGTCGGAGTCCGGGGAATCCTTTACCTGAATCCCTGAAACCAGATCAAATCGAGTAAAAGAAGGCCAGAGGTTCTGGCATATGAAGGCGTCTTTCTGGTCATATCGAGTTAAGCCCTCAAGCCTTTTGAGAGCCTCCACCATCAAAATAGGCTGCTTAGGGGCAAAGAGGGTTTCTGTAAAATACTCATCCTTTAATCGGATGAGCTCCTCAAAAAGAAGCTGAGGATGAGGCTTCTCCAGGCATTCCAAGGCCATGAAATACCTCGAAATCTCTCCAGATCTGCCCTTTATAATGCTTTCCCCAACCACAACAGCATGAGCTGGCTTCTGAAACGAAACCCCAATCCCAGTACGGGCAAAATTCCTGTTGTGAATCGCCGCTTCTTTAGTGGGGTTGTCCATCAACCAGGTTAAAAGAACCCCATCGGCGCTGTATTGACAGGCTATTCTCTGCATCAGGGCAAATCCAATACCGATCGGCCATGAACATCAGCCTGAAACCCCGGATGAGTTGCGTAACCAACATCACCCAACGATCCCATAATAGACATCGCCGCAGCAACAACCGCATCTATAGGCTGGCCCTGCTTCTTCTTCACAATTCTCCACCCCCTACGAGTAACCTCGGCAGCCGCATGAGCAAAATGAGCCCTGATCTCAGGGTCAGGATACATCAAATACCGATGCTCAGTACACAGCTCATGCTGGGAATTAGCCGCCGAAATCATCTCCGTCTGCTGGTTAACCTCCTGAAGAAGATGAGAATATCCCTCCGACTCAAGGCGCTGATTCGTAGCCGCAAACTGATAAGGATCAAATAAAAGAGCCGCCACCCGCTCAAGTTCAAGAAACTTGAAAAGCACCGGCTCCACCTGAGTGATGAGATTCACCGGGGGCTTCCATATCCGATGCCCCCACATGCCATAAGAATCCTTCTCAATGTCATGGTACGTAACTACAAGTGCCGCAGTATCCCGCTTTATACCAATATCCAAGCCCCCAACAAGGACAGGATCGTTCACCCCTGACCTATATCCTTAAGAACCAGATCCCAGGTAAGCCTCCTCTTCGGCTTAGTCATCTGCCGGTCCACGACAATATCCTTATACCCAGGATTGTGCAGAGCGCCATCGATAAGACGCTGGTCTATACGCTCCAAATGATGGTCATGCTGGTAATGATTAGGAATGTTCACATCCGCAAGATACATCCCGAAATTGCTGTCAATGCCCCTGAAACCCATAACCTCCCACCACAACGTCCCGCGTATAATACCCATCCCATTACCAGTAGGAGGTAGAACCTTGCTCTCCAGCCTGAACACCTGCTTGGGTATCGGATAACCCGAACTGTCCGTGCCCTTTATCTGATAATAAGCCCCCACCTCAAGCTGAGAAGCCCTCTGAACAGATGTGTAATGAGCAGCCGGCGCAACCGTCACGATGACTTCCTCTCCTGGATAAGAGCGTAAAACTCAGGACTACGCATAGAGATAGAACTCATATTCTCCTCATATACCCTCCGCACACACTCCACATCCTTCATAGACAGCCGATAAGCCGGACCATAGCGCCCCTCCTCCATACGAGGACTAATAATGCCATCCGATATGTAACGACGAAACGTGCGCTCACATATCCCCGTAAGACGGGCCGCCTCAGAAATGCCAACATATTCCATATGCATAAAGACATGCCCCATGCAACCCTTGTCAAGCACTTGGTATCAAGCACATGCAGGTAGGGGCCCCATTATTTAGCTTGGGGAAAACGCGCCGGCACCGCTTGGGGGGCGGCTCAAATGTGCACCGGTGCCCAAATGGGCACTGCCCAAATGTGCACTGGTTCATCCTGGCACCTGCTCAAATGTGCACCAGTGCACAAATGTGCAGTAGCTCATGTGGGCACTGGTGCATTTGTGCAACTGCACAGATGTGCACTGCACAACCGAGCACCTGCACACTCGAGCACTGCACAAATGTGCAGGTGCCAGGCAGGTGCACATTCGAGCACTACTGCACAAAGGGGCACACGATCCTCTCAGGCGCTCTCAGGAGCCTCCTAAGGCCATCGGAGGCATATGCATGTCTTTACACTCGCAAAGATTCTACGGCGATTTGCCATATGTTGGCACAGATCTTGCAGATGCCCATCTGCCTTGCTCCCTTGCCTATGCCATTGGCATATGGGGCCAATGTTCTGTCTTCTCTTCCCTTATAGCTACAGAGAGGTTTGGGCCCGGACTACCTTGGATAATCCCCTTGACCGTATAGGCGTTTGCCTATACATTATAGGGACAGTTTGAAAGTCACCTGCGGACGCCATGCCGCATCACATCCACAAAGGAGATCACAGTGAGAATCTTCACAGAAGCGCACTCGAACGCTAAGACCGACAAAGCTTCCAAGCTTGTCGAAACGGCAATACTTCATCTGTCCCCGTCAACGGTTAGTGGCTACAACGTTTGTCCCCTTGCCTCCGAAGGATGCAAGAAGGCATGTCTGAACACTGCCGGACGGGGGACTTTTGACAACGTTCAGACTGCGA
>TARA_R100001594_G_scaffold23408_3_pt1 | contig 15186 bp, 8 predicted proteins | sample TARA_R100001594 | Tara Oceans TARA_R100001594 (sample SAMEA2622752) | marine metagenome | biome: marine biome (ENVO:00000447); feature: marine epipelagic mixed layer (ENVO:xxxxxxxxx); material: "saline water (ENVO:00002010), including plankton (ENVO:xxxxxxxx)" | depth 150 m | reverse complement strand
GTGGATTGTTAGATTGTAATATAGGATGTCTTTTTGTAGCTACTCTTACACCATGCTTCTCGGGATCTGGTACTAAACCAAAATCAGTCCAAACGTGCTCTTGACCGCTGCCAAGAGTCATATCGATTGTTCCGTCTTGAGTCAAAGCATAAACAACACCCTCGTAATCTTTATCTACTAAAGGGTTTATAAATTTATATTCTGGTTGTCCACTCTGATTTTTAGTTTTGTGAACAACTGGAGAAAGTCCAGACTCATTAAACGCAGCTACATCGAAACTAAAATCTTCTCTTTTCCAACCAAATTTTTCTTCTGCGTTTTTCCATATTTGATCTACATCAACAGCGTCTTTTCCAAAAACATTATGATTAAAATTTATATAACTACTATCTTTTGGTAGTTTATGTCTATATCTAGGATTTGATTTTAAATCTTCATGTAGTCGTCTTTTATAATCTTCATTATTTTTAATAAGTTCTATCCACTCAAGGGGATCGCCCTCCAGTCCGTAGTCCGCATGAAGTTGTATTAAAAATTCTTTATCCATTTAATTAGATTTTTTTATAAGAGTTTGGGTCAAAATCAGATTCTTGAGTATTAGGTTTTTTAATAAAATTAGAACTGACAACTTGCTCAAAAAAACTAGTTAACCATCCAGCCCATTTTTTTTGTAAATCTTCTAGCACAATAGGATCTTCTTCAGCCATGTTTACGTACTCATCAAAAATAGTAGCTTTTTCTTCTAAACTTAAAGCTGTTAATTCAATCTCATCTAACGTACCATCAGCGTTAGTGTCAGCTGGGTGTATATAAGGTAATTGTATATTATTTAACTCAGGGTTTCCTTCTATAAAATCATCTCTAAAAACTCGTGTACCAACCATAGGATCGTTAATTAAAGCACGGAAGTTGTCTTTATTAAATTTTTCTATATTATTAGCTAAAACATTATCAGCTAACATTGGATTCCAATCTTCTCCGTCTTTGGCTTTTTGTTTAAAAACGTTTAATTCATTAGCTATTATATTTCTTTCGTTACTTTTACCGTTCTTAACTATTGTGTCACTTAATTGATCTAATGAAATAAAACTAGTGTTAACACCCGTGGTTGAGGTTGTTTTTTTAAAAGCACTCCCATCTTTAAAAGCAAAAGCACTACCGCTGTTTTCTGTAGGTATTTTTAAATTAACTTTTAAATCATCAAGATCTCCAACAACATTAATATCTAAATCAAAATCGTTAGATATAACCTTACTTAATATCTCTTCGTCTCTATTGTTTATACCTTTAGTAATTAATCCTTCTCTACCCATTTCACCTAAAGTTACAAGTTGGTTTTTTAAGGTTTGTACAAAAGCGCTAAGATCACCCATGATCTTCATCGCTTTATTTTTTTTAATATTACCTTCTCCATTAGGAGCTTTAACGCCAGCATGATATTCTGGTTTTAGTTTATTTTTTACAAAATCCACCACAGTGCTGTAAACATTATTTTTATAAACACTGCCTCTAGCGCCAGCTTCTTCTGCTGCTTTTCTTATAAATTCACTCATTTTTTTGTTTTTATTAAATATTTTATGATTACTCTGGAAGCCTCGTTAAACCTAATTCTTTTAATCTTTCAGGATCATTAAGAATTTTTGCTAATTCTGCGTTAATATTACCACCACCACCGCTACTGCCAGATGGTCCAAATTTTCCAAATCCTGTTATTTTACTTAAATCTTGTTGTCCTTCTTTATCTATTGATCCTTTAGCTGTTTTTCTTAATTGTTTAGCACCAGCATAATCTTGAACAGCTGCACCAACTTGCTCAACGCCTGCATGTATTTGCGCTTCGGCTGCTGCTTTTTCAGCTTTAGCTGTAGCTAATTCTTGTTGAGATAATCCCATTAATTTAGTTATTTTAGATTGCTCTTGTCCTCTGCTCCATACTTCACCTTGTCTTTCCATACCTTGTAGTCTACTGGCTTCTTGTGCTCTTAATTTTTCATTAGCTGCCTCTTGTTGGCCTATAGAAGCCGCGGCTCTTTGAGCGTCTAGAGAACCTTGTCCGGCCATAGCTTGCGCTAACGCCGCTATACCACTACCTCCAGCGGCTCCTCTCATTTCCTGCATAACATTAGCTTGTTGTTGCATTTGTTGTTGTTTTGTAAACTCAGCTTCTTGTTTGTTTACAGTTAAATCCTCCATAGTGTTTTCCATATCTAAATAAGGATTACTTGTATCTAAACTAGCAAACATAGCTTTATTTTGTTCATATTCTTTTTTAGCTAACGCTGCTTCTTCTTTAGCTTTTTTAGCTTTTATACCACCGTCAATAGCTTTAGCTACACCATGCACACCTTTAAGGGCTGCTCCCACTGCTAATACGGTTCCTACTGCTACAAATGCCATAATTTATTTGTTTTTATTGTTAATATATTTTTCATATTCATTATAATTTAATGCTACTATTTCTTTTTCTAATTGTTTTACATTTTTTATATTTGAAGGATTTTTATGCGTGTTATACCACAAAGAATCTTCATGAGCATATAAAACCCTTTTAATGCCAGGCGTAGATTCTATATAACATGGGGCTTTATATTCTACAACTCCATTCTCGTCAGCTACTGTGACATGTCCTTCTAACAAAAAACACATGTGTAAATGTTTGTGTATAGCTCCTATAACAATTGTCCCTTCATACATTTTCATTTCTCTTATATAGACCTTATCCATGAAAAAATGTTTAATAGGTATTTTTTTACTATTGTTTACAATTGGGTTTTCTTTTGTTCCTGCTATTATAGTTTCTCCATCAGCTATAGCTTTTAAGTTATTCTCTAATTTAGTTACAACTGATTTAAAATCTTTAGATATTTCTGTTGTTGATTTCTTTTTTATATTATTCGACATTTTATTTAATTTAACTCTATTGATATATAGTTACACTTTTCGTGTTTTATTTACTACTATCGAACGTATCTACACCCACGCTAAATATTTCCGCCTCTATAAGTGAGTCATTAGCGAGTTTTACATCAGCATAATAACCTAATATACTACTTAAGTTCGCTTTGTTATCTTTACTAAATAATATAAATTTACTAGCGGTGTTTAAAGTGTTAGGTAGATTAGTATCCACAACTATAGTAGGAGATGTTGTTGTTGGGTTTGTTATTGTTTGTATTGCTCCTATTTCTGTAACGTTGTTGTTGTTAATAGTAAAACCACCAGAAGACGTTGTTGTAACATAGTAAGCCGTATCTCCTACTTGACAAGACACGTTTAATGGTGCTGAGAATGTTAATGTTAATGTTGCCATGTTTTTTAATAAATTACTTGTTGTATAAAATCTTCTAAACGTATTAATATATCAGATGTAGCGTTAGCTTCAGATATATTAACGTAACCTTGAACTAAAATGTTAGCACCGCTAACAGAAGCTTGAATATCTAAAACTGTCCCCACGTTGCCACTAAATGTTAATAAAACATCATTACCTATCGTTTGAGATGAACTTAAAGTTACTTGTGTCAAACTATTAACAGAGGAAACTGTAACCGTGCCTGACACACCAGTCCCTGTTACGGTCATACCAGAAGTAATACCTCTAGTTGTATCTAAGGTTAACGTAGTACTAGAACTTATACTACCATTTGTTAATATTTCAACTTCATTTAAACCATCAATATGTCCAGTTTGTGTTGTAAGAGCGTTAGTAGATGTTGTATTAGGTTGTTGTCCTACGTCTCCACCACTTACTGATAGAGCTCTAACTTTCTTATTTGGAGTTATAGTAAAATCAAAACTAATTATATTAGAATTAACTTCAAAGAAACTAATTTTTGTTCCGGCTGGTACAGCTACGGCTTTAGACATTACTACAGCTCCACCTTCTTTAACGCTCACAACAGTTATACCGTGTGTTGATGTTTTACCATCATTAACTAATCCTAAGATAATATTCATACCTACTCGTATATCTTGAGATTTATCTATGTTTATAGTAGTTGAAGATACATTCTCATTACCACCTATAGCCGTAAAAATTGGGGTTGTGCTGCTTCCTAGTTTACTTCTAGTGAAAGATTTAGGAAATTTTAGTGTTGTTGTTTCTAAAGTTCCAAAAATATCAGCAGTATGAGATATAGGCTTGAGAGTTATAGTATGCATACCATGTTGCGTTATCATAGCCTCGCCATGTCCATCTAAGGTTGTTGGAATAGTTGAAGATGGACTTCCTGCAGCTGATAGTAAAATATCATATCTAACATCGCTATCAGAAGAAGGTATCGTTACAGAAACAGTATCTTTTCCATTAGAATCTAAAGTTTTTGCAGCAGAAGCAGCTAAAGGATCACTAGTTTGAAAAGCTTCTGTTTCAAAGTTATAATAACCATTACTACTAGCAACAGTATCACTGCCGGTGTTTTCTTGTTTTGTAAATTGTATTTTATATTGAGTACTAGGTGCGCCTGCTACGTCTATATCAACTGTTTGAGCTAAATAAGAAATATCACTTGGGTAACTCATGTGAGTAACAGCGTTAGATGTAGCCGCTGGAGTATCTATAATATCTGGATTTATATCTATTATATGGTTAAGATCAAGAAAGTTTATAGGATCAGTAGTTCTTGCTGTTTCTTGAGGAGGAGTATAATAAACTTTTAAAACAAACTTATCTATTAATCTATTACTAACATATGTAGGTGTTATAGAATAACTATAAGCATTTTCATAAGATCCGTTAGTGTTTAAAAAGCTAACAGTAGGTTCACCATAGTGATAACCGCTATCAGAATCAAACTCTATTTGAACAATCTTTGTAGTTGTTTCGTCGGTAGAAGTACCTGTGAATTTATATATTCCTGGTGTATTAGCATCTCCTGTTTGCACATTTGTTTCTGTTATATTATCTAAATTAGAGATTGTTACAGATTGATTGCTATTATATACCCAATGAGCTCTAAGACCAACATTCCTGTCATGTAAAGTGTGGGCCACGTCTTCGTCTATATCTATATAATAAGTTGTATCACTAGTAGGACACGTAAAAGAACCATAAGTTATTGTAGCTCTGACTGTATTAGCTGGATCACCTGCTGTACCTAAATCAGCAAACGCAACTTGTGTTATAGGTGAATCTGCGTTCCAAGAACCTGATCCAGTGTTCCAAACACCTGATCCTCCAGACGTTTCGGTACCGTTACCTATTTTAAAATTACCCGCTGATAAAGCGTAACCTGTGTAAATAGAATTTACAATAGGGCTTATTGTTAAGTTAATAGTACTACCAGCGACAGTAGCTCCAGCGTAATTACTTATTGATGATTCTGTTACAGTCCAATGGCTTTGTTCTGTTGTTATTACAGACGCTGAATCCCAAGCGGAACCGCTACCACCATTGTATGATGACGAAGTGTTATTAGCAAATTTTGTTTTTATAATCGGATTGTCTGGTGGTGTACCGCTACCTCCTCCAGCGAAAGAAAAAGAAGCATTACCTAATCCTTGTACTGAAAATTCAGCTTCATCTATATTCATAGTACTACCACTACTAATAGTAGCGTCACCACATATAGCTCCAAACCACTTGCATTCTTTGTCTTTAAAATCTATAACACTACCTGTTTGTTTATTTGTTGTTATACTATCAACATACCAACCTGTTTCAGCTGTTAAGTTAAAATACTCGCCATCAGTTAAATCACTTAATGTGTTGCCCGCTGCATCATTTTTAGTTGTAGCTCCTGTTGCGTTATCCTTGTTTGTTATTTGTGTTACTTTGGCTTGAGTTCCTTCATAGTTTATAGTATTAAAACTTTTAACTGCTTCTGGTTTATCGTTAAAAACTAAAGTAATATTTGATTCATATTGATTATTATTATCATAACCAGCAGATGCATCTGATAAATTACTATAAAAATTATTTCTAGGTATAGTAAATTCTAAATCTTGTGTAACAAAATTAGCTTCTAAACTTTTATCTAATGTTAATTCTAATGCACTTATAGCTTCTATAGTACTACCTTTTGTAACACCCGTCCCTGATACAACCATACCAATAACCAAACCATCTACACTAGACATGTTTATTTTTGTTGCAGAAGCGCCTAACGTCCCGTTAAGAGTTATAACCGTGTCATCATGGTGTTTGTATATCTCTCCATTTTTAAACGTATAATACTGATTATTTAAACTTACACCTGATTCTGGATGAAATGATTTAAAACTAGACCAACCGTTAGATTTTTCGCTATAACTTACAGTAGTTAAAAACTCAGGTGCTATTTGCTGTTTATGGTATTTTCTAGAGATAGTAACATTGTATTCATGTTTTCTTTCATCATAAGTACCTTGGACTGTATCTATATATTTTGTTAAAGTATCAGCAAAATAATCTTTCATACCTAGGTTTGATATTGATCTAATACCATTAGGTTCTAAAGCTAAAACCTGTCCTCTCATAGCATCAGCAAAATATAATTGACCTGGTGTTGCGGCGAAAGATTCTGGATTTGTAGATATACCAAAATCACCTTGATAAGGTGTTACGTCACCAACAACAGCATTACTAGCTACTAATTGTGGTTTACCATCAGCGTTATATAAGGCGTCTTTATTTGTTACAGCTCTTAAAACTTTATCTTCACAAAACATTATTAATCTAGTAGCTCTATTATATAGTTTTTGTATACTACCGTATACTGGGTTTAAATCTTTAGTTATTTTCTCTGCTTGTATAAATTGATTAGTGTTATTAACACCGTTTATAGAGTTATATATACCAGACCATATTAATCCATGTTTTCTTTGTTCTTCTCTTATTGGTTCAGCTAAAACAGAAGAAGCTTTAACTCCATTGTCCATTTGAGGCGCATTAAAGTCATCTCTAATTCTATCTGATTCAACTCCATTCCCAAAACACCAACAATTATTCCAATCTAATATTTGTTCTTGTCTCCATAGTTTGTAATTATTATTTGTAGTGCTAAACCCGCCATGTAATTTAACTGTTGTCGCTGTGGCCGCAGAAGCCCCATCAGCTCTAGCTGTTAAAATATAATTATCTCTTTTTGTAAATGTTAGTTTTTCTTTATCAGCTATAGAATAACTGCTAGGTATAGCTGGAGCAAATGTTATTATTCTGTTGTTCCAAGATTCTACGGTATGCTCTTGAGCTACTAAACCAGTAGAGTCATCATAAGAATTAAAAGTAGCTCCTATTGTTATATATTCTTCATTTGTATTTTCTTCTAAATTTACAGGTATTAATCCACTTGCTTGATAATAAATATCTAAATCAACGGATTCTTTAGGTTCTGTTTCCCATATAGCTGGATTATCTGAAAAAGTATCCTTATAAGGATCAGATGCTATAGTGAAAGGTCTTCTTATTTCTATAACATCAAAATCTCTTAAGTCATGTTTCAACGCTCGTCTATCGGTAGTAGAAGCGGATGACGTTCCTGTGCAAGGATTATAACCACTAGGTCCACTGCCTATTTCAGGTTCGCAAAGAATAGTCCAACGTTGACGTAAATTATATCCTAAATATTGATTTTTATCACTACCTGTTCTAAAGTTACGTATACCCCAAGCACCAGATGATAAAGTTGTTAAGTTTTGATGAAATGGACTATTTTTCACTGGATGACCTTGACCCGTGAAGTAGTGACTATATTCTTTAACAGTATACTCTGTTTTATCTGGATCTCTTTGAAATCTAAATTTAGTTCCAGGTTGAACAAGTTCAGCTATAAAAGCAGAAGCATTAGCGAAATCTTGATTTCCTGTTACGTTGTGAATTTGATGTGGATTATCAGTATCAGCTGGATCATCATATCCCATACCCGTCCAAGATATATCCATTAAACTATGATTAGGTCCAAAACTATCAGTCCATTTCCAGATACCTCTAGAAACTTGCCCGCACTGTGTCTTCATATTACTAGGTTCACCACCAGGCGCTCTACCACTATCAGCTGAAGCATAACCACCACCCGCTTGTTTGAAATTGTTACTATAAGCCGCGTTAGGATGCAATCCTGCTAATTGTCCTGGAAAATCTTTAACATTGCCAGTTCCACCTCTTCTACCAGTTAATGAATAAGCACTACAAGCGTCTATAAAAAACGTTCTTTGTTGAGCTACTTCTTTCCAAAAATTATCAGCTCTAGGAGAGACATGAAGTTCGTCTACAGAATCGTCATCTATAGGATCACCCGAACCACCTGTTATACCATATGATGAGTTTTGTCCACTAACGTTACCCCATGTGTAAGTTGGTGTGTGATGTGAATGCTCAGTAGGATGTTCTCTTCCACTAGGATTTGATGCAACACCTGGTGGAGTTGTAACGTTGCTTGGAGCGTGACCACCTTTTTGATAAGACCAGTAATTTAAAGGATTTTGTTCATAATAATTATTATTTAAATAACCAAGTTTAAAAGAGTTACCCGTGAACATTTCATTACCATTATTAGAACTTAATAATACATGACTATTTAGTATTTCGTCTTTGTGTATTTTTACAAAAAACCTACCATCAAACTCAGGTCTATTCTCTATTTCACGTTCTATAAGTTCTAGTCTTAATCCAGATGTTCTACTCGAGTAAGAGTCTTGCCCACTGACAAACCTCATGTCTTCTTCAAATCTTCCTTTTACGCGTAGTTTATATGTATTTTCACTTTCATCTTTAGATATTTTAGTTATTTCGTACTCTTTAGAAACTTCCCCAGAATTACCATACATTTTTAACCAAAATGAATCTGGTGTTCTTAAAAGTAAATCGCTAGTCATTCCTGCTTGAGGTGCTGTAAAAGCACCAGTATTTGTTCCATCTGGAGATCTACCAAATACACTTTCAAAAGTAGGAGCATGTATTGTCATGAAGGTTGTTCCTGGTATAGGAAAACCACTACTCATAGAACCTATTTTATCATCATTTGTGTTTAACATCGTACCAAGACTCTTAGCTTCTGTTTTAATAAAATCTGGAGCTTCATTTTCTATGGCTAATATTTTATATCTAGCTTTATCGGTTACAGGCGTACTAGTACCATGTGCTTTTTTTAAATTTAAAAACGTCTCTTCATCTACTTTATTTCTTTCTGAAGAAGGAAAAGAAATCCATATATTACCGTCAGCGGCCTCATACCATCTGTCCATAGCCATAGTATAATATTCTGTAGTAGGTTCTTTAACATACCAAGAAAAATATTTAGCCCAACTAGGTATAACTGTGTCTTTAGCTAATTGTACTTTTAATCTATTTTTACTTATAGATAAATCTTTCGGAACGTGAATTGATGCGTTTTTATTTGTTAATATAGGTGTTTCTCTACCATAATTATCACTAAATACAACTCCAAGTTGATAAGTTCTCATTGATTTTACAGAAGGATCAGCCATGTTAACGTCGTTATAAGGCTTACTATCTAAACTAACGAGAATCCAAGGGTCCCAAGATACTGTATAATTTTGAGTATAATTCCCATATATCAATCTATTAGCGCTAATCTCTTGAGCTATAGCTTTTCTAGGTACGTTATCCCAAGGTCTTAAAAGCTGATTAGATGGAACTAAAGCATGCACTAAATCTGTTTTAACTTCATAAGAACCTCTTCTAGGTGTAGAAGATGAACTGTTTAAAGTTAAGTCTGGCCAAACAGGATCTATATCTGTAGGTTTTATAGTTCTTATAGTATATACAGTTGGATTATTTGTTTCTTTATATAATAAATCTATTTCTACAACGTCTTCAGATTTAGCTCCAGGTTCAGGAAAATAATGTGTTAATCGTAAATCTCTAAGTTGATTTCTCATACCTAGATTATGTCCTTTTTTAGGTTGATATTCAAATCTATCTGGTAAAAAAGCTATTTGAGACCAAGGGGCAAAAGGAGAGTATTCACCATCTTCATATTTATATCTATAAGAAAACCTAACAAATTTAAATTCAAAAAGAGGATCTTCGTCTTCTCTTCTACATAACCATTGTTCATTTATATCATCTAAATCTCTAGATATAGATAGTATAGTTATAGTTATAGGATTGTTAGCATCTCCAGCTAAAGAATTAGCATTGGTACAAACAGAACTTGTTACTATAGCTCTAACTTGATAATCATTAAAAGAAGAAGCTGATTGTGATGTTTCATTAGTAAATATTAATTTATCACCAACTCTAACATCCCAAGCGTTTGTAAAACTTATATCTAAAGAGTCGCCACTAGTATATATATTACTAGAAGCATCATACCATTTTTTAGCAGTTCCATATTCAACATAAGTAGGATTAGCTACTGTTGAACCCGTTGGTATTCTATCATTTTTAGTTCTAGACATTTCCAGTTCTATAGGTTGTGTAGGGGCTTTTTTGATAACTGTAATATGTTTTTCTTCAGTATATACGGCTTTCTGAATAGCTGCGTCTGTAGCTATAATATAATTACCATCTTTCTTTTCGTCTAATACTAATCTAGTATGAAAATAATCTGTATCTCCTTCAAAGGTAACGTTAGTTGGACTACCAGTAGCAAAACCAGTAACACCGCCTCCTACTAAATATTCTTCACCGCCAGTACCTTTAATAGATCTAGTAATATTTATTTTTTTAGGTTCTGTATAACCGTCAGTCCAATAAAGCATATCACCCATGTGGTTTATACCTGTTATCTTTTTATTATAATCGAAGTTTAAAACTCTCGGAGATGAGAATTTAACGACATCGCTAGAATCTATACCTGTTGCTGGTGTAAAATCTGCTCCATCTTTTTGAAGAAATATTTTGTAACTAGTGTTACCTGAATTATATATTATATCTTTAACTGTTATACCATCTTCCTTAGTATAAACATTATTACCAGAACCCCAACCTGACGTTTGGTCACTCCAAACACTCATACCTATTCTAACTCCAGTTTTATTTATTGAAGCAGAAGATAGATGAGGTATATAAAGAAAAGCATCACTACCGCTAGAAGCGGCTGAAGCTTGTTCATTTACTTGATATATATCAACAAAAACATATCTAAGTTTTTCAGATACAGCGTCGTATTCTATAATATAATCTTTTTGAATATCTAGAGTAGCTCCAGCGTTGCCAAGCGTATTATTCACACCGGCTGCAACAAAATAATATATTTTATCTTTATCTGGAACGGCGATAGAACCAACACACGTGGCTTTATCAGCAGACAATATAGAACTATACACAGGGGTTGTGCTAGAACCGTACACTTGATTCATAGCGTACTTTTTAGTGTTACCTAATAAAGTTTGAGCTGATCCAATATTTGAACCATCTGATGTGGAGATCTGTATGTTTAATGCGTCTTTATACTGCCCGTTAGGAATTAATCTCTCATCGAGATCCTTATTCATCTTGGCAGCTGAAAAATTACGTTTCAACTCTGGCATATCCTTAATGTTTTATAATCTTAGAAGAACCCCTAAGAGTTTGAGTTACTTCTCCTAATTTAATATTTGATAATCTTAATTTTGCTTTTCTTGTTTCGGCAAATCTTTGTTTTTTTATATCCGCCAATAAACCGTATGGTGTATCTTTTCTAGCTAATAATACTCCATATAGTATGTGTTTATATATTGCTTCTTCAGCTAATTTAGGCACAAGTGTGCTATCTAAATCTAAACCTGTTTTACTACTATTTGTAACAAGTCCATCACTGATATATTTCAATATTAATGTTTTTCCAGACAAATTAGAACTAAAATGAAACTTACCTGTATTTTCATCTATAAAGAAAGATCCATTAACTTGAGCGTGCTCTGGGTCTAACCCATATCTTCGTCCTTCTAAAGGCCAATACGTTTCGTCTTCTTCATCATCGTTTTGGTTTTCAGTAGGTGTAGCGGCTTTATAGTTTTCCCATGTGTCTGAAGATTCATCAGACGTAACATCTACATTACTACCACCAGTTGTAAAACCACCCCAATCTTCTACGGTTTCTGTTATATCTTTAGGATTTGATGTTTTAAAAGTAGGATATAAAATATGTTCTATTCCAGTACCATCTGTCCAAGATAATTTAACATAGTTAACATAGTCAACTGGCATAACCATAACTAATGTAGCTGGAACTTCTATTTCCCAATTTTTAGTAGATTTTAAAGTATCATAACTTAGTTCTTGTAAAGCTCTAGTTGCGTGAAAAACAACGTCTTGGTTTGAAACTCTTTCACATAACTTTTCTTTACCAACATAAGTTGCCATAAAAGAATTTATAACATCCTGTAGGCTTAAATATCTATAATTACCATGATCGCCGCCTGTAGCGTAATAAGTTTGTTCGTTTGTTTTTAATATACCCATTTAATTACGTTTTTTGTGTTTGCATTTCTATTCCGTCTTTTTGAGCTGCTATCTGTACTAATCCAGGTTTATTCATAACTATACCAGCTAATTCTAGTATATTTATAACTAAAGTATCCTCTTCTGATTCATGTAATTCAAAATCTGTTGATGTATTGGAGTTATATAAAGCTTTACCATTAACTACAATATATCCCCACGATACAGCTGTTGGTTTTGTTATAACCTCACACGTTACCCCACCACCAGCTAAAACTGTAGGTGTATAAACTTCTATATCTAAACCTGTAGTTGTTGGATTATCTGTGTAAACGGGCTCGCTACCAGAGTGTCTAGGTGATGATAACATTCTTTTTATTTCGTTTCTGTCTATTTTTCGACACTCATAACCATTGTAGAATATTTTACCTATTTGATAATGTGTTGGAAAAGTGTTTCCGTTTGTAACAGAAGATACCTTAGTGAATGGAGCTAATTTTCTAGCTAATAGTTGGTTTATATCTGTCTCAGATGTTACAGGATCTCTCATGTTTTCCTGTCTTTCTCTTAAATTTTTATCATAAAAATAAGCTTCAAATATTCTCATTTGAGCTTGATTAGCTAACAAGTTATATTCTTGTGGTGTTATATAACCTCTTTGTTCTTTATTAGATACCGCTAATACTCTTTGATATACTGTGTCTACACTTACTGCCATAATTTGTTTTAATTTATAGTAAAGTAACCACCCTAAAGTAGTTACTCCACTATAGTGTGATTAATTAATTTAATCTTTTTTCAATATTTTGATAAATCTCCATACCTTCATCAGTTTTAAACCAAGCGGCTAAAGCTGAATATGGATGCTCGTCAAAAGGAACTGTCATTAGTTTTCTATTATTAGATCCCCATGTAAAAGTTCTTTGGTCTGAAGATAGTTTTAATATCCCCATCTCTGTTGCTTTTATACCAAAATTTCTAAGCATCACGTTTTCATCATTAACAAGCGATAAGAATAGTTTAGACTTTCTTTTAGCAAATAATAATAAATCACGTCTAATCTCCTTAGAACTCATCTCTGATACCTTAGAACCAACCTCTACTCTCATGATAGCTTCAGCCATATCTATTTCTATTTCTCTAGCTATAGATAACGCATCTATTTCTAGATTTAAATCATATAGATCATCTTTGGCTTTTACCGCTTTATCTACTTCTTCAAATAGTATATCTCTAGAAGGATGATATAACGATAATAATTTTTGTAATGTTACTTTGTTTCTTGGTACAAGTAAGTTACCATTTCTAAAAATAATATGAGCAAGCCTTTGTTCGCCTTTCATTTCATCTACAAAACATGTTCTTTGATTTGATGTATATTTTAATTCTCTTTCATAACCTTTTTCTTCATCAAAATAAAAAATGTTAGTAGCTTTTATCATATAACTAAGTGGTGATCTACCGCTTTTTAAAACGTAAGCTCTATCTTTTAATTCCCAATTATCTTCAGGTGAATGTTTTTTGTTAAGTTTAGGTTTTACTTGTGTTTTTGGTTTTTCAACCATAGGTTGTTCAACTACCTTTTCTTCTATTTGAGGTTCTTTCACCTCAACTTTTGTTTTTGTTTCTTTTGCCATAATATAAAATAATATAAAATTAATAAAAAGAAAGAGGGCGGGGAACGTTTACGTGTATACCGCCCTTTTTCTAGGTTAAAATGTTATTAGTTCAATAACATAAAGTTGTTAGCACCTTGTACAACTAAACATCTTTCTGATAAATAGTGTACATTCATCGCGTCTAAATCAGTTGTTGCTGCTCCAACAGAACCAGTAGTCCAAGTTTTGAACTTTCTACTTTCTGTTTCAGAAGCTCTAAATCTAACGTGTAAGAAAGGTCTTTTAAGATTCTTTCCTAACATTTGATCGTAAACTGAAGATACACCTGCTGGAACGATAATACCTCTAACAGCATTAACTGTATCAATCATACCACCTCTAGTAGCATAATCATTTAGATATTTCCAGTCAGATTTGTAGAAGTCATAAGAACCTCTCCTAAAACCAGAAAATCCTAAGTTAAGTGCCATTTGCTCATCATTGTCGAATACCCCGTAAGAAGTACCGCCAGCTCCGTAAGAATTCATTGAAGCTAACATATCATCCATTGCTAAAGAAGTAGCTCTATTAACAAACATCATGTTTTCTTCTATAGCTCCGTTTTTGTCAAACTCAGCTAACATAGCATCAAATTCTGCTAAATCAGTAGCAGGATTAACACCAGTAACACCAGAAGATTGATTACCTCTAGTTTCGATAGCAGAGAATAAACCTTCAGTACCAGTAATACTACCAGCTGCATTTGTAATAGCAGATGTAGTTGTATTAGTAGCTGAAACAGATTCTATCATAGCCATTTCTAAATAATCTGCGAAACGTCTACGAGTATCACCTTCGGCTTTTAGATACCATAAGTATCCACCTTGTCCGTCTTCACCAGTAACTTCAACCCAACCTATTGCAGAAGTATCAGATCCATTAACCTGATAGAAGTCTTTAATTATGATTGGTTTGTTTTCTCTGTGCTCGAAAGTAGGTGAGTTAGATGTTGTTTGACCAACAGAACCTTTCACCCATTCAGAACCATAAACGAAAACCGAACAAACAGAACCGTTTATACCAGCACCAGCTAAATTAGCTGCTGTATAAGGCTTAACCGTGATAGTGTCGTCAGCTACCGCTGTAACGAAACATCTTGCTGTATTGTTAGTATCTGTAACTAATACCATATCACCAGCTCTAACACCGTGACTATCAGCCGATGTATTACCATCGATTTCGTCTACCATAGTAATAGTTTCAGATGAAATAGTACAATTT
>TARA_R100001594_G_scaffold149143_1_pt1 | contig 15189 bp, 18 predicted proteins | sample TARA_R100001594 | Tara Oceans TARA_R100001594 (sample SAMEA2622752) | marine metagenome | biome: marine biome (ENVO:00000447); feature: marine epipelagic mixed layer (ENVO:xxxxxxxxx); material: "saline water (ENVO:00002010), including plankton (ENVO:xxxxxxxx)" | depth 150 m | reverse complement strand
GCTGAGGTAACCCAACAAGAAATAAGTGGCTCCGAACAGGTAACCCATGAAACACAAAGCGTTGGCTCCGAGAATGTGGATCTTCCATCTGATAACGGCACGGATTGGAAGAAAAGATATGAAGACTCAAGTAGAGAAGCCGTTCGATTGTCTGAACAATACAAAAGTGTCGAACCTTTTGTACCAGTTCTAGAGGCAATGAAGAACGATAGTGGATTGGTAGATCATGTTAGGGATTACTTAAAAAATGGTGGGCAACCTGCAAAGTCTATTCAAGATCAATTAGGTCTTGATGAAAACTTTGTTTTTGACGCCAACGATATAACAGATCCTGATTCTGATAGTGCGAAATTAATGAACGCTCATGTTGATAGAATGGTTCAAGGTAGAGTTGGACAGATGCTTAATGCTGAAAAGAAAAGAGCTCAAGAGATCCAAAATGCAAAAGCCAGAATATCTGAAGAGAAAGAATTTATGACTCGTCATAATATGTCAGAAGAAGAATTTGGAGCCTTTAAAGAAAAAGCGCAACAACATATAATGACTCTTGATGATGTTAATTATATTATTAATAGAAATCAAAATAATGAAAATGTTGCAAATTCGACTAAAAAAGAAATGTTAAATCAAATGAAGAATGTCCGAAATATGCCTACTTCCGCATCGGGAGCGAACAGTCAAGGTAAAGAGAGAACAGCAGACGATGAAGTGTTTGATGTTCTAAAAGGCCTTGATGGTGGTGTAGACAACCTGTTCGGTTAGGCTAAAAATTTATAGTCTATCCGAACTTAATTAATTAAGGAGATAGACAAATGTCTGATATTCTAAACGGCTTGACTGGGAGTCTTTCCAGCCAAGATACGGATGGAAGAAGTGGGAGTACGACTAGCCTTAATACTGGCGCTCTTCGCAGAAAGTATAACTTTGGCGATAAAGTATCAGAATTAAGCTTAGCACAAGATCCTTTCTTTCGTTTCGTAAGCATGGTTTCAAAGAAACCGACAGATGATCCTCAGTTTAAATTTACTGAAAAGCGTTCATCTTACACAAAAAGGTACGCATATTGCTTAGCTTTTAGTGCTTCAGCAGTTTCAGCACCTACAACAGATACTGATGATGCAACACATACAGCTGTAGCAGACTCTAGTGTATATACTTTTAAATTCTTTACTGACTATAATAGCGAAGGTAATTTGCAAAATATAGTTGGTCAAACTTTAAAGTATGCTGCTGGGTCAACTGGTACTCAACCTAAGTTTTTCATTCCGGGCCAAATATTCAAAATGAATACTGGTACTACTAATGGAACTCCAACTGATTATGAATTATGGAAAGTAAATTCAGTTGATTTAGCATCTCAAGCTAACTATGCAATAGTAAATGCTACTTGTGTACGTACAGTTAGTGGTGGTGGAGCTGCTGAATATATGGATCCTGATTCTAATTCAATTTTAGGTACAGGTGCTATAGCTGCTAGTACAGCAGCTTTAGGTCAAGAAGCTCTTGAGCCATACAAATGCTACGTAGTTGGTACTGCTCATGCTCAAGGATCTGGTTATCCAGAAACTTGGCAAGATCAGCCATATAGTACAGGACATGGTCAAACTCAGATCTTTAAAACATCTGCAGTTATGAATAATACTGACCGTGCAACTGTATTAAAATACGAAGGCAATGAATGGGCACGTATTTGGAAAGAAAAGTTAATTGAACATAAATGGGACATTGAGCAATCATTACTATTTGGATCTCAAAATAGTACTGCTAATACAACTCAAGGTGCTGTTGACTTTATTTCAACATATGGCAATTCTTTTGCTTTAGACATTACAACTAAATCTCAAGATTCATTTCTTGATGACATGTCCAACCTACTAGATCCAAGATATAATAATGCAACTTCAACTGTATTCTTCTGTTCTACAGCAGTTTATAACTGGTTACATAAATTATCTGGATATTTTGCTAATAATATTGGCATGGTTGTTCCGGGTGGTACTGCTACTCCAGTTGCAGGACATGATGGTGGAAATGCTCAAGCGCATTTCGCAATGTCTGGTAAAAAGAAAGTGTTTGGCATAGATATTACAACTATATCAACTATTTATGGCGATATGAATGTTGCACGTAATATTCATCTTGACGGCACTAACATTAAAATGATTGGTATCAATATGAAATATTGTGCTTATCGTCCACTAGTTGGTAATGGTCTTAATAGAGACACAGGAATCTACGTAGGAGTTCAGACTTTAGAGAACTCTGGGGTCGATCGTAGAGTAGATCAAATCTTAACAGAAGCGGGAATGGAATGGTGCTGTCCAGAAACTCACGCTCTCTGGGTATAAGGAGAATAATCATGGCGATACCTCAATATAATCAAAATGGTCAAGGTAAGGCTTTAGATCAAGTAGCTCCTAACGGAGTGAGGGTTCAAGAAGCTGTAAGTAAGACGCTAACTGCTGAAGAAAGTGGAACTATATGGCATATTGGATCAGGAGGAGCAGTTGATTTTGTTCTTCCAGCTGCAAATACTGCAAATATAGGAGTTACATACACTTTTGTATGGAGTGCTGCTGAGACTGATGCGATAACTATAACTACTGCAGATACTACTGATACTACTGGTGACATGTTTCTTGGAGGTCTTTTATTTTGCGCTGCTGCTGCTGTTAATACAATAGCACAGTTTGCTGCTGATAGCTGTAAATTGACTTTCGATGACAACGTTGCTAATACAGGCGGTGGCCCCGGTACATGGTGTGAAATTACATGTATTGGAGATGCTAAATGGTTTGTTCGTGGTATAGTTGAAGGCGATTCTGACGCTGATGGTGTTGGAAGTGCAATAGCCTCTGACGTTGACGCTTAATAGCAACTAATAACTAAAATCGCTCGCCCTCTCTATTGAGATGTGGGGTCTCTTCTAGAGAGGGTGGGCACCTTAGAGGATAATGAATGGCTGATTGGATAAGTAGTACTCTTACATTTGGAGAACAAGTAGAAGATTTAGTTGGTGTCGCTGTTACTAAAAATGACGCACTAAATCAATATTTAACGGATGGCGCACGTGAAGTAGTTTCTAGGATTATAGCAATAAGACCTGAGAAAGCAATGCAGTTTGCTGATAATAAGGTTACAGCTGCAGCTACTGGAATGCCTGTTGCCGATGTATCTACTGAGATATTGTCGGTAACTTTAGGTTTAGGAACTACATTATGGGAAGATGTAAAGCCTTCTGCAGGAGAAGATTCTACTGATTATGAATGGAATGGAATAGATAGTAATTGGGTAGCAACTAATTATCCTTGTGATCGTATTGATCATAACGAAGCAAATGAAGCTTATAATTCTCAAAGTTTAAAATATAGAACTTTATATAATGCTGGATGGTTTATGAGAAATGGTATGATAAATACTACTCCTACTCCTTCAGGAGGAACTTCTATGAATGTTACTTTTGTAGAATATCCTATAGTTCAACATACGTTTACTCCAGAAACAGTAACAGTTTATGAAGATGGTATAGAAACTACAAAAGGATTGGAGAAATTTCCAATACAATATGCTCATTTAATAGCTAAATATGCAGCTATGAGGGTTATTAGGAATTTAGTTAGTGCAAAGACTATCCCTGCAGTTCCAACTGCACCAGATGCTGTAACGATTTCTTATTCTGCTGCGTCATTAGGAGATGCAATAGGAGTTGCTGTAGATCCTCAAGCAGATGTATTGCATGGCTATACTGGAGAAGATGTAAGCGCAGCCCCATCAGACGGAACTGCTAGTACTGCATCTGATTATACAAAGCCTTCACTAGAAGGATCTGGTGCTGATCTTACAGATGTTGAAACTGGTACGTTTGGAACTACAAGTGTAGATTATAGAACATGGTGGGATACATTATCAAAGATTATAGAAAATGAAGAAGATAGCGAATTAGCGCAAGTTCAATTAGGAAAAATTAATTCTTATATTTCAGCATTTAATGCGGAAGTATCAAGTGCCTCTGCCAATATGCAGGCAACAATACAAGATGCACAGCTTTCAACTCAAGCAAGTATTGCAAATGCATCAAATGATGCTAGTATTAAAGCAGCAAGTGTAACAAGTAAAACTTCAGCAGCTACTGCTAAGATGACTGCAGCAACTAATGCAGCAGTGGCAAAAATGACTCAATCAACAGGTGCTGCAATACAGAAGATGACCCAATCAACAAATTTAAATATTACAAATGCAGCTAAAACTTTAGAAGCTGCAATGGGAGATTTCCAAATGAAAATGGGACGATTTAGTGCCGAAATTCAAAATTATGGAAATAGTGTAACTAAAGTTTCAACTGAATATCAATGGCTACAAGAGCAGTATTCTGTAATCGCTCAAGAATATAATGGATACTTTATTGCTATGACTACGCCAGAGCAATCAGTTAAAACAGCAATAATGGACGAACAGAAGGTTGCACAGGCAAGACCTTCAGCAAAAGTTATTTAATTACTAGGGAGATAAGATGGCACAGTCATTAACAGGGAAAACAATAGCAGATACATACATTTATTTATTACGAGTAAATGCAGACGATTCAACTCTTGGAGAGTATAATGCTGCACCTTATAGTATATCAACAGGAGTAGGAGATCCTTACCCAATATTTTTTAATAAAGAAAGAGTACTAATTGCAGGTACATCTGTAGCTCCAAATGCATCTTTAGATGTTAGAGCTTTTGGATCCAGCGCAGGGGATATCGAATGTGTAAAACTTCGCATATCTGAAACTGGAACTATAGGTACTACTTCAGATACAGATTTAATAAAACTATCTTCAAATCTTGTTACAGTTAATGGCGTTATAACTACCACTTCAAATGTAAATGTTGGTGGTAATTTAGTTGTAACTGGAACATCTACCTTTAATGGCGGAACAATTACTATAGGAGATGCTACCTCTGATAAGTTAGTATTAGGAGCTAGTATTGACTCTAGTATTATTCCTGATGATGATGGTACATATAATCTAGGCTCTTCTACAAAAGAGTGGAATAATATATATATTGATGGAACTGCTTATGTTGACTCTTTAGAAGCTGATACGGTAAATATTGATGGTGGTAATATTGATGGCACAGCAATAGGTTCTGTAACCCCTTCAACAGGAAGCTTTACAAATGCTACTATAACAACAGTAGATATAAATGGTGGAGCGATTGATGGAACTCCAATAGGAGCAAATTCTGCAGCTACAGGAGCATTTAATGGATTGACTATAACAGGCTCTACTTCATTCCCTAATGATTCAATTTCAGGAAATGCTATAAATGGTGGATCAATCTCTGGAGTAACTAACTATGCAGGTACAGATGCAACTTTAACAGGAACAGCAAATGCTCTTAAATTAGTAGTTGATACAAACGTATTAGTTGCAAACCCTTCATCTTATGATAATAAAGTAGGTATAAATACTGCAACTCCATCAGATCAATTAGAGGTTACTACTCCTTCAGGAAATGCCTATATAGCTATAGATTCAGCAAATGATTCTGAAGCAGGATTAAAACTTGTAGAAAATGGTACTACTAAATGGCAATTATATAATGATGGTGATGCATCTGATAAATTATTATTGAAAGATGATGGCGATGTAAGGGTTACCTTTGCCCAAACCGGTAGGGTTGGTATCGGTGTGGCAGATCCAACAGATGAAAAATTAGAAGTTGCAGGTGCAATAGTTATTGGTGATGCAGAAGCTAGTGCTGGAGCTACAGCAAATGGAGCTATCAAATATGCAGGTGGCGATTTTATGGGCTATAAGGCTGGTTCTTGGGTAACATTAACTGCTGTACCCGGAACGTCTTCAGCTGCTGGCTGGACATTGCATGGTTCTAACTATGTATATCTTACTACTGGTGGAGATCAAGTCTCAGTTGGTGGCGGAGCTCCAACAGATGGAACAGTTAAGCTTGATGTTGACGGAACAATCAGAGGTGAGGGTTGGCATGCAAATACTCAAATGGATGTTACTAGTGGAGCAAATGATCCGGGTGTTCATGGGTTGGTACCTGCCCCTACTACTGGCGATACAGCAAAATTTTTAAGAGGAGACGCTACTTGGCAGTCTCCAGCAACAGCCGCAATAGGTGATATAGGTGATGTTACTATAGCCGGTGCTGCTGATGGTGAAATGCTAATGTATGATGCGGGAAGTTCTAAATGGATAGACCAACTTCCATCAGTAACTACTGCTAGTACAGCTTCATTTTCTGCAGGAGGCGCTGCAGCTACTTTATCTTACAATGCTCCTACTGCTGTTCACACTTTTACTCCTATGGCAATGCCTACAAAGGCAGATCTCGATATAGATCATTTAACAACTTTAAGTGGTGTAGGTGCAGCTTCAGATCATTTAGGAACATTTACAGGCTCTACTATTGCTGATAATCAAAACACTAAACAAGCTTTACAGGCTTTAGAAACTTCAGTAGAAGGAAAGATAGCTTCTGGTACAGCTGTATTTACAGCTAACGTTGCAATAGACAAGCATTCAGGAACAGCTCTAGGAGATCTTTCAATACGAGGAAATTTAAGCGTGAATCTTTCTGATTCCACTTCTGGATATCAAACTGCAAGTATAACTGGAGCAAGTAAAGCTAATCCTTGTGTAATAACTGTTGGTGCTGGAGGTGGGGGACATGGATTTTCAACAGGTGATAGAGTAAATATTAATAGCGTTGTAGGTATGACTGAATTAAATTCTATTGGGACTACAACAATCACATATATTGATGCTACCAATTTTTCATTAGATGGCGTTGACTCTTCCGGCTATACTACTTATGGTAGTGGAGGTAAAGCAGAAGCTGTAAGGATTATTCAATCTGATAATCATGGACTTTTATTAGGAGATTCAGTGGGAATGCCTACAGGCTTGTCTGGTGCAGAAGAAATATTTACAATAGATTCTATTAATGGGACTAATGAATTTACAGTAGATTCTGATCCTACAACATTACCAGATAATGATACAGATTTTGGGCAAGTAAAATGTGATTCACATTTATTAGCTATTCAGAATGCAGATCAACTTATGAAGTTTTTAGTTGATAAATCAGGAAATACAGCTTTAGGCCTTAGTTCTGCAAATTCTGGAAGTTATGCTGGAGAGCATACTGTTTTAACTCTTGCAGGAATTTCATCAGCTACAGCAACATCTACTGGAATATTAGAATTTCATTGTCCAAGTAACGATGCTGATAATCTTTCTCTTGGGCAAATTACTACATACCTATCTGAACAGCATGCTGATCATAGAAAACCTGCAAGAATACAGTTTTTAACAGACGGCACTACTGCAACAAAATATGGTGGTAGGATAGACTTTGATACTAAGCAAGATAATAGTACTTCTATGGGAACCAAGATGTGTATTAGAGAAAATGGTGATATAGGTATGGGTACTACATCCCCAGAAGGTCTTCTACATCTTAAAGACGATAATGATAGCGACACAAATCCTATATTGTTTTTAGAAAGTACATCCGCAAGTGCAGATACTGCTCCTGATTTAAGATTTTATAGGAATAGTTCATCCCCAGCAGACAATGATTATATAGGTCATTTAAATTTTGTTGGAAATAATGATGCAGGTACTCCTGAGAAGATTAGTTATGCTGATATATTTGCTAGAATAAAAGATGCGAGCGATGGAAGTGAAGATGGCGCTCTTATATTTAGAACTTTTGTAGCCGGTACTGATGATGACACTATGTACATTGGGGGAGGAAAGGTTGGTATTGGAACAGCCGATATAGATGCTGATGGATTAGAAATTAATAAGGGTGTAGATGGTGAAATGACAGGCTTGATGTTAACAAATAGCAATAGCACTAATGATACTGATGATACAGTTAAAATTAGAATGTCTGCAGATGCACGTCAAAAAAATTCAGCGAATATAATAGTTGGTAAGACAGAAGACTATTCTGAAGCAGCTAAACATAGTGCTGTTATGTCTCTTCACGTTACAACAGATGGCACCTCAGCTAGATACATGACATTAAGAGATGGTAGAATCGGAATGGGTAGTGCTGTAAGTGCGCCAGCTCATCCAGTTCATATTCAATACAGCCAAGCTAGTAATAATGTATTAAAAGTAGCGAATAGTACAGGGGATAATGATTCAAAATGCATGACTCTAATGATTAATCATAATGGTGATCCTACAACAGACAATGCTTATTTAGAATTTGATGATGCACATGCTACACTTGATGAATTTCAAGGAGATGGCTCTGGTGGGATACAGTTCACAGGAAACGCTGCTGGTACTACTTCGGATAGAAGAGTAAAAAAAGATATTGCTGACCTTACTGGGTCTTTGGCTAAAATAAATGCTATAAAACCAAGAACATTTAAGTATACAGATGAGTTTTTAGATCAAAGTTTTCAAAATCATAAAATAAAGGATTGGCAAAAAAAGACTCAAATGGGCTTTGTAGCACAAGAATTAGGAGAAGTTTTTCCTGATATATTAGAATCTGTAAAGCATACAGTCAAAAAAGATAATGTAGATTATGATGGAAAAACATATAAAAAAGGCGATGAAGTTGAAATTATACAGACTAATTGGGGTCGTAGAGGTACATTGATTTTATTTTCAAATTTAGTAAAAGCAGTACAAGAGTTGTCAGCAAAAGTTGAAGCTCTAGAGAAAAAATAATAAACCAAGGAGAATAGAATGGCGAAAGCAAAAACAACAGAAGAAACAACCACAACACCTAAGTTAGACGTTGAAAAACTAAATTCAAGTTTAGCTATATCTGAATTAGAGCAAGCTATAAAAGATATGGAAGGTCAATTAACTGAATATAGCAATGCAGAAGTTAGGGCAAGAGAATTAAGAACTCAGGCAACTGGAGCTTTAGGAGTATTAAAACAACTCCATGCTAAAGCTACAGGCGAAACTGATGCTAATTAAGGAAATAATGGAAAGAGTGGGCATGACTCAAACAGGTCGTGCCCTATCTTATATTAAAGACGCTCTTACTGAAATGGCTTTAATAAGTGAGACCCATACTAATACATCTCAAATTGATTTAGTTAAAGATCAGAGATATTATGCTATTCCATCAGAAGCTATTAAGCTTCTTGATATTAGGGTAAAGGATCATAATAATGATGACGGATTGCTAAGATCTGTTCCAAGAAGTATTTATAAGCCAGTAATAATAGATGAAGCAGATCCAACATTATCTGTTAATGTATCTTCTTTAACAGCTATAGCTGGTATAACTTCTCAAACATTTACTATATCTAACTCTGACTCAGATGCGGCTGCATATAAAGCATTGACATGGAATGTTTCGACAACTGACACATGGCTAACACTTTCCCCTTTGTCTGGAGAATCTAAGACAGATGTAGATACTGTTACTGCTACGTATAGCAAAGCTGACACAGCAGGAAGCTATACAGGCTCTATTTCAATTACAAGTAATGGCGGTAGCGCTACAATACCTGTAAATATGACAATAGGTGCAGCTGTAATGACTCTAAGTCCCTTATCATTTACATTTGAGACAACAGAAACTGAAAAAACTCTTTCTATTTCTAACTCCGGAGAATCTACTTATAATTGGACTATAGACTCTAGTGCGACTTCTAATGTTACATTTTCAGCATTAACTGGTACAAATAGTGATGAAACAGATTCTATAACTTTAACCGTAAACAGAAGTGGATTAAGTACAGGTTCATATTCTCAGTCATTTTCTGTAAGTGACGGAACTATTACTACAGTAATCCCAATCATTATAAAGGTAGCGTAATATGGCCTCTAAAAAATATGCATACTATAATGAAGCAAATAAAATTGCTATAATTGAAAAAGATGAAGATGATGGAGAATATAAAAGTCCATTAACATCAGTTACTGCTGGATTAGAATTGCATTATACTATAATGGCAGGAGGTACTAGCACATCTTCCGGATCCGGAGCACTACAAGATGAATTGACTGAGCTTGATTTAAATAGATATCAATCAAATGCTGTAGTATATTTTGTTAAAGCTAAAATAGCTGAAGATGAAGGAGATATGGATAAAAGAGAATTTTTTATGAGAGAATTTAAAAGGCAAATAGAAAAGAGTGCTTCTTCTTATAAAACAGGGCCTAATATTGTACAAGGATTTAAGGAGTTTAGATAATGGCTGAAAAAGGTACTTATAAATATGCTGGAGATGAAGGTAGTAATTTATCTTTATGTGGAGCTGGTCAAGAATTACTTATCATTACAGGAGACCCTTCAACTACAGATCCAACTTATGTAGAGGCAACTTTTACAAAAGATACTGGATATTGTATAGCAATAAAAAATACTGGTACTGGCACTACGCCTGTAGGAATTATTGCAAAGTCTGTAGTTGCAGACGATTTAACTTTAGCAGCTGATGGAGTGTATAATCATGGTAACGAAACAGGTGATTATTTTCAATTAGCTTATGGAGATACTATTTATGGAAAATTTGAAAAGGTTTCTTTAGAGGAACCAAGTATAGGTAGAAGTATAGTTAAACTAATAAAAGGAGGTCAGTAATGGCTCATAAAGGAATACGTGAATGGACTGGCGAAGAAGCAGGTAATTTGTTCTTGGGCCAGAATGGTTTCCATTTAATAAAAGGTACATCAGAGGTCTTAGCTTCAGATAAAGGCATTGAATATTGGGTAGCATTTAAAGCTATAGATGGGACTGCTGGTTTAAAAGCAAATTCTGTAGTAGGTGATGATTTATCTACTACTGGAGCTTATTCTGGTGCTGTTGTACATTTATCAGATGGAGATATAGTATATGGAGCATTCGATAAAATTACTATGGATGAAACAACAGAATATATTTTAGCATATATAGGTAAGTAAAAACAATCTTAATAAAAGGAGAATAAAATGTCAGATAGAGACGATTCAACAGGAAATGACAAATCACAAGTAGGTATAGGTATTGCTGGACTTGGGGCTATAATGAAAAGAGTAAAACCTATGAAAAAATCAGGTAAAGGTGGACGTTCATATCCTAGAAAGCATAGATAGATGAGACCTAATTTACTAGATCAGCTCTACTATAAGATAGATATAGATGCAAAAAAGGCAGAAGCACCGCCTCATCCTGCATCTACTCCTGCACAGCATACGCCAGAAACTAAAGCTAGTGTGCCGAATGACTTTACAGGAATGAAATTTACTCATTCTTTAATTAAGCACTTAGATCAACTTTATAGCAAAATGCTTGCAGGAGAGGTATCCGAATTAGCATCTGAACCTCAAAATAATCCAAAACAAAAGATTATACAAGGGCAAACAGATTCTATGGTATTAAATGAGAAAGAGTCTTACTATAGTAGTGGAAATAGTAATGTAACGGAGAGCATGTAATGCCACAACCTAAAATAGAAATAGCAGGAGTATGGGAAGATGGAAAGACTTATAAAGCACGAGTTCGTGACAATCTTAGGCTTCAAGTCGAAGATCATATTTCTGAGGTTAATGCAATAGCTACAACAGAGAGTGTAACTGTAGGAACAAGTACTACTGCAGTATTGGGGTTAAATGTTGATAGAAGAAGCTCTATAATAGTGAACGATAGCGATACAGTTATATATCTTTCATTACAAAATAGTGCAGTAGCTAATAAAGGCATAAGGTTAAATCCTGAAGGCGGGACGTTCACATCAAATACATGGATTGGAGTTGTAAATGCTATACATGCAGGAACTGGCTATAAAAACTTAACAGTAACAGAATGTTCAGTTAACTAATGTCAGTAACTATTAGCAATCCTCCGATAACTGAAAAAGGATGGCATGGATCTCAGACTCGAATTAAGATACTTCCTAGCGATTTTTTGAAAAATGATGATAGGACTGCTAGTGATATTGCAGCAGTAGATATTGCGGTAGGATCTGAGTATAAATTTAAAGTCGAACATCCAGACATGGAAATATATGCACATGTGGTAGTTCCTCAAGGCTATAAAGCTACTGGAATTAAAATTGCCGGATCCGACACTACTAACAGGGTGTTAGCTTATGAAGCGTGTGTTGTAGGATGTGTTGTAATAGGATTGATATCTGCTGGCATTGGCGATCCAATAAGGTACGTTGGAACAGAGTATGATTTTGATACTGAAATGGTAGCAGGCCCTACAAACTATATAGTAGTTAAGGTTGCTCCTGCGGCTTCAGATGATTATATATATGGTGGCTATATAAATATAGAAAAGGTTTAAAATGTTAGATACGTTAAAGACAACAGGAGCAGGTATGGGAGGATGGTGGTTATCTATTAGTGGGTGGCTTCCAGAGGTTGTATCACTAGGTGTAGGAATAGCTACACTTATATATCTTATTATTAAGATAAGGAAGGAATTGAGAACAGAATAAGGAGAGCAATATGCCGAAGGCTGATAAAGGAGTAGTTAAAAGAGTCATAGTTACACCGGATAAGCATTTTCCATTACATGACCAAAAGGCAATTAATTGTGTAAAGCGAACCATTGAGATAGTAAAACCAGATGCATATATTGATCTGGGAGATGTAGGAGAGTTTCATGCGTTTAGTGCTTGGAGATTTAAAAGAAAACGCAAACCCCCATTGGAATATTTAATTGTAGATTTTACAAAAGATCTAGAAGATGTAAATAAAGGTATGGATCAGATTGATGAATCTCTTGATAAAGTTAAGTGTAAGGAAAAGTACTTTACAGAAGGTAATCATGATAACTGGCTTAATATGTGTGTTGAGATGTACCCTTATATACCAAAGTTTAAGTTTGCCAATGCTGTAAACCTGAAGGATAGAGGTTATAAATACTATCCATTTGGAAAGCACCTTAAATTAGGGAAGCTTTATTTTTATCACGGTCATCAATATGGTGGTCAGTATCACACAGCAAATCATCTTAGAAAACTAGGATGCAATATAATGTATGGGCATTGGCATGATTTACAGCATATGACAGCTACTCATATGGACGGCCCAAAAGCAGCATGGAGTATTGGTTGCTTAAAGGATATGAATCCAAAAGCTAATGATTGGCTTGATAATAGGAGTATAAACTGGGCACATGCTTTTGCAATAGTAGATTTTTATAAGGGTGGATTGTTTACAGTCCATGTAATACAAATCATAAATGGTAAAACTTCCTTGTGGGGTGAATTGATTGAAGGATAATGGATACATTTGTAGAGATAATAGAAAGGGTCGGAGTACCAGTAGCAATGTGTATGGCATTTGGATACTTCATATGGAAGCAAAATCAGTTCATACAGAACGAATTGCAAAGGGAGATGCGTGAATCTTTTGGCAGATTGGAAGGTATCGTTATTGGGCTTATTAACGCCCTTAAAAAGCATACTATAGACGTGAAAGAGATTAAAGCTAGTTATGCATCTCTTGTAGGAATATTAGAAAGATTGATTGGAAAGGTTAAATAATGATTCAAGCACTGGTAGTAAATGCAGTAGTAAAGTTGTTAGCAAAGCAATTTAAGCTTGATAAAATCTTATCTTATGTAGAAGAACCCAATGATGCAGATAAAAGAATTGATGAATTAGAATTAGATGTCTTTGGATTAAAACAAAGAATAAAAGCATTAGATGAAATAGCGCATGAACCGAGAGATTTCGTATCATGTAATAAATGTAAAAAGAAAATAAAGGAGAAGAAATGAACGAAGAAGTAAAAGCATTAATGAATCAATATCTATTCAATGATGACATGAAAGCTAAGGTATTGAAAGCTTTAAATGATAATGTAGATATACCTTTTATATCTGAAAAGACTGAAGGCAAGATACTTGATGCTTTATATTCATCTGTTGAAGAAGTGTTAAAAGATGCAATTAACAAGGCTTAAGTTAAATTATAATTGGGAGAGGACGTGCACAGCTCCTCCTTGGTTCTCTCGGCTCGTATGTTCTTGCGGTTCGCTTACTGTAGTGTACACCTCTCCCAATAAATTGAAGGAAAAGAATGCCTAAAACAACATATAAATTAAAAGACTTTAGTGGCGGTATTAATAATAATAGTGACCCTAGAGATATTGGCGACAATCAATGTAACGTTTTAGAAAATATTTCAGTAGATCGAGGTAAGGTTGTTTTGCTTGGTAATGCACAAACAGCTCATACAAATGACTTATTAGGATCTTCAGCAGCTGCTACTGTAGGTGGTAACGGTAGAGGCTTTATAGCCGTAGCTTCAGATTTTGATGGACTCCTTGATGGAGCTTCTGCCTCACCCGGACAAATATATTATCTTATACAGGATGGGGCTACTATTTCAGGTAAAGGTGAGGATGGTGAAACAGGAGATCTTGCTATAGCTGATATGGATGAAGTTACTATGGTTTATACTGATGGAGTATTACGAATATGGGACGCTGTTCATACAGGTACAAAAGGAACTCCTAAATGGAGAGGGCATATATTAGGAAAGCTTTATGGAACTGATTCAACTGCTGGAGGCAGTCATCCTTCTAGAAAAGGACATATATATAATAGTGGAGGATCTAAAAGTAATCAGTGGGCTCTTGCAACTGCATTACCACAACCTACTTCATGGCATGGAACTGGAGCTTTTCCATTAGTTAGTTTAACAGATGAAATTGAAAAAATAGAAGATATGGTAGGAGCTAATTTAATATGTTGTAGCAAGAATGCTGAAGTTGGACTTCCTCATGATCATACTTCTGCATCTTGGGCTTTTGCTAATGAAAGAAATTTATTGGATCTTACTACTACTTCATCTCCAGCTGATAAAGTTGGAGCTTCACAACCTGCTGCATCTGGCATTTATTGGGGATTTGCTTTAGGATTTGAAGAGAATAAAAGCAATACAGGTGGGTGGATGCCTACAACAGATGTTTCATATCAATTTTTTTGTAGTACAATATATGATGATAATCAAGAAAGTAATCCTCAATTGTTTCAAATGTATAGAAGCATGGAAACTTATAGATATGGAGCATGGACAGGAACTCCTAGCGCTGATAGTAGTGGAGGTAATCAAGGTAAGATAACATTTGCTGCTCCCGCAACAGCAGGGACTCCTCAATATTATGCAGTTGTTGGTAGAGAAATAACAGGAACCGATATAGTCTCAGGATGTTATATTGGAGCAATTGACACTGTTGGTGATGCA
>TARA_R100001594_G_scaffold8348_3_pt1 | contig 15190 bp, 10 predicted proteins | sample TARA_R100001594 | Tara Oceans TARA_R100001594 (sample SAMEA2622752) | marine metagenome | biome: marine biome (ENVO:00000447); feature: marine epipelagic mixed layer (ENVO:xxxxxxxxx); material: "saline water (ENVO:00002010), including plankton (ENVO:xxxxxxxx)" | depth 150 m | reverse complement strand
CAGTCTCCAATTCTGATGTAGAAGGCTCCACATCCAAACCATCTTCTTGCCCAATCTCTGATTCTTGAGAAGTGGCTTTTTTTTTTAAGACATTCTGGTAATCAGGATATTTCGCAATAATTAAATCAACCAACTCTTGGTTGTCCATATCCTTGTATTGGGGATATTTGGCCTTGATTTTTTCAGCCAACTGGTCTACTGTTAATTTATCGTCTTGTATCATTCTAATATTCCTAATGGGTCATCATTATTTGTATCATTATCTGCATCATTATCTGGTATTTCATCATTTCCTGACTCGTCATCTCCATTTAAATAATCTGCTCTTTTATTCATTTCTCTAAGAACCTCTGCGTTAGGATTACCTTGTGGCCCTATATGACTTAAAGCAGCCTCCCTACCATCTGTTGGAACAAGAGCTTCTATGCTTGCTGTTTTTTCAGAGTAGTCAGCAGGCAGTAATCCAGCATCTTTCCAGGCTTTTATAACATTTAAGTCGCTTGTGGTTATTAATGATTCAAGTGCAGTTTTCCAAATAATTCTTTCTTTCGCATCATCACCTAAACTATTGTATTCTTCCTCACTAATAAATCTACCAGAATCTGGGTCCCATTTTGACAAACCTATATTTACAAATGTCATATCCATCTGTTGCCCTGTACCTGGAATATCACCAGTCCTAAATGCTGCATCACCATTTGTGAGTGTTAACTTGCTTGGAGAAAATTCAATTCTAGATTTACTCGCATTACCAGTAACATCAGAAAATTCATAAGAACCATGGAAGGCGTAATTAGCTTGGGTGGTATTACCCTCTATATCTACATAATCACCATCCACAACTGTTTCTCTTGTAAAGTTTTGCTCCCAATCTATACCTGAAGCTTCATCTTCGTCTGGTGGTTCCCAAATGTGAGCAGAAGATTGATTTAAAGCAAAGTTTAAAATATCATCTTTAGTTATAGGGGTTCCCTCACTCCAAGGAGGAGTTCTCCTCATAGCAGCAACAACACCTCTACCTTTTGCAGTAACCTCTCCTGTTCCTGTTTCATTATTCCAATAACCAGTAGAGCCAAATATATAAGACTCAACAGAAGCTTTAGCAGTGTCATAGTCTGCTTTTTGGTCAGCATCCATATCCTCTTCACTTATTATTTGTCCATTATTATCAAGGTAAGATAACCTACTGTCAGAGAGTTCTTTAGATAGGTCGTCTGGACTAAATGATACATTTTTTACAGGACTTAAATCTAATCCTTGATAGAACTCTTGTAGTGAAGTTTCTTTTTGAATAATTTTAGTTTCAGTGGCTTGTTTTGGTTGACCATCATCTCCCTTGACTGCTTCATCTACGTTTGTAGTTTGCTCTCCATTTGCATTTAAATAAATAGGGGACCCATCCTCTGTTGTCATTGGAACCTCTTGTTCTTCATCAACAACAACATTTAGATTACCATTTTCATCAAGAGACCATTGTATACCATTCTTCCACCAATCCTTCATTCTCTCTAATTGAGCTTTTGTTTCAGCATTTCTCCACTCTCCAGAATCATCATTATATTTGGATAAAAGGGCAGCATAATCTTTTTGTAATTGAACTTGGAAATTCTGCATAGTTTTAGCAGTGTTTTTATTATTCCAGTATCTAGCCCATGCTTGTTGACACTCTGGGCCACATCTGTCAGTATCATAATAAGGTATAGATAAGTATTTTGCATCTGCTTGAGTCATTAGGGTAGATTGCTTTCCTAAGTCTTGCATCCACTGCTCCCCCATAGGGTTTTGACTAGACCAGTCAACCCAATCAAACTTATAAGGTTTAGGCTTAGAGGCTTCCTTTTGCTTCTCCTCCTGCATCCTCATCTTTTGTTTCTCAAGAATGAGTTTAGACCACCCCTGAGCTTCTGCTGCGAGGTCTCTTCTCCCTATTATATCTGATACATTAGCTACTGGCATATTATATTTTATTTAAAGATTCCACCATTTTTAAATCTAGACTCCCTATCCCATTTAAACATTTGCTTACCAGATGGTCTTCTTGGTTTATGTACAGCACCATGTTTTGCTTTTGTCATTCCACCTTTTGTTTTTTCAAACTCTTCTCTAGATTCTTCATTTTCCTCAGCCTCTCTATCCCACTTAGTTAAAAGTCTATTCATTAAGGAGACTAAACTTTTTCCATCCTTTTTAGCAATAAATCTTCTTATTTGTTTTACGTTTTTAGGAGGAACAATAGCCTCTCCCCCAGTCATTTCCCCTATTTTTTCTTCCTCTCCATCACCATTTCTTTGAACAAGGTCAATAGGGTTTGTTTCATGAGAAAACTTTCCTGGAGTTACCTCTGGTTCTCCTGCTGGAACCTCTTGCTCCATTTGACCACCCTCTGAATAATTTCTTTTTTCTATATCTTTTATTTTTCTCTGATTGATTTGAGCCTTTAACTCTCTTTCATTTTTATTAAAATATTTAGGGTTATGAACAGAGAAGTGTTTAATATTACCATCAGCATCATAATATCTAAACCTTCTAGTTTTTTCATTTGGTCTCCACTTAATACGCTTGTTTCCTGCATTAGATGCTTGTTCTGGTGTTTTGTAAATCTCTCCTGAATCCATTACTCCACCACCTGTCATTTTTCTTTTTCTTATTTTATCCTTAAGCTTACTACCACCAATTTTTCCTAGCTTAACATCTAACTTACTGTAATTAACACCTAGAGTGTTTTTGCCTATTTTTTTAACAGCACCTTCATGTTCTGTGCCCACAAGGTCTTGTGCTATAACACCCCTGTATCTACCAGGCCCTCTAGGAGCATCTTCTTTATCTTTATAGTTAAACTCACTAACAGGAACACCTGCCTTAGTTTTTCCTTTCTTTTTAATGTTCTTTTTTTCTTTTCTATCTGATACAGCAGTTGCTAAAGTTCCTATACCAGCGTCAATAGCACCATACATTTGTTGATTAGCAGCTTCATAGTTTGCTTGAGCAGCCATAACATCTTCTCTAGCATAATCCTCTTTCTGGGCCTGTCTAGCCAAGTCTGTTTTACTTCTGTCTTCTTGTATATTTCTAAGCTTACCTCTCTCATCTACACCTGCCTCTAATCCTTTTCTTTTAGCAGCAGCCTGTTCAGAGGCTAATAAGCCCTCTTGCTGTGAACCAGCTCTCATGGCAGCGAATGCGTCTGTTCTTGAACCACCTCTAGTGGCAGCAGCCATGGCACCTGCTTTAGCTCTCTCAGCAGCCTCTTGTCTTCTTTGTATTTCTGTCCCACCAAGTCCCTCTTTCATTTTAGCAATTTCAGGGGACATTGTTAATTTTTGTCTATTAGCTTTTTCTTCCTCGTACTTTTGCTCCTGTAATAATCTGTCAGCCTCAGCTTTAGCCTCTTGCTCTTTAGCCTTCTTTCTTCCTTTAATTCCACTAATTAATGCACCAATAAAATACTTTGGTGGAAATAAGCTCTTTCTCTTGTTTTTCTTTTTTCTAGACATAATCTACAAATATAATAATTATTATTTATTTATTAGTAAGTTCACTGTTAATTATATTTGCATTTGTAGCAAACATATGAATTTTTTCTTTTGTTCTCTTTGTTAACTTTGTGTCCATATAATGCCCCTTTAATCTATCTCCTTCTAACTTACTGTTCTTTACCACAAACATAAACTCCTTGTTCAATGTTGTTGAAGCATTACCTGTTAAGGTTATTTCAGTATTACTATTTATTTGGCTTATAACCCCAATTACAGTCTCAACTCCACTATTATCATAATAAATAGTTTCACCCACATCAATACCAGAAGTTGTAAAAATTGTATTATCTCCAGTTAAAGTTGCAGAGGTGTTATCAGAAGTTACATTTCCAATACCAAAATACTCACCCCCAGCAGTATTAGTTGTACCATAACCTATATCTGTTCCTAAAACATCTTCTCTCTCAACCCATGTTCCTGGTGCTTTATTATTAGCATCATCATTATTATATGACAACCTATGGGTTAAATAACTTGCGTTAATGTTTGTTTCAAAATCTGCTCTATACGCAGTTGCATCTTTAGATATAATAAATACATTAAGTAATGCCTCTCCATCTGCTGTACTACTTGCAGCAATAAAAGCGTTTATCTCTGCTACATTTGATTGAATTGTGTCTGTGTCTACTATACTTACCACAGTTCCTATTAATCTAAATGTTCCATTGTCATTGTACCAAACAGTGTCTCCAGAAACTATATCATTGTCAGCAAAATTCACATTAGTTCCTTCTAGGTTAGCACTGCCATCTGTAGCAGTTACTGTTACGCTAGCGTAATTAGCAGCGATTGATATTAATGGTATAACTTGTTTTTTAGGTGAACCCTCAACAGTTAGTGCATTAAACGATTTTACAGTAGATACATCATCATTAAAAGAAATAGCTATTGATGATTCAGCAGGGAATGGGTTGTTATAAAACATATTATGATTTACTGAATCTGCATCATGTATATATAGTTTACCACCCTTAAAACTTATAAATGTTCTATTTAATGTTCCATAATACTCAGGGTAATAGGTATAGAAACTAGTCCATCTATTAGCTCTCTCATTAAAAGCTAAAGTTGTTGGAGCAACATCTAGTGGTTGCCCAGTTCCCTCAAGTAATATTACTGGTGCGTTATCAGCAACCTGACTTGTTATCGTAAAACCATTAGAATCAAGAGCTTCCCAGTTTGTTGATGCTGAATTAAAAGCAACACCATTTAAATTAAAGAAAGGAGTGCTTGTTGCTAAGGATGGGCTAACAGCGTCAGTGACATTCTTTATCCCTGGAAACGTTAAAACATATTCACCATGTCTTGGGTCATACCCACCAATAATATGTAAGGCACCACCAACTATTCTTTCTATATAATCTGATTCTAATATCTGTTGATACTCATCCATCTTATCTCTAAAGAAGTCAGACATTTTATAATCTGATATTGGAGTTATACCATCTCCACCAATTCTTAAAACAGAACCTCTTTTTATATCAGTGAAATATATTGTTGAAGTATGGATTGCTACAGATTCAGGGTTTAAACAAACACCATACTCTCCAGCTACTGGGTCAGCATTATCTGGTAAAACATTTTTAGACAATGTTAAACCTTGGTCTCCTCCAGGGTTTGTTATTATATCTTTATTAACCATAATTTTAGATATCTTATTTTCTTGCATCATAACAAGATTCGTATCTCTAGCTACAAGTTTTTGAATTGAACCTAAAGATAAGTCATAATCCATATATGGTCTCTGGCTAAAATTAAACGAATGAAGTCCATTGTACTGAGTATCAGGCTGATACACATCAGAGTAAGTTAATGTTGCTTTTCTTCTTTGCTCTTTAGCATAAGGGCTACTAACATGAGGCCTTCCAATATTATTATGGTTTGTTGACATAAAGTCATTTAAAAAATAACTCTCACACCAAAATGGGGGCATAACCACAAGTCCACCCTCTGCAACATACTCTGCATCTCTAGGTTTATACCAAACATCTCCTCTTCTAAATACACCCATCGCAGGGTTGTCTAAGGTTTTCTCTTCTCCTAAATAAGTTGTAAAATCTGAATTTAGTTGACTAGCTATTTGTCCTTGATGGGTTCTAGTTGGTTCCCCAGCACTACTAATCTTATACTTTTCAGATATCTCATAATACAAACTTAACTCATCGTTGGTATTTTTCTTAGGTCTATATAATTCAACAGTAACCTTGTGCCAATTATTAATAAAACCTTGAACATTAGCATCACCAACACTCATTCCAGCAATATCTGGGTCATCTATAATAACAAACTTACCTTTCTTAGCAGTTTCAGGAACGCCTGGAGTACCACCAACAGGGGATTCAGTAACTACTTGGGTTTCTTCCATCTGGCCACCCCCCAACTCAAACCTATCAGGATAATGCCCAACGTCACTAACCTTTAAATCATAATGTCTTGTGAATACAGTTCCATTTTCATCAGCTATAAGTCTTATTCTATCCCCTTCAGCAAAACTCCACTCACCAACCATAGACCTATTTCTTTGACTATAACTCCAATCCATACCATCCATAGTATCTAAAGCTATGTATATTTTTGTATCTGCATCAGCCTCATAAGCTTCTGTCCCTTGTTTTGCTCCTTTATTAACCCAGGCTAGGGAAACACGAAATTGTAAAAACTTACCAATAGAAGTGTTTCGAGCATAAACCCACTGATAATGGGTAGCCCAAATAGGTGGTCTGTGAAATATTTTCCAGAATATATCAGCAGGACCTAGTTTTTGATTATTTTCTAATGGTGTGTTAGTTAAACCACTAGGGTTATTATTAGATGGGTTGTCACCATCAAATGTTGCAGTCCAATTACCTTGTTGATTATACCTCTCTGTGGGGAATCCCACATAACAAGATGAGTTTCTATCATATAAAGCATCTCTAGTGTCTTGATGATTTAACATAACAGTAGAGCTTCTACCTTTATAATCATAATATGTTAATCCAAACCTGTGCCAAGCTCCTGACTTAAACGCAGATTGATTATTAGTGTTTAATTGATGGGTGGCCCTATCCATGTTGATACCTGTAATTTCAGACCAAGACGTGCTATTATCTTGAATTGCACCCATACGACTTTGATTACCACTCTTTATAATAATTGAGCCACACCCATCAGGGTCGTTGCTATAGTTTCCATTTTCATCATTACTTGAATTATTTGCAGTATAAACCTCATTTACAAGACTGGCTCCACCACCATCTTCACACCACCACCCCCAAGAATCAGAACACCCCATTCCACTACCACCACAACCTCCACCTTGGCCAACATAACACCATCCAGTACCACAAACTCCACATTCTAAAGATGTTCTCATACCACTTCCTGAAGCTGTGTCAACATCTGAAGTTCCATTTATTGTTTTCCAAGTGTGTAAATTAGTAACTTTCTCTGACCCCCAAGAAGTTGCTGCAGATGTAGATGACTGGTAAAAGGTTTCGTTTACAGCTCCTGGCAGGTAATATTCTTGTAATTCAATTTTATCTTCAACACAATCATTATTAAAACCTAAATGTCCCTCAGGTTGACCATATGGAGAGAGTGTCATATATATTGCATTATCGCTACCATCGCCCTCCACTTGAGTTCCATCCACTTTTTTAATAGCACAAAGCCTCATTGGAGAGGCACCTATCATAGAATCGTAACCATATGACTGGTCTCCATTTTCATCACATCTCCAATAACCATATTGTTTTCCTCCACTTACGCTATTATGGTTTGGGTTATAAAAATCACTATCTGGGTCTGTAGACCCTCTTAAATCATCTATACCACCACCTCCTGATGAGTTTTGAAAATTAAACATAGCTTTTATGTCTGAAACAAACTGGTCTACCAAATTACTCATACCAGCACCAGTTAGCTGTTTTGATAAATCTACTTGAAAACCAAAGTATTCATATTTTAAATGGTCAGAAACCTCAGTTCCATTAGCGTTACTACCAGAACTATTTGGGCCAAATGGATATATAACTCTAGTTCCATTTTCAGCCCATTTTCCTCTAAATTTATTTCTACAATGAAATCGTAATCTAAAAACTTGACCTGCTTGAACAGTAGTTGGAAAGACTATCTTCACTCTCATTCTAAACATATTAGCATCCCAACCAAAAGTTCTAGCTCCTCCCCAACCACCTTCTACTTGTCCATCATTATAGCTAGCGTGTTCATAGGCAGAATAATCCACAAAGTTCATGGCATCATTTGCTCCATAACTCCAAGTCCAACTACCTACACCAACTGCGTCACCCTGCTCTGTTCCATTGAAGCCACCCCACATACCAAATCCACCACCACCAGCATCCCAGCTTGTTGGCCATTCTGCAGTTGCTAATGGGTTTGTTACAAACTGTTGGTCAGAAGCAGCGTCTGCATATTCTGGAGACAAGTGATAATGAGGTTTTACTTGGTCAAATCCATCAATATAGTTACCATATATTATCCTGTTTTCATTAACAACCTCTTGTGCTTTTGCACTAAGAGGGACTTGGTCAAATGTTTTATCAAAGGCGACAGGGTCAACTTGAGAATATACACCATCGTTCCTAAAATCTATATACCCTCCAGGATTTATAGATAAACCTATGTTTGTGTTGTTTGCATCAATAAAACTTACATATGGAACATTCTTGGTTGTAACATTATTCCATTCATAATTATAATCTATAGGTGAGTAATCATTAGGATTTGGATTATATGTACTATCATAATAATTATTGTCAACAGTAGCTATTAAATAAAACTCACCCTTATTACCCTCATCTGGTTTAGTTTCTATAAACGAACATTTTCTAGCGACTATCTCTATACTTTTAACATCAGCAGGACCATTATGATACCAAACTCTAACCTCATTATAAGCGTTTTGTTTTGATTCATCAACTTTATTGGTTGCATATTGTGGTCCAGGTAAAACATAACTCCAATCAGAGTAAGCACTTGTTTCATTGTTTTTATAAACATATCTACAAGCAAACTGCCACATAAAACCATATAGATTATTTTTCTTGTAAGCAAAATCAATTTCATTTGTAGCTTCTAATGAAGTTAAACCTATATCTGTATATGTTATATCTCCAGGGTTTAATACCTCAGAATCAACAGTCTCTGTGTTTCCATCTTCATCTATTGGTGGTCCTTGAACATTAAGAGTATTTAAGTTAATTGGGTCACCTGATATATTCTTAACAGGAGTTTGGTAGAAGTATATAGGAGCTCTTGGCCTGTCTTTACAAACATCTATATATTTTAATTTATATTCATTTTGAACCCAAGTATAGTTTCCATCGCCAGCAGAATAAAACTCAAAAGGATACATTGTGTCAATATTAAAATCACTAACTGCTGCATTATAATTACCATCTGCATAATAAGTTGCCCAGCCAAGTTTAGATTTTTCAACATTTATATATTTAGGTTCATTATGTCTCTCTACACCCTTTGCGTCTATCCATTTATTGTCAGACACCCAGTATAATAAATCATCAATTTTATTAATACCTGTTATAAGAACCTCTTCTTTAAAATTTAAAACATTGTTATTAGGAGCCATAGTGTCCCTATACACTGTGGTAACTAAATCTGTGTTTATATTGTATTCTAATATCATATGCTGGTAGTTCCCACTCCAGACAAAATAATAAATACAATTTGTTGGTTTGTCCTCATAAGAACCAATAACCTTCCATCTTCTAGTTTCCCAAGTATCTGGAGCATTTGGAAGTGGCTCTAATTTTGTTCCCCTTAAATTTTCAAGAACTAAACCACTCCTATCCTCAGAGGTTAAAACCCTTATATTTTGTGCATAATAATAATCACCACCAGGAAGTATCCTGGAGTCATCATCTCTATTAAGACCACCTTGAAAATTCTTTTTATCTAAAGGCATAAAAGTTACATTTTAGGAGACTGCTTAATAGCTTTTCTACTTGTTTGTAAAGCTTCAGCTTTAGTAAACCCTAAGTATCTAGCTCTGGATAGTCTCTTTTGATTTAAATATTCTTGTTTTGCAGCAGTTTTTTCTGATGGAGGTACCCCTCTTCGTCTTTGTATAGACTTCCAAAATATATAAGATTTTAATGCTTCAGCTAAAAGTTCATGAATAACAACAGCGTTGTCCTTAGGACTGAAGGCTGAATTTGAAACATACTCTAATATTATTTTTCCTGAAACATCAGATGTAAACTGTATAGTTCTATTTTCCATATCCACCCTATAATACCCATTTGTATTATTTCCACCACCTAAACCAAACTCTGTTATATACTCAAAATAAGTTGGGTCTAGTTCATCATTATTAACTGACGTACCACTGCTTGTAGTGTTTATTAAAGATTTGTTAGATTTTAACCCTAATGGATGAATAACTCCATCTCCTAAATATCTACCTATTTTAGTGTATTTAACATAGTCACTTGGTAAATCAACAGTCATAGTTGAAGAATCTATTAACAACTCAATAGTCTTATTATTTCCACCAACATCAAGAGAAAGTTCTTTTACTCCAGTTAATGCTAATTTAAAATACCTAAGAAAATCATTCTCGCTGGTTTTCCCTTCTTCAATAAGGATTTCATTTATTATGTCTTCTACTTTTACAAACATTATGTGTTATCTACGTTATTATTTATATTATCTTCTTTGGCTGCTCTCATCATTCCAAATGTGGCAACAAGAGATTTAATTGTTTCTGATATAGCATCTGAAGGCATTGGAAACTCATCATGCATACTTAAAGTGTCAGACTTAGCCAACATCCAAACAGCAATATTTGTTTTATAAATATCTGCATCTACCCCATCACTATAAGCTGCTATGTTAGAATTATAATGTTCATTATATAAATATAACCTCCCCTCTTGCCTATACCAGTATTTCCTTCCACTAAGTAGAATTGCGTCATCATACATTTTAGAACTCATACCAGGATTTGGCATTCTATTATAGCAGTCTACAGTGTTGTAGTTAACAACCTCTGCTGCCTCCATAGACTCATATGTGTCAGTATCTCCAGATATAGCAGTTGTGGTTCCTGCCCCTAGCCCAGCTATAATCGACACCTCACTAAACCCACCAAGTGGTTCATTTTCTATTATTTTAATTTTACCACCAGCTAATATTTCAAAGTCTAGACCATATATTGAGAGCATGTGCCTATATTTATTTGCCCACATTTTAGCCATAGATTCTGCTGAAACACCCATGTACCCCTCTTCACCACCAGTATTATTACCTAAGTCTCTTTGTGTTAGCTCAACCACAAAGTTTAAATATGAAGAATTTTTAACCTTAACGCCCATAGAGTCACCCTCCATACTATACAGTTTTGTGTTTTTAGGATACCATAATGAAAAAGAAAAACCATTTATTGGATAATTTGTAGATGCAACATTTTCAATAAAATTAGAACTTTCTCCTGTTTGGGTTGGATTAGCAGAGATAACTGAAGCACCTGTTAAAGCTGATTTTATATCAAACTCTATTAAGGCAGGCTCACCAAAAGACTGTGGGTAGTTGTGAGATATTAAGCGAAGTGAATATTTATAAGTCTCATTACCATAAGCGTCATCTCCAGTAATCTTAGCAAAACCAGCAAAGAAGTCATAACTTTCACAAAACTCTCTAAAATCCTGGGATTGTATTAAACTATTTACAAGAAAGTCTGGCCTTATAGTTGCTGAATTGATTTCTGTTGGCCCTGGAACACGACTAGAAAAGTCTAAATACTCAAAAGTAAATTGTCTTTCTTTTAATTTAGAATCATCTGGACCATGTTTAAATGTGCAAACAAACTTTTTCCCCAAGCTAGTTGAGCCTACTGATAATGCAGGAAACTCAAATTCAAGACCTATATCAAAGTGGTCTGCGCCTGGAGCCTGAGAGTAGGCTGGGGCCTGAATAATTGTATGAGCCCTTTTTGATTTTTCATATTCACTAGAAAGTTTACAAACCCTATATATACTCCCATCATTTGGCATGTTTATAGGTGTTTGTGGAAGTGTAACAAAAGGCCTCCCTCCTGCACCATACATAGAATCCTTCTCTAACTCTAGTTTATGAACACTAAGAAATTCATTTGGTATCTCATGTTCTCCTAATGTGGCGTTTTCTAAAACAGTTTTTCTAACTAAAGCGTCTCTCTCATGCTCAAGAAGTATTCCCACCTCTTGCATTGTAACTTTACTATCATCAGTAATATCACCACCATTCACTATTCGTAATACCTGTTCTGCTATCTGTCCTTTTGTTGCCATTTTTAACTATTTTGTTCCAACGTTGTTGATGTACTATACTCTATCATAGGAGCTTCTCTAATTAGTATACCTAGATATGCTAATATTCTGTGTGCAATTTCCTTGTGTGTGCTTTCAGGTAATGTTAATCCTACTGAGTTGGTGGAGTTAAATACCTCCACATTGTTAACAATAGTATATCTCCAGTTTGGTGCTGCTGGCTCTTTTATATATGTTAATCTAGCGTCCCCAGACTGAACCCCAGCAGAGCTAGTATATATCCTTATGCCACCACTATCTATCAACCCTATAGGGCTATCTGGCGTTGGTGGAATTAGGTGGCTTTTTCTTCTTTTTGTTAACTCTCCATGGTCAACTATTTCAACTTCTGAATCATTAAATTTAAGAGATAAAAAATAAAGATAACCTGCTGGGAATGAGTACACTCCAGTCCCACTTAGTGAAGTATCATATTGAATAACAGTTCTTATTTCATCATAATACTGTGCGTTTTCCCTATAACCATCATTTGTCCCATCAGGAGATATTTTCCCAAACCTGTCTTTTAATACATCAAGCTGAGCCCTCTTAGCCATTAAATTAAACTCAGAAGGTTTTAACCACCCTCTGTTCTCTTTATTTGCTAAAAATTTTATATACTTATATAATTCATCTATTGTCATAGATACAAATATAACAAAAAAAAAGAGGGCCACAAAGCAACCCTCTTAAAATAATAGATATGAGTATCTTATTAACTATTGTGTTTTTCTATCTGTCTCTTGATTTCAGTCAAAACTCTCTCACCTTCTCCAGACTTACAAAATCCTGCAAAATAGTCTATAGGGTTTTGTCCAATAGGTATATGAGTAATTAGAGGTCTTTCTGTTCCCATAACCCAACAAGCTCTATTTTTTTGTATATCAATAATTTTATACTCCTTAGCACTTATCAAAGTTTCCTTGATTTCTGTCAATGGATTATCTAGACCTCTAATAAAAGCAGCAGGGTTTTTCTGAGCCTTTATTTTCATATCATATCTAATCTCATCTGTAGATTTCTCCACATTAACACCTAAAACTTTAGCATAACCAATAAGTTTTTCTATTGGCATTTTAAGAGCCATAGACATAGCATCTACTTGCATAGTGCTTTGTTTAAGATTTACTTTAGCTTTCTTTTGTTCATCCTTAACTTTAAACGCAATCCTAGTGTTAGTCATCCTGTTTGGATTATCTGCGTTTTGATTATGGTGGTCTAAGAATTTCTTAAGAGTTGGGTTTTGAACACCAACAATACAAAATCCATCATTAAACGTAATAGGAACTTTAACTTTAGCATCTTTCTTTTGTTCATCTTCATATATGGACTGTTCTCCAGGTATATATCTAATTTTTCTATTTACCCCTTTGATTGGGTCGTAAATAATATCCTCAGCCTTAATCATATAAACAATAGAGTATTTCTTTTGTTTTGTTTTAGGGTCTATAGAATGGTCTGTTAATTCATATACAGTTGGAAGGTTTTTCTTCCTACCAAAAGATGGCACAGAAGTTTTAGTCTCTGGCATTGGAGGAACCTTAAAAGTATCTTCAACTGGTGTTATTTCTTCCACAGAGATTTCTGTGGGTTTTTCTGCCTCTAATACACCTGTATTAACTGCAGATTTCTTTTTGGGAAATGTTTTTTTCTTTGTCATTTTATTAAATATTAAATTAAAATTAAATTAAATATCCTTGGAGGAAGAGAAACTCCCCCTCCTTAGATATGTTCTTTATACTGCCTATATATCATTTCAAGACAGTCTAGTTCTCATTCAATTAAGCATGTGCAGCAGCTATAGTAATAGAATTACATTGACTAATGCTAGTACTAATATACTCCTTTGACACCTCATCAGCAACAGTTATGAATCTTTTTTGCTTGTATTTTGCGTCATTAAATTTCTGCATCATATCAGAAATAGCCTGTTTCGCAGTCAGTTCAGAATTTGCTCCATCAAGACCTAAAGCTACAACATCTGATATAGTTTCAGTGTTGTCAGCTTGGTCTCTTCCATCATAATTCTTCATTGATTTAAAATACAAGTTAATAAGGATTCTCCCAGCCCCTGTGGAAACCTGGCATCCTGCTAAAGAAGATAGAGGAAAGCAGCAAGAATCATTATCATCTTGGTCACTCCCTATTGTAGCTTGAGCTCTAAAATATAAATAAACTTCGTCCATCATTTTTTTTTAGTTTTAAAAGTTACTATTATCCTGCTACATTTGTAGCATCAATATCTATCCCCATAACAGAGGTTGCGTAAGTTGAGAATAATTCAGTTGCTCCTGTTTTATTATCTCCTATTACAACCATGCCATCTTTATAAGTTTGCATAACCATAGTAAACCTCTCCATAAATCTTTTATGAGTGTTTGCTGCTGACAATCTCATGTCAACCCTATCACATCTAATGACCTCATCACCACCTGCAGTCGTATGTGCATCACCATCAGCGTTACACATAGACTTAAAGTATATTGATATTTCATTATCGTTCTTTGGATGCATACCAGCAAAATTAGAAGCCTTGAAAACAGCAGAATCATCTGCTCCAGTATCACTAGCTAATGTAGCCTGAGCCCTAAAATATAAATATTTTTCTCTTTTCATTTTAAATAATTTTAAGTATTAGCAGCTAAAACATTAACAGTTCCAACACTTTTAATTAATGTTGAAACATACGAGGATGCACTTCCTGATTGGTCATTACCAATAAAGATGTCACCATATCCAGCAGATGCAGAATCAAACATTTTACACAGCTCATTCATTAACTCTCTGTGCGTATTGTTTGTTACCAAATCTAAGGTAATAGAATCAGAGGAAACCACCTTAGTGTCTCTTAATGTAGAGCCACAGTGATTTTTCAATGATTTAAAATGCATTTGCAAAGTGCCTGCAGCACTAGGATGCATTCCCATAAAACTTGACAATGGATATCCAACCCAAGCCTCACCTCCTGAGAGGAAAAGTATACCAGAATCGTAATCAGCAGCCACGTGGTCTGTACCTGTAACACTCATAGAAGCTAGTGCTGTAGCAGCAGCAGAGCCATTGAAATATCCTAAGATATCATCAGCTCCTTTATCGCCACCACCACCAACACCAATTCTTATAGCCTTATCAGTTACAGTCACTGTACCTGCAGCGTCATCATGTCTAACCTGAATACTAACTAAATCACCTAAAATACCAGTGTTTACAGCAGTTACTGTGATATCATCACTCCCAGCAGGAGTAAATGATATAGTACCTCTAGCACTAGTATTAAAGAATATAAATTTTTCACCTTTCATAGTTAATATTTTTTAATAAGTTAGTAATTATGATTTCTTA
>TARA_R100001594_G_scaffold99091_2_pt1 | contig 15219 bp, 18 predicted proteins | sample TARA_R100001594 | Tara Oceans TARA_R100001594 (sample SAMEA2622752) | marine metagenome | biome: marine biome (ENVO:00000447); feature: marine epipelagic mixed layer (ENVO:xxxxxxxxx); material: "saline water (ENVO:00002010), including plankton (ENVO:xxxxxxxx)" | depth 150 m | reverse complement strand
GGTTCAAAGTTTTCTAATTCTAATGCTTCACCCGGTTTCATCATAAAGGTAGAACGATTAAGAACCAAGCCACCTTCACAGTTAAAAGCGACAGGTGTAGTTTCTGATAAATCAGGCATTACAACGACCTGCTAACTATGTTAGTAGGATTATATGAACCTACTCTTGGTATGTAAGTAGAACGAAGATAATCAAACTTGTTAATTAATAAAGTTTGCATGTTTTTAATGCCCTGTTCAAATCTTTCAAAATTAAGTTGATATTGACTTGTTTCACCTCTATATTGATAAACAAAAGCAGTAGCTCCATCTACTATAACAGGAGCAAATCTATCTGGAATAGTTGTAGTATCTCCATGAGCAGACATATCAGAAGGATAAGTATAATAATCAAATTTTACAGAAAACGATTTATTTGGGTAAGGATATAATAAGTAATTATTGTCTGGAGTTCTTACTACATATTCAGGAATGCCACCTTTATCAAATTGTGCTACTGTTACATCATCACTATGAGAAGCAGCAGTAGTACTATTTGCACCTCTAGTACATCCTGTAAAAGTAGTACTAGATGTTCCTGTATAAGTTACTTGTTCATTTTCAATATATAAAGTTCCAGATGAATCAAATCCTGTTGTGCTATCAACTGTTATTGTTGTTGCTGAATCATTTAATGAACCATTTAAATTATTTGTAACTATTTCATCTTCTTGATTAATTACAGAATTAACATATTCATTATATGATAATTGTGGTAAATTATATCCACCATTTCCTAAATCACTATCTTTAACTAATCTGAATGTATTATAGTCTACTGTTTTAGTAGAACTAGGTAAACTATATCTTACAATACCTGCTGTTAATGTTTTTGTAGCTGTATTGTGATTAAAAGGATAATTAAATTCTCTTTGATTTATATATCTGACAGATTCATTAACTGCATTTTGTGCTTGTATTTGTATGCCTCTTGCATTAGAAAAATTAGAAGACGTTAATTGTACTTCATTTAATCTTGCTAATACTTTATTTGTTAATGTGAGATAACTCTCTGCCATAATAATTCCATTATAAATATAGAGTGGCAAGTTGCCCTGCCACCCTAATTAAGTTTCACACTATGCTAATGTGTCTCTGTCTACTTCGTTAGCAGCCAAGTCACCTTGGTCATCAACATTCATAACAATGGCAAACATTCTGACTTTTCCACCAGTAGTTGTGCCTGTCATGGCTTGAATCTCAATATCAATAGTGTCAGAAGTTGCACCAACAAGAACAGGAGTTTGTCCTGCTTTCATTGCGTAATCACCTACTGATGCACCATCAAAATCAAATCCATCAACGAAGTTATCTAGGTCTCCACCTGTTATACCAAAGTCAAAGTCAGTATCACTTGAAGTACCTGCGTGAGCTTCAGTAACTTCAAGACCTGCGTTAAGTATTACTGTGTTAGCAGGAATAGTTAACCCCGGAATAACGTCATTAGCAGCAAGAGCAGTACCTTTATCTGAAGCAGCAGTCGCAAAATTAAGTTCATGCTGAATCATATAAGGATGTCTCCCTCTAGCACCTACACCACGTGCAGGAGAAGTAGTATTATCACCTAAAGCCATAATTAAATCTCCTCTTAAGCTATGTTATAGATTGCAGTAGCGATTGCTTCAGGGCGAAGAATCTTTCTGCCATACAAATGCATACCACGAACAATATCAGCAAAAGAATCAGGGTCTCTATAAGTCTCTGTCTTGTTGATTTGCTCTGCAGTAGCTACAGATGAGCTATGTCCTGCTACAATAACACCATAGTTAGAGGTATTAGATGCAGCAGCAGTTGAAGGTCCTGTACCTTTTTGAGGTAGGTTATTGGATTGATAAACCTTAAACCCATGTAAGTTATTTAGAACTAGACCATTCTGAAGTCCATTTCCACCCCAATCAGCTTGGAATAATCTTGAATCTTCGTCTTTTAATAGTTCAATAAACACAGGGTCAAGTACAAGCCAACGACCATTAGTATCTACATTCTGTTGGTCTAGCTTTCTTGCCATTCTAGCAATTATAGTCAATGGATAAGTACTTCCTGCAGCAGGAGTAGCATCCGTTGCTCCACCTGTTCTAGGTTGAACAATAATACTATTACTTGCACTACCTGCAGTTCCTGAACCATCAGTAAAGTCACTTGCATCTAATTTCATAGATGACAATAGTTCGTCTGAACCTGCAGTAGATACTGCTTTAGCTCCATTCACTGTACTATTTGCAGTGTCTGGTGTACCATGCATTGATGACTGCTTCCAACCTGATAAGTAACCAAGTACATCTTGGTCAAATTGGTCAGAAAGTCTATATGCTGCTCTATTAGATGCTAACTCTTGAAAGTTAACATGACTATGAGCTTCTTCAATATCATCAACTTTGAAAGCAAAATAGTTTGCTTTATCAATAGTTAATGAAAACTCTTCATCGTCAAGGTCTTGTGGGGTAATAGTTGTACCACGTGCATAAGACTTGACAGTGATTTCAGGTTCTTTGATAACCTTAACGGAATCGCCCATGTTAGCAATTTCACCAAAATAATCGTTATTAGTGATTGCATCAACAATAGATGACTTGCGAAATGCAAGTTGCACCTGTTTGCTGTAAATAACAGGACTGAAATTACCATTAGGGAGGTTGCCATAACCTGCAGCTGTGGAAAATGCCATTTCAATCTCCTTTACATTTTCAATCATATGTGCATAAAAAGTAATGCACTATTTAGTTATTTACTTCTGCAAGGACCATTCATGTCTGAGGTTGTACTTAATGATAGCTAGTCGTTAGTAGGCTCACATAATTGGGTAGTCTTTGAAGTTATTGTTAAAATATAATGTGAGTATCCAAAAGTGGGGTCATATTATACTTTTAGTTACATATAGTTATACCTATAAATAACTATTTGTCAACTTTTTCTTTAGGAACTTCAATAAAGTTAAAGTTAACACTAAAAGAAAGTCTTTCTCCTTTAGTTTTAAATGGGTAAACACAATGAAATAATTCAGCAGGAAAAACATAAAAATCTCCTACTTGTGGTTTTATCATAAAATTAGTCTGACTATATCCTGACGGAGTTCCATGAACAAATTGTATATGCCCATTTGCAGGATGATGGTCTTTATAATCTTTTTCCCATTCTTTTTCTATACCATCTGGTAAAGATAAATATCCAACACACGACATTCTTGCACCTGTGTGTATGTGTATTGGATTATATTCATTCTCAAATTGCCTTACAAACCATCCTGAAGCAATTTGAACACCATAATTATTATTTTTAGTGTCTAATTTTTTAGTACCAAAAGAATGTCTGTATTCTGCAAAGTTATTTAGTCTGCCAATAAACTGAGAAAATTCATTTAAAAATAATTGTTCGGTTTTTTTATCAAACTTTAATTCTTGCTTAACTTTACCTACTAAATGGTCAGACCAATCTTCTAATTCAGGATTCATTGCTTTATTCATATTCTTAATGAATGAATCCGACATTGCTTTGTATCCCATTACAGGACCAAATGGTGCTAAATATTCTTCCTTTTCTTTAGGAACATAAAACTTTGCCATGTTATATTCCTATCTAGCTGAACCTGATACATCATAAACAAAGTTTCCTGACCTAATTGCTTCCATTATTTCATCTGCCTTTTTCTCATATTCTTTAGCAGACATTTTTTGAACAGTAGACTCAAGTACTTTTTTACCTGCTTCTACTCCTACTTTAGTCCTAGAACTTTTAGTATTAATTTCTGTAGCAGCACTCTTGGTAGCACTAACATTAGAACTTTTTGTAATGTTTTTATCTGCTTTATATAAATCAATAGCTCTTGCAGCAGACCTTGCATCTTCACTATTTTCATATAATGCATCTTGTACCCATTTAGGTTGCTCTTCTGCCCATTGATGAAAATCATCACTATCTCTTATTTCTGCAAAATCAGGATGCATTTGTAATAATTGTACTTCTGCTTTATCCTTTGCATTTTGAGCATTCATTTCATCTATTTCTTTTAATTTTTTATTAATAGATTCAGACTGCTCTTTAGCTTTTTTCATTGCTATAGTTTCAACTATTGCTGCAACATCAGGGTATTCTTTAGACCATTCTTCTATTTCAGACTCTGATTTAGGTAATTTAATTTCTTTTTTAGTTGCTTTATCTAATTGAGATTTTAAATCATCTAACTGCTTTTGAAACTGTTTTTCTTTTTCTTGCGTATGTCTTCGTAAATCGCCATATCGCTTTTTAAAAGTTTTTTCTTCAGCATTTGTCGGTTCTGCTTCATCTTCCTTCTTCTCTTCAGTATCAGGTTTTTCGGCTTCGCCTTTCTGCTCCTTTAGTAATTGTGCTAATTCTTCTTCATCTCTTTTTAACCTTTCTTCCTGAGAATAAGGTTTACTTATAAATGCTTTTTTCTTTGGTGTAGCATCTTGCACCATGATTTTTTCTTTAGCTTCTTCAGCCATTTCTTTCTCCTAGGGTTATCGTAGCCATCATTCGGGGGGATAAGTAGCTAGTACATATTGTGGATTATTTTTTAGAAGCTAATCCACCTTTCTTCATTCTTTTAGGTTTTTTTGTAGAAGGTCTTGTTTTAGTTACAAAAGCACCTTTGTTTGTAGCACCATAGTCATAGGTATCTGTGTCTGCACCACTAAAAGCCTCTGAAGTAGATGTAAATCCTTCATCCTCATCAAACCCACCTGTAGTACCAAATCCTATGTCACTTTGAGGAGCACCTCCTTTTATACCTTGAGCACCTCCTAAATCTGTGCCTCTACCTACTGCACCTGCTGCATCTCCTAATTCATCTCCTTTTACATAATCGTCAGGGTCTCTTCCTTTTACTTTAGAAAAGTCAATATCAGTAGTTTTTCTAACACCTTTACTTAATCTATCTTGCATTCTTTCCATTTCTCGTTTAGTCATAGAAGTATCAAATATTTGGTCTTTATCAGCATCAGTAACTTCAAAAATATTATTATCCCAATTTTTTAAATTCTTAGTTTGGTCTTTAGCTCCTTTTATTAATTCTTCTACTTTAGCATATCCCGGAATATTTATACCTTTACTTTTTGCAAACTCTGCTAATGCTGCACCTTTTAATCCTACAGCTTTACCTAATTGAGCTATTTGTCCATATGTTTGCGTTTTAATAGCACTAGCTAAATCTTTATCTGCAGTTCTAAAATTAACTTCTCCTGTTCTTTTATAATTATCTATACTTTGTAATCCTACTGTGCCATCAAAATTATATTGCACAGCATATTCTACTCCATTTACAGTAGTTCTTGCACCACCTAAAGCTGATTCCATGCCACCATCATCTCCTGATTCTTCTTCCACTCTTGCAGTTTTTGTTCTAGCAGTTTGAACTTTGCCTGTATCCACTTTTTGTGCGTCTTTAGCTTTATATCCTTCAGGAACTGTAAAGCCTGTCATAACTTTACCTGCTTTAAAAGGCACTTGTATTTCTTGTCCTTGGTCATTTATAAATGTTTTATATTCATCAGGTCCTGTTACTTTATCTCCATCGCCAAACAATCCTTTATATGTTGCTTTTTGTGTTGCATCTCCTTGTGAACCTGTTCCATATCTAAATCCTGTTGTAGGTGTAGCAGATGGTATTACAGGTGCTTGATATGTAGTTTTTAATCCTGTAGTTGTTTTACCTGCAGATTGCTGTTGATTTAAAGCAGGAGTTGTCGTTGTTGTACCTGCCCATCCTGTTGCAGCTTTTATTATACCACCTTTTGCTCTATTGTCAACTTCTTCTTCTCCTTCTTCAGATATTTCTAAGTCAGTTTCATCAAAAGGTATATCATCAGGTATAGTTGCTTCTTCTGCATTACCCATCTGACCCATTGCTTCCATTTGCTTTAAGCCTTCTTTAGCCTCTTGTCTCATTCGCATTAAAGTTTCTAAACCTATATATCTTACAACATCTGCAGGAAACACAAACTCTCCTTCACTTAATTGTGCAGGTATATCATCTCTTACTTCTTCTTGAGTTGAACCCGGAGGAACTTCATTGCCTGATACAGGGTCTACTGTATTACCCTCATCTTTGAGTCCACCTTCCTCAAATAATTCCATTTGTTGTTGTAATTGTGCCATTTTATTCTCCTACTTTGCACTCTTGCTAAAATAGTTTTTATAGTAGTCTAAAAACTTTTGCCTTGCCTTTTGTTCCACGTCTTTAGTAGACGTTTTTTCATCAAATGCCTTTTTAAAGTCGGCTTGAGATGCTATACTTGTAGAAGAGCCTTCTAAATATGCATCTAAATCATCTAATGTTTTAATCTCTTTTTTTGCTATTTTTTCAATAATTTTGGTAGCTGTATTCATTTGATTAATAGGTCTGTTAGCACCTTCTATATCTTTCATTATTTGCATATCTACATTAGAAACATCTACTAATATTTCATCTTGGTCGTCTATAAGTTTTTTAGCATGGTCAGATTGATTGTCTATTGTTTTAAAACCTTTTATATTTTCTTGCCCAAATCCCTTATTAGTTAATACATCATTAACATTTGGATTTATATCATTTTTAAAAGCAGGTAAATATCCAATTACACTTTCTTTAGGAACTTCGTATTTAGCTATATACAAATCCCCATCTCCGAGTTTTGAAGAAGCACCCATTCCCCCACTATATTCTTGTTTTGTAAAATTGTTTATGTTTTTCATTAAACTATCTATTGATAAAGATGCTGATGTTTTTGTTTCAGGTTCTATTTCTTTGCCACCTCTTGTTATTATAGCTCTATAAACTGTAACTGTATTTGTTTCAGGATTTATTGCATTCTTTTTATTTAAAGCATTAATTGATTTTTCTTTTAATGCAGGATTATTTTCAAATCTATTTATAATTTCATTTTTGCCTACACCCGATTTACTACTTTGCCCTGTATTTACATATCCTGTAATTAGTTCCACGTCTTTTAAATCAGCATGAAGAGCTTGTTGAATATTTGGGTCATCTCCTATGGTAACATCTAATTTAGGTATAACACTTTCTGTATATACATCCTCTGGGTCTCCTTTATAAACTCCAGCACCCCTAAGTTTAACATCCGTTATATCATATTGTCTTGGTAATTTATCATGACTAGCTATAGAATAAGCCTCTTGCTCTCCCGGTAAGTTCATATATTTTTGTACAGCTTCTTTTTCTATTTTATCTAATTCCATTAGTTTCTGTTTTTTCTCAGCCATGTTTTTAATATGACTTTTAAAATGCGTTGAGTTTATAACACCATTTTTTTCAAAAAAAGCAAACACTGCTCTAATTTGTTTTGCATCTTCTGAACTTACTCCTGATGTTCTTAGATTTAAATCTAAACCATCAAACCCTGTATAGACGTCTTTATTTTTCATAACTTGGTCAAATTCTCTTTTAACAATTTGATTTACTAATTTAGGAACTCCCTGTCTAAAAAGATAATCTACTTCCTTATTGTTAACTTGACCTATAAATAATCTTTTACCATTTAAAAATAAGTAAGTATTATTTTGAGAATCTTTTGTAACTTTAAATCCTAAAAAATTATTAAGATAATCATTATGAGTTAAACGTATATCATCACCTACTTGTTTTAATTTAGTGTAATAATTATCAGGTAAAAATCTACCTACATTACCACCATTATCAAACCCATTTCTTGATTGAACAGCATGTTGTAGTTCATGAAGTATACTCTGTCTAACTTGCTCTAATTTACCTTCTTTGGTAAGTTTTTGTTCTGCTAAAATACTTCCATCTTCTCTGTATATAGGTGCTGTTTCTGGAGGTCTTGTTAAATATATAACTTCTCCCTTGCCATCGGCAGGATTTGCATTATAACTTGCAGTACCTGCATACTTTTTAGTTTTATCTCTTTCTATAAATTCAACTCTTATATTTTCAATATCTACAAAACCTTTATCATTTCTATGTAATTTATACAAGTCTTGATAATGAATTAAATCTCCTATTTTAGTATTTTTAGATAAAGTTCCACCTAAAGCAAAATCTTGAGCTTCATAAGTTAATTTAGCATCTCTTGTATCAATACGTCTTCTTAACTTTCCATCCCTACCTCTATACATACCACCTGTTAATCTGTATAGGTCTTGTTTTTGTTGTAAACTTAATTTTTCATAATTTTTTTTTGCTACATTGTCTTTTATTTTTAATATTTCTTCTATAGGTGTCATACCTGAAGGGTCTTCTACAGTAGCACTTTTTGTAGCAAATATTTTGTTATCGGCTAAATATTTAGTTTGTATTTCATAAAATTTTTCAGCTTCTTGTGCATTAGGAGCTACAACATTATTTAAAATATTAGTATCTACAGGTTCTTTTTTTATTTTTGTTACAGGTGCATCACTAAAAATCTTTTGTGTTTCAAGTAAAGGTCCTTCTCCAAAAGTTGCCTTTTCAAACATGCCTTCTGTAGTTTTATATAAATCACTGTTCTTAACAGAATTACTTACAGTAGAAGCTAATTCTGATGCTCCTTCTGATAATGCAGGAAGAACTTTAGACCCATACTTTAAACTTCCTAAAATTAAACCTGTAGGAGAAAGTATTTCTCCAACTAACTGATTCATATCACCTGCATCAGATTTTATGCCTGTTAACTCTTCAAACCCTTTATCAAATGCTTCTCTTCCATATTTTTTTTCAAAGTCTTGTAAATTTTCTTTTATTAACATAGCTAAAGGACTATTAGTATTATCAGCTAACCATGTATTGCCCATCTCTACTAATGAAATAATATCAGATGGAATAGCTAAAGTGCCTGTTAATAAACCCGTTCCTATTGATTTAAAATCTTCAGCAGTCTCATCTAAACTTTGAATATTAGACTCTTTTTCTATTTTATCAATTTCTTGGTCAATACCCTTTTGAGTCCATCCGTAAAAAGCCTCTTCAGTTTGTTGATTTAGATTCGGGGTCATTCCACTTTGCATTTACTTCTTCTCTTAAAAATTTAAGTTTTCTTAAAGACATAATAGCACCTTGTGCTCTATGCATTGTAACTAAATCATCAGCCTGTTCTATTACTTTATGTTGTTGACTAATTGCGTAGTCTAAATAATCATTGAAGCTGTTGATTAGCTTGAGGTTGTTCACCAACGTTTTGAGTTGGCTGAGGATTTGCTTGTAATCCTTGTTGCTGTTGTTGTTCTCCACCTTGTGCCCTTCCTGTAAATCCTTGCTCTTGTGGTGTAGGTACAATTCCTGTGCCTATAGTTCCACCACCTGCTCCTGTTGGGTCATTTGGGTCTGCTCCTGCAGGTGCTTGTTGTTGCTGTTGATTTTCTAGGGGTGCTTGAAATTCTTTCATTAATTCTGCTTGTAATGCTGCTTCATCCATATTATTTGTAACTTTATCTGGGTCTAAATCCATCGCTTTCGCAATTTCCCTAATAATGTATTGGAATTTAGCAAATGGTGCAAGAGCAGGAGAAGATGCCACTTGTAAGAAAGACATCAATCTTTGACTACGAACTTCGTTAGCCATAAGACTTTCTGTTCCTCTTGCCTTAACTTCTAAATCGCCTTTAATAGCAGGGTCAAAATCAAATTGCATATTAAATTTAAATAAACCTTCACCTAAAGGTCTTAATAAATAATCATCTACATTTTTAATTACAGTTTTAACACTACCACTTGCAGCATTCATTAACATTGATATACCTGATGCAGTTCTACCTACACCTGTAACTCCTGTTTGTCCATGTGCAAAAGAAGGCAATCCTGTGCTTTCATCTGATAATTGTCTTGCCTTATCAAATAATTGCATATTTTCACTTGAGACATTTGGAAACTTTGTGCCAAATATAGCTTGACCCGGTGCTCCACCTTGTCTTCTAAATACTTTACCCGGATACACAGATAAATCTTGACCCGGAACTAAATTTGTTTCATCTACTTCTATAAGCAAGTTACCTGATAATACAGCATTATCAACTGCCATTCTCATAAACCCATTCATTAAGGTTTGAGTGTCATCCATATTTTCTGCAATACCTACACCAAAAAATGAATAGGGATTTAATTCATATGGTGCTGCCATATAAGGTATTCTTGTTGGTTTGAATGGATTAATAACCATTCTAATTAATTTATTATTACATATCCATACATTAACTTGAACTTCGTCTAAAGACTTTACATCTTTAGGTATTTCTACATTTTGTTCTAGTAGCATGTTTACATCACAAGTACCCCAATACTCTAGTACTTCAAATCTATCTACACCATAATCTTGTGAATAATCTGATAAATCATCTTCCCATGATTCTTTATCGTAATTTTCACCTTCTAGTATAGCTTCTTCTATAACTTGAGGTCTGAAATGAGGTCTCTTTTTTAAACTGCGTAATTGTGTTCTTGACATCTTGTGTCTTTCAATTACGTATTGAGCTTCATCCATGTTATTAGCATCAGGGTCAGGATAAAAATTCCATACTGATACATGTGATACTTGTGGAACAGTTTTAAAAGAAGGATTATATTCTCCTACTTCATCCCAATCAGGATATTCTTTATCAACTGCAAAAGGTCCTTTCATGACACCTGTTCCAAATAGTGCCATTTCAAATGCAGTGCTTCTCAAATGCTTATTAGCACCTGATTCTTCTAATTGGTCATGTATTTTCTTTTCCATACTTTTAGCTGCAACCATTGCAGGACTAAAAGTTATCGCTGTAGGAGTTTTACCACTTTCTTCTTTAAGGTTTTCAACTTCGCCCAGCTTTTCTTGCAGAGGACCAAGCCTTTCCTGTAAAGTCTTAGCAGTAGCTCCTTTAGGTAGTTCTTTGCCATCACCACTGTAACCATATGGTGACTCATTATTCGGATTACGCAATTCTTGAGGTTCTTTGGGGTCAAACGATACATCTTTTGCAACTCCTTCTGGTAATTCTGTTGGTTCAATACTCAACGGAAACTTATTATTAGCAAATAACACATCAACAATCTGTCCATATGCTGCTAACGTTTTTGTCTTTGTAACTTTTATAAATACTCGGGATTTTTCTGCTTCAGTAAATTGTACATCTGAACCATATATACCCCTGTAATTTCTATATGCTCTTAACCATCTCTGTTCATCCTGTTCTCTATAATCTTCTGCACGATTATATTTTTCCATAATAAATGGGATAATATTACTTCTATTTAAATCTTCAGTTCCACTATCTTCAGAGTCTTCTACTCCAATAGCTTCTTCTTCTATATTAACTTCGTTTATTTCATCTTCTGCCATATTAATATCCAAATGTTGCGTCTGCTACAGGCATACTTTGTGTAGGTTTACCCATAGGGTCGTAATCAAATATGCTAAATCTAGGTCTAGTCATTACCCCATATCGTAATGCATCATAGATATGGTCTTCTGAAGTCGTATCAACATCCTCTGGATTTTTCTTATCAATAGGAATTGCAGGTATTTGAGAAACTGCATTAGTACAAGTATTAAAAAATATTAATCTAGGTTCTTCTGTATACTCATCTATTTGCAATCTTCTGTGTATCTCGTTTTTACCTGATACACGACTTCCTTTACTTCTGTCGGATGGTCTCCAACGACATCCTCTCATAATCATCTGTTCTGCAAGAGAAGGACCAGTATCGCCACGTTTATGCCAAAGAGAACTGTCCAATACACCATACTTAATATTTCCATCTTCTTGCTCCAACTCTAAAACCATATCTGCTAAATCAGTAGCTAATACTTTTGATACATACAATTCTCGGTAAACAATAATTTGTTCTGATGGTGCTACTGCAAACCAAAGAACTGCACTATAAGAACCATAACCATAATCGCAAGACCTAAACTTAACCCAATTACTAGGTATTTTAAATGGTTCAACAACGTGTATGTTTCTGTCAAACTCTGTAAAAGCAGCACCTTCTTTTATATCCCAATCGCCTTCAAGAAGTTGTCTTCTTTGTTGTTCAGGCAAAGAAAGTAACATTGCTTCGTAATCACCTGATTCTGCTAAATATGGATTATCAAATAATCTAGCAGGTATAAATCTTCTTTTAAATAAACTCTTTCCTGCTTTTTGATGCCCTGCAGGATATTTAAGTGATTCTCCTGTCTCTATATCTGTAGCAGCAAAAGATGTATTATAAGGTGCAGGGTCAATAAACATTTTCTTAACCCAATGATGTCCTCTACCTCCCGGATTCGTTGTTGCTCTCATATACACTGGTAAATCAGGAGCAGTAGAACGAAGTCTTGACCTCATATAATTCCATGCATATGGTGTTGCCCATTGTGTCAACTCATCAAAGCCTATCCAACTAAAAGCTAAACCTTGATACCTTAATACATCATCATCTCGGTCTAGGTATGACATCCAAAGTCTCGCACCTGATGGTGCTACCCATTGCATCTTTCTTTCTGACCATTTAATACCCTTCCAAACTTTAGGGTATAATTCTTGAGACTTAAATATAAGTTCTCTTAATTCTTCTGTAGTATGTCTAAGTAGTAAGCCACTAAATGCAGGATGACCCATATAACGCAGTGGGTCTGCTAACATAGCATATGACTTGCCACCTCCTGCCGAACCCCCATATAACACTTCTCTTTCTGCAGAAGCTAAAAACTCTGTTTGAGGTCCATCGTTAGGTTTAAAAATAACATTGTGCTTTTGTTCTACAGGTATATAATCAGTTTCTTCTTTTTTTATATTTATCTGTTTAGTATCTTTAACCGATACTGACTCTTGCACCTGTTCTTTCTTCTTCAATCTCTTTCGCCTTGGAGATTGCCTTTTCTGCATACTCTGCCCACTTGCGTAGGCTTCTAGCTTGGTTCTTACGTCTTTGCTCATTCTTTAATCGTTTCATTAATCCTACATGCGAAATGTATCTTCCTGTTTTTGTTCTTAACCATTCTGATACTTGACGATAAGAATATTGTTTTACATATTTTCTCGCCATTTCTAATAAATCTAATTCCGTTTTAATAGGATTAAGAATTTCTGAATCTTCTGCACTCTTCTCATAACCAAAAGGAACTGTTCTTGCAATACGAGGTATTTTAGACCACTCTCCATTATCTTCTTTTATATCTGTTGGTTGGGGTAATTCCCAAGTTCCTATACTTCTAACTGTCATGTTTTTAAAGTTGCTCTATTTGTTTTTTTATTGTATTTAAAATCTTTTACGTTTCTTTTAGTATATTTAGCCTGTCTTAATTTTGCTCTTTGAGAAGCAGTTTTATTACCTTGTTTTTTACCTTTTACAGTTGGTTTATTTGTTCCCTTTTTTAAATTGCCACTTTTTTGCAAAGAAGATGTAGCTATTGCATATGCTGCCTTATCAGAGTATCCTTTATTTTTTAATTGAGAAACTAATCTATCAAGTATTTTACTCATCTTCTTCTGCAGTATTTTTTGGTGGCATTAATATAACTCCACCTGATGCCTCTACTTGCATCTTTTCTGTCTTAACTAATCCTGTTCTATCTAACAATTCTTTAGCAGCAGTCATCTTTTCTCTTATACCTAATTCAGTAGGGTCACTAATACCCCCTACCATTGCTACTGCTGCTTTAGGAGCATTACGAGCCATAAACATTTGTGTAGCCTCTAGTATTTCTTCTTTTAATCCTTTAACAATATCTGCAGTAGAACTATTAGGAGAATATCCTGCTAAAGTTTTAGCTTGTGAAGTATCTCCATTTGCTTCATCAAATAATACATCTAAAAATTTTTGTTGTTTTTCAGTTAATTCTTTAGCCATTATGTTGTTTTTTTCTTTCTTCTTTTTTTTCTAACAGGTATAACTCCTGCCACTGACCTTGTTACAACAACAGCACCTGTGCCACCCCTAGATTTTTTAACGAAACTTTCAAGTTGTTTCTTTGATAATTTAGGGAACATTTTTTTTAATTTAGCTACTGTATTTTTTGTTGTTGCCGACATTACAATCTTCCTTTAATTAGGCACACTATGAGTAAGTACTCTTTCTATAAGTCTATTAGCTCTGTTAGTTGTCTGCTTATGCCAACGACTGTCTTCCATCTGCGTTGCCATTTCACGATAGTCTTCGTTATGCACAGCAGCAATCATCTTCTTAAATTTGCTTAATCTCGGTCTGCCTAATTGAAAAGACATATTTGTTAATACGTGCTGTATATCTTCAGGAAGCTCATCAAAATTATCAAACAATGATATACAATCGTTTATAGACCTTTGTACATCTTTTTCAAACCAATCTTTAACTTGTTCTTCAGGTATAGTGCTACCTAAAGGTTGTCCAAAATATTCTTCATCCCACTCGGTTATCAAATGTCCTATTCCCCCGGTCAAATGACCTTCACTGCAATGATAGGTTTCATATTTAATACCTTCGTCAGCTTCAATTTCTTGTCTTAATATTTCTAGGTTCACAGTCTAAGTCCTTTTTTAATTTGTTCATCACGTATTATCTTTACATGTTTCATATAAAAATAATTTCCTATGCCATTAATTATAGCAGAAATCTTCAAAAAAGTCAAGGCTTTTATTGACATTAGCATTTCCATCTTCTTCTAGCTTGTCTTAATCTTGAGTTAGGATTCTTTGCTGCTTTAGGAAATTTTTTCATTTGTCCTGCACTTCTTGCACAATAAGATTTTCTTCTTTTTGCTGCTTTACTCCCCTTTTTAACTTTACCTGTTACTGCAGTTTTTAATTTACTGCCCGGATTATCTCTACGATACTTGGCTACACCTTTAGCAGTCATACCTGCACCTTTTTTGGTAGGTCTTTTATGACCACCTTTTATAGTATGACCTTTCATGCCTCCTTTTTTAGACTTTTTTTTCGGCACTATTTGTTATTTTTTAAATTGTTTACAATAGTTACTGGATTAACATATTTTTTAGCTAGTTTACCCTTTGTTAATAAACCACCACCACTAAACTTTCCATAATCATAATCGTCTTCTAGCATTGCTTTTATATTATCTATTCGTGCTTTAAGAGCATCTATTTCTTTTGCCTTACCTTTTTTTTGTGCGTCTCCTAATAATTTTTCTGCATGAAATAATCTACTATATAAATTATATTTTTTTGGTTTTGCCATTCTACTTTCCTTTCTTTTTTAGTAATATGGATTTACTGTAGAATTTGGGTCTTCTATACCCTCAACTCCTAATACTTCAGGTATATAATATTTTAACATATTT
>TARA_R100001594_G_scaffold25104_4_pt1 | contig 15232 bp, 15 predicted proteins | sample TARA_R100001594 | Tara Oceans TARA_R100001594 (sample SAMEA2622752) | marine metagenome | biome: marine biome (ENVO:00000447); feature: marine epipelagic mixed layer (ENVO:xxxxxxxxx); material: "saline water (ENVO:00002010), including plankton (ENVO:xxxxxxxx)" | depth 150 m | reverse complement strand
AGGGTTGAGATTTCTGTTCCACGGCCGCCCTCTCTTCTTGGTAACCAAAAATCTTCCAACATTGCCATATATTTCTTATCATCCCTAACTTCACCTGTAGCAGCATCATAAACAAGTTTATTTCTATATCTCATCATAACATCACGAAGGTATTGTTCTGCCTTCATCTTAGGAAGATTACCTACATCAATATAGAAAATTCTACGTTCTGGAGCACGAGATAATCTGTAGATAACTAATGAATCCTCAATCATACGTAATTGATTAAGGGATTTAATTGCTTTATGAAGATATGAAAGAGTAGTTCCTTTATTTCTATCTACTAATCCTGATGTACAATGAGTAATAGAATCTTTAGACATTTTAATTCCACCATCACCACCCATTGAAGCAGGGTTTGAAGTTGGAAATGTCATTTTAGGACTATAAATGAAATATTCCTCTAACTGAGGAAATTCATAGTCCATTGGATTATCGGAATTTTTCTGCGCTAACCGATATTCATCTTTTCTGTTTTGCTTTTGTCTTCTTACATAACGCATTTTAATTGCGTCAATATAACGAAGTTCTTGGATCCCTTCATGAGGGGCCTTCATATCAATTACTTTATTATAATATAATCTACCATCAATATACCAATTACGATATATTTCATGTGCTTTTTTATTAAAATCTAAAAGTTCAAGAATGAACTTAAACTCTTTCCTGATTTTATTTTTAATGCCATCACTAGCATTTAAATGATCTAAATCTAATTCTACGGGAGAATCATTTGTATCAGATACAATTGCTTCATTAACAATATCTTCAATCGCACTATCGCACTCTGGTTGGAGTGCCATTTCACGATATCTTTTAATTAAATCAAATTCAGTTCTATAAACACCTTCAATATCCACATAAGAACCAAAAAACCCACTACTCAGGTAATGATCACTACCATCCTCATTATTGGGGATGACAGGTGATACAACACCAGGAGATTGTGGGTCCTGATCTTCAATAGAAAATCCAAAAAGCTTGCCCATAATTTATTTTAAGTTTCCCTGTATCTTACTATTTATCAGGTAATTACAACGTTAGTTGAGTCAGATGGTGATCCAGCGGAAGATTCGGAACCAGCAATCCAGTATTGAACTTGGAAATCTACGCTAAATTCTTCAATGACATCTCCACTTTCATAAGAAAGATCGATAGCTCCAACATTAGTTGGAAAAATACCATCCATATAATAGGTTCTTAAAGGTAATACATCACTATTTCCTCCACTGCCATCACCAGATCCACTATTATTAGTGGCATTTCTTCCAACATTGGCACCCCTTCCTAATTGATTCACTACAGCATTACCCATATATGAATTAGGATTAGTTGCTCCACTATTATCACTTAATTTACTAATTCCATTCATCCACTGTTCTAAAGCAGTTCTTAATTTAAAATCTTCATCATTAATAACCGTTACAGACCAAACATCAAATGTTCTATCCCCAGCAACTTTTAGATTTCGTCCTCTAAAAGGTATTTCAATGGGAGTAATACTAGAAGCAGGTAGTGAAGCTGCTTTACATAAAAACTGGAAAGTTTCATTATCCCATGCTGGATTAGCAAATTTGAAGTCATTAACATTAACTTCAAATAAATTAGGCCTTGCGCCTCCTCCTGCGAGTCTAGATTTAAAACCTGTAATAGTTTTAAGGTTTGCCATTGTTTACGCTCCTTACTTAATTAATTATAAAAGTTAAACAGTACCAGTTACTTCTTCAAAACTGATTCCAGTTCTGGTAGCAACGAAGGTAAGTGTTACATAGTTAATTGCCTTATTAGGCTTAATGAAGATGTCAGCGCGGAATTCATTATTGTCAATAACATCAGGGGTGTTATTAGTACCATCACAAATAACTCTAAAGTCATGAATTCCTCTCTTCGCCTGAACATCTCTCAAATATGGTTCAACCACGTTAACAAAGTTAGAGCGTGTAATTGCATCATTAAATTCGAAGAGTTGTGCTTGAGCAACATTCTCTAATGCTTGCTCAATGGTAAGGAACAAACGACGAACGTTAATTCTATCAAATGCCGAAGCAAAACTGAGTCCAGTTTTATCACCATAAAGCATTACACCAGTTCCAGGTTGATTAATTATGGAATTAATCCTTGATTCATAGAGAGTATCTCTTTGAGTCTTATTAGGATTATAAGACAACTTAATGGCATTATTAAGAATACCTCTTTGCTGTCCCGCAGGTGAATACCAAGGGAACTGTTCAATATCAGTTCTTACCATCAATCCAGCAATATCACCGTTACATGGGATATAGCGGAATTTGTTATTAAATCTATCATAAGTGTACTTATAACCGCTATCAAAGACGGCATAAGAAGAACTACTTAAAGGACTAAAGAATTCAATAACATTATTCGTTTGAGTTGTTGTATTTGTTACGTTTACCACATTTGTTCTATGTGGAGAAACAACGGCAATACAATCCTTTCTCTCTTCCGCAATAGCGATTAATTTATTCGCTTTTGCTTGTGACTCAGCAGAACTTGTAAGTCCAGGGCCATTAATTAAGAAATCAACATCAATTTCATCTTTATTAGAGAATAAATCATATGAGGTAGCCAAAGCACCCAGAGTAGCAGTCATTCCACTACCTTCTGTAGTATAATCCTTACCACTTGTTAAGGTGTAAGTAATATTACCAATTCCAGAGAAGGTAATTCCTTGAGCATCTTGTCCCCACAGACCTTCTGAAGTTGTTTCAGGAGTACATGCGGTAGAGAATCCTGTCGCACGAGGAATAGTATTCCAATAAGCATCTTCCGCCGAAGATACATTAGCACCTGAGTAAATATTCTTAGAATTGTTAGCAAGGAAATCTTTATAGTAAATCTTAAGTGGAGAGTTAACAGCAGAAATTGCGTCACCCGCTTTAGAAAGACTAATATTCTTCTCTAGAATATTGCCTCTCACTCCGCTAACACTACCCGAATCATCTACTACAACGACATGAATAGCATCGTTCTTACTATTTCTGTCGGAACAATACTGATTAGTAATTGGTTTAGGTGCTAACTGACTCCAATAAACTGTGGAGTTTGTCAATCCTAATGTCTGAGCATTATACCAATCAGTCACTGAAGTTGCGGTTCCAGTGGTACCTGTATTAATACCAGAGTTATTGACGAAATAAAGTACATCATCCGCCTGGAATGAATTCATTTCATCATACTCTACATAATTAATATCTGTTTCTGTACCAGCCGTAGAAACTCTGTCCGTTATCTTTACTAAGAAGGAACTTTCTCCGTTGGTAGCATCAGTGGTAACACCAGTAATTATTCCTTTAAGGTGTCCAGAGAAACTAGTAACTGTACCTACACCAGCAACCGTAGAGCTGTTAATGTCAGTAGTAACAGCATATCCAACTTGAATACCTAAATTCAATGGATTAGTTGTACCAATACCAATACTTTGATCTGCTAAATCATCAATAACACAAACTTTTAATGAATTTGCCCATGTACCGGGATTCTTAGCAGCATAGTTAAAGGCGACTGAATCGCTTGACCAATTAGCATTGTAGTCATCAAAATTCTTAATCTTGGATACGGTAGTAGCCGCATATCCAACTCCAGCATTAGCATTATTTAAAAAACTACCATCTGCTCTCGCAACTTGTAAAATTCCTCCATAAGACAAGAAGGAAGAAGCAGACATCCAATACTCATATTGATTATCTGTACTTAATGGTTTACCAAATGTGTTAATTAAATCTTGTTCTGTCGTGATGGTAATTGCTTCATCTACAGGACCAATTGAAAATGGACCAGCAATTGCTCCCACGTTTGCTAATACATTGTCAGCTCTCCCAACAGTTAGATCAACCTCTCTGGTAATTATACCTGGAGATAATTGAGGAGTCGCCATGTTTTCTGTCTCCGGATCTCAGTTTCTCTAAAAATTATTTATCAAAAGCCACTTTTTCATTGGGGAAACAATGCATGAACTTCTTACCAGTCCGGATATTGCCAATCAATAAAAGGACTATGTTTTTTTCTAGTGGAGATAACTCTTCTTATAGTACATACTTTACATTCATACGCATATGAGGATGGAGAAGATCCTCTATCTTTACGAATTCTATAAAATCCATCTATTAAATTTTTTTCTTCCCCACATACTCTACAAGTCCTTTCAGAAAGCAATAAGTGTCCTAACTTTATTTGCTTATCTAAATCCATTTTACATATATTCCCACATATAAGATCTATCTCCATATTCGTCGGTATTCCACCTATCTCCATCCTTATCGACGAAACTATCCTCATCATCCATTATTCCATCAGAAATAAATCCAAAAGGAGCCATATCTTGTTCAATTTGATTTTTTTGTTCATCATATAATCTTTTTCTTACATCTTGATCCGTTAATTCTTTAAAATAATCTTGGGCTACTAACCATGCATAAATGACTAAACACATAGCAAGATCATCATTACACCCTTCTTCTGCTTCAAAAGAATTACTCCTTTGAATAAAGGTAGTTAATTCTGCTATAGTCTCATAATCATTTAAATATAATTTATCTTCTTCAATCATAGTTTTAAGATTAAGACATCCCACTTTTTTTACAGTCTTAGACATTTTAAGTCCTAATTGAGTTTTCTTTCCAGAAAATCCTTGCCCAACCACCTGTCCCGCTCTTCCCCGCATTGAACACATTAAAACATTTTCATATTCTAAATCATAATTTAAAATAGAAGCCACTTGATCCCCCACATCATTTACTTCACACAGAACAAAAGCATTGTTATAACTTTTTGCTACATCATGTATAATGCTTGGAAAAAGCATAGGTTTAATTTCATTATTCCTATACTTAGCCACCATCTGATGAGGAAACTGAGTAATATCTATTATTGTAAAAGCAGAATAATCATTTCCTACTCCCCGCGCTACATCTACCGTAATAAGATAATCATGCTTTTCTTGTGGATCCTCATAAACATCTAATCCAGCGTTACGTTTTTTAGGAGAATCATAAACCAGAGTTCTTAATTTTGAGGGAGCTATAAGAGTATCAACAGACCCTAAGAACTCACATTCAAACTCAATTTTAAATTGTTGATCTGAGGTGTTTGCTATAGTTTGTCTTTTCCATTCCTCATCCCTCCCCGGAACTTCAGACCAATGAACATCAGTAGGAATATATTCATTCTTTCCTCTTTCAGCATCGTGCCAATACCTATAGAAATGGTTCATCCCGTGAGGGGTCGAAACCATTATGACTTTCGTTGATTTACCAGAAGTGATAGTAGGATAAACAGAGGCAAAGAACGACTCAGCAATGTGATTTGGGACAAACGCGAACTCGTCGAGAAAGAGGATGTTAAATGACATACCTCGGACAGCAGACGCAGATGTAGAAGCTGCCAATATCTTACTGCCATTCTCTAACTCCAGTGAACCTTTATTCCAAGATATAATACCTTGTTGCATCCATTTAGGTAAATTTTCATAAGCAGTTTGTAGTCTACCTAATAAATCTCGTGCTGTAGCCGCTTTATTCGCTAGAATACCTATATTAGTATTATCATTAAAAACAGCATAATGTAAAAGATATGCTACAGATGTAGTAGACTTCCCCGTCTGCCGAGGCATCTTACATATATTAAATCTATGTTGATGAAAATTCCGGATTAACCCTTCCTGAAAATCATAAGGTTGAAAAGGTACTAGACCTTCATCCAAACTTACAATTTTTACATGTTTCTTAGCAAAATAAACTGGATCTTCTCTACATGCAATAAATTCAATAATTTGCTCTTTCGTAAACTCTTGAGCAACATTCGCTTTTTTTAAAAGGGGATTACCAAGATAAACTTCATCAGACATAAATCATTCAATCTTCAGGATCTATAAAAAGAGGTTGACCGGGTTCGTAATTTGAAACTTCAAAATATGATAACTTTGCTCCTGGATATATTTTTTGAAGAGAATAATTAACCTGTTCTTTATCTGGTTTATTAGTTTGAGGAAAGAAGCAATTAATATACATGTACCTATTACGCCACACAAATCTTATCCAAACAATATTTCCTCTTTGTTTGGGTAAAGTTGATGTTTCTGTCAATTCTCTCCATTTCACAGGTGAATCTACAACCTTTATGGGTTCAGGTTTAATTATATCCACCACTTCATAAGATACATTCCCTTTAGCATCTTGAATCTTTACATCTTCCGAAAATTTGTTAAATGATTTCATGACACTATGTAACTATAAAGTTATTTATGTCCAACGACTTACTGTAATCTCAATTGAATTATCATCCATTTCCCATTCTTCATCTACTTTAAATCCCATATCCTTCACAGTATTATGAATAGTCATTCGGGCATACTGCTGGGTAACTTGATCTACAAACCGAGAAGGAGGAACAGCAAGATTCCAAGTCCCATGATCAGAATAAAGATCATAAGTTTGGGTTTCTTCATTCCAACGAAATCCAATATCGTTTGATATAGTAACTTCCGCATGAACCACAGGATGATCCTCGCGGTGATCAGGATTTGTAATAACCAGTTCTTGATTTTCTTGAACATTATGTCCTAACAATTCTAGTGCTTCTAGTAATATAGGTTTTTCTTTGATTTTAGTCTTTATCGTACTAAAATGTGACATCAACATCCCTCCGAATCATGGGTGAATTCATAAACTTCTTCCGCTACGTTTATTATTTCATAATACTCAGGTTTATGTTCAACTCTTTCTACTATTCCTAGTCTTTCTTCTACCTGTTTGGTAAGATTTTCACATTCAGTTCCTACAACCCCCATAACTTCTTCAGTTACAGTACCATCTTGTCTGATGGAAAATTTAAGAGTTTGTTGTTGTGTCATATCTAAAAAGAATGATTGTGAACATCTACATCACCATGTTGGATATTATCAATGGCATCGACATGATCTATATGTTCTATATGACCATGATCAATACTAATATGAACATTACTTTCTAAAATAGAAGCAATTTTTTCAAGACTAGCAGCTATCCTTTCCAAATTATTATTCATAATGTTTATTTAGTAACAAGTGAAGGTTTATATGGTTCAGGTCTCGGATCTCCCCATATTTGAAGGGTTAATCTAAAAGGAGAAGCAAAAGATGAAAGAGAAGTAACTAAATGATATTCACGGGCATCATTAACTACCATCAAATTTTTCTCTGGAAGAATGGTTTTCCATTCTTCAGTTTCTTTATCTTTCCAAATAAACCAACCACCCGCATTGGGATGCCATACCTCATTTAAGTATACCGTAGCACCGAAATTATGTCCACCATCGTTATGAATTGCAATTCCAGAATTAGGTTGCCACACATATAATTGAATCACCAATTCACTATATGGGGGTAATTGTGGTTTTAACCATTCTTCCAATTCCGTTTTAAGATCATCCGAAGGTCCTGTTGCCATACAACTCCCCGATAATCCCTCTAATAATTGAGGATTCCAATTTAAAGTACTAGAACCCCAAACTTGTTTTTTTAAATTAGAATCTATTTCTTCTACACATTTTTGATGTAAATCATCACTTAAAGCATTATGTATTAATTTCATTTAATTATCCGCCGTTGCCTCCTCCATTTCCCCCGCCGTTGCCATTTCCACCGTTGCCATTTCCACCGTTGCCATTTCCATTATAGGACCCATTGCCGTTTCCATTACCATTACCATTTTTCTTACCTTCATTTTCATCTTGTTCTAGTCTACCACGAACTCCTATATGATATCCCATAGGAATAGGTCTACATTTTTTATGAGTATAGCACCAATACTGTCCTTTTGGACATTTTTTGGCAGTTGCTTCTTCCATAAAGTTAGAAAAGTTTTTCATTTTTACTGATTCTGCGTGATTTGCCATTTTGTTTACAAATTCGTTGGATGCTTGTACCATCTGGTCAATAGAGGGACCATCTCCCAGATTACTAGAAAGTGAAACTTTCATTACTGGATAAATTCCAGAATATGTAGCATAGAAATCCTCACCGGTTTCTGCGGGAGTCTGAAAATCTTGACTTAAAGTATCATCATCTGCTGGAAAAAGGTAAGGATCAAATCCCGCACAGGGTCCAGCAGCTGCGGCACCACTACTATATCCAGCAGGATTACTTCCTACGCTATTAGTAGGTACTCCCTCTTTTAAGAGTTTAACAATTTTTGCTAACCTCTTATCCATTCCTATACCTTAATTGCTGTATAAACTACTTTAAAAGTTGTAGAAGTAGCAGAAGAAGGATAAACTAATAAACGAATATTATCACCACTAATATCTGAAGAATATGTTGCTACTCCAGCTGGTTGATTAATAGTAGCAAATTCTGTCATATAAGTGTTGCTACCATCATGAACTACTTTCGCAGTAGTAGAATTATAATTTGTTCCTCTCACTGCTTGAATTTGATAATCAACAGAACGATAAGTAGCCACAGCTAATGATACCAATGTATCAGCACTCGTTGATGTGGTCGTCAAAATTCCTGACTGGACAACACCATTGTCCATACTTAAATGAGTTGGGGTTTGAGGTCCTATGATGTATGGCATTAGTTCGCTGTCTCTAAGATACTAAGTACACATTTAAGGGTACTATTGGCCGATGCTGAAATTTGAATGTAATCACTTGTCTCTAAAACCAATTTACCCGAAAGAGGTACAAGAGCATCATTAACAGGAACATTACCTCCTTTAATCAATTCAGTTACAGTACTACTCCTTACATGAGACATAGTAACTGTAGCATCATTAGATGCTATATTAGAGATATGAGCATAAAGAACAATAGCAGTATATCCTGTAGGTGCAGTATAAACCGTCTGATCCCCTGTTGTTACATCAAGGGTATATGTTTGGAATTTATTTAATGCTAACTGCGCCATTTAACTAAGTGCTAAAATAAAGGGTGTCATTTCCGAGAACAAACTCTTACTAAAGGATCTTCCACTAATCGTACCAGTATTCTGGTTAATTTGTAAGTCATCACCTATTCTAAAATTACCAGCTTGATCCGTACTTGTATACAAAACTTTTCCACCATCTTCAGTAATAACTTCATTTGCTTGGACCGTTACGCCACCCCTTTTAGGTGTGGCATTCGCAATCTGATTACCTGCTCCTACATACTCAAATGTATGAGAACTAGCAATAATTTTACTTACTTCAAAGAAATAAGCAGTAGTTCCAACACCAACGGCATTAATTAAGTTTTCATCTAGAGTTAATGTAGTTATTCCAGCAGTAACTGGAGTTGAACTATTTATTGTATAATAGATGGGAGCAATAGTAGGAGTAGCCGTCGCCGTATTAATCCCCACATTAGGTGCTCCGATAGTAACAGTAGGAGTAGATTCGTATTGATTTCCACTACTGATAACAGTAATAGAAGCCACACTTTCTCCTTCTAAAGTAGCAAAAGCAGTCGCGGATTCTCCACTTGGACCTTCCGGTGCTGATACAGTAACATCGGGAGTAGAAGTATAACCAGTTCCTCCGGAACCTACAGCAATCGTTTCAACCGAATAATATAATGTATCAAAATAACATACTTGTCCATCATAAGGTCTATCAGTCTCAATTCTAGCAGTTCCTCCAGAAGAGTAAGTATGCGCGACAGTCGAAATTCCTAAATTTGCTACAAAGGAAGTAGTGTTTGGAATAGAATCCACTTCGAAAACATAAGGTCTTCTATAAGGATATGTTTTGCTACCATATGTACAACTAAAAACAATATCTGCCAATGTTACTCCCATTCCTACTTGAAAATTATGAGCAGCAGATGTAGTCACAGTTGCTACTCCAGTTTGATGAGTATAATTTACATCACTAATATTAAAAGTAGGATTAGTATTGGATATATTAAGAATTACATTATCTTGAGCGGCATCAGCAGCGGTAGTTACAATACCACTATATTGTAAATCATTAACTCCTCTCGCAATTAATCCATAAGTACCAAAACTACAGTTACTATTAGCAATATCGGCTTGTCCACCTTTATCACAAGTAACTGCTTCATTACAGCAAATAGTAAATAGAGAAACTAATTGAGCAAATCCTCCATTTGTAACAGCAACGCCAACACCACCTTCATTATATTGCGTGAAAGCATCGACGTTCATTGCTTTCAATAATCTTGCCTGATCTCCATCAATTCTAATTCCAGTTCCAGTAGTAGTATTACTGGTACAGTTTTGAACATAAGGACCTTTCCATTTTCCCCCACCTACATTTTCTGCTATTTCTCCTGTAGGGAATCCAACTGCGGCTGCGGGAGAAACATGATTTTGGAAAGTCATGTTAGAAAGTTTACATCCTTTCCTTACTGAGAAGATATCTTTATGAGGAAAACTTCCGCTTATACTAACCGTGCGTTGATCATCTCCTACTATTGATACAAAAGCAGGAACCTCAATAGGATTGGATTCAACATAAGTACCGGATAGAACTTTAACGGTGGTACCTGAAGTCGCAGCACCCACCGCTCCAGCAATAGTTAAAAAGGCGTTATCAATAGATGTACCATTCTTATCATCATCACCATCTTTTGCCACATATAAGACACCTGGCGCGGAGTTAATACCAGATGCTCCAGCATTGATAGTTACATTATCACCAATATTTACATAGGAATCGCCGATAACAACATTTTCATCACCGATAGTAATCGAAGAACTACCAATAGTTACCGATTCAGTACCCACGGTAAGAATACCAGTAATCCTAGCACTTCCATTTACAACTAAATCCTCACTGAAAAATCCTGTATCAATACCAACATGTACTTTACCAGAGGTAGAAACACCACTTATATTAGCATTTCGAGCATTTACTTCATCATATGTTAAGTCCCCTTGGATATTCCAGTTACCGCCTATATAACCATCTCCCTGAATATAAAGATCGTAATCCGCCCTAGCAGTAGTTCCAATACCAACTTTCGCTGTTGTACTGATACCAACAGGATCGGTAGTGAATCCAACTCCACCACCACTTTGAGCGGCAACATCCCACATGGAAGTAGTAGAATTCCACACCAAAACATAATTATTTTCAATGCCCGATACATTAACATCGGCCATATCCTTAAGGAATCCAGCACCCCCACCACCGATGGTATATAATTGTTGTTCAACCCTATTAACAAATAATCTATAATTTGATGCTAAATCTTGTAATGTAGCAAATTTCTGATCCGTGGGGGTAAGGGGATCTTCTCCTTGTTTTAAAGCAGGATCTGGTCCAATAGGTCTGTCATTATATACTTCTTGTAATTCTTTTTGTTGAGTTTTTAATTCATCAACAAGACGATATAATTCCGCTAAATTAAGAGTTTTTTCCTCTACTCTTTCCTTAATAGTAGAAAAATCTTTTTGTAATCGAATAATATCATCATCATAATACTTTACTTCCGGAAGATGGGAAATATCATTTTTTAAACTATTAAAATATTCTCTTAAAGAATCTGTAATGATATTTTGAGATTCAACATTGTTTTTATTATATTCTTCTATCTGTTCATTAATATTTTTCTTAAAAAGATTATATTGTCCTAATATTTGTTTTTTTAATTTTCTATCATCATCTTTAAACTCTCTATGATGTCCCCAAATTTTTTCAGCATTCTCACTTAATTCTTTCCAAATTCGGGTCTTAACCTCATCCAATCTTGTATTAATTTCTTCAATACTAACTCTTTTTTCAAAATCTTTAGTATCAATATCTTCCGATAAAGATTGGAAGTCTGTATCAAATTTATCTTTAAGACTCTGTAATCCATCATTTAATGTAATAACATTTTCATCAATTACATTAAAAGTATTACCAATCCACCCAAAATCAGGAACAATAGCTTTCCTAACTTCCTGTATTTCTTCTTTTATGGATTGTAAATCCCCATCATAATGTTTTATCTCTGGAAGATTAATAAGTTCTTGCTTAATAATCTCAATTTTATCTTCTAAAGACGTTACTTGTTCATCATAATATTTTACTTCAGGTAAATGAGAAATTTCTTCTCTTACCAAATCAATTTGATTACAAATAGCATCAACTTCAGCATCATAATACTTTACTTCCGGAACAGAAGGAATGCTTTCTCGCACTTCTTCCAAATCTTCAGCAAGTTGTTTTAATTCTTCATCATAAGATTTTATTTCAGGAATTTGGGGTATATCTTTTCTTACATCATTGACCAAACGAATAACTTCGTTTAAATCAACTAAATCTTCAGCAACTTCTTCTTCAGTTGCTTCCTCAATTTCTTCTTTTTCTGGTTGTATATATTCTTCTACAGACGGTAATTCTTCTATACTTTCCTCTACCAAATATTCTTCTACTGAAGGGAGTTCATCGGAACTCTCTTGAAAGTCATTAACTGACGGTAAATTTTCAATATTGTCTTCCGACATATTACATGTATGAGTATCTGGTACTTTGGGATTTCTCTCCCAATTTTATTTAGGGGTATTCTGTTTCAACAACTTTTGAAGTTCGGAAGTACTCCCCACAAACAACGCATTATTTACCGTAGTTGGTCCTTTTTTCTCTTCTTCATTAACATCTTTTAACTTTTTCTGAAGATCCATCAATTTATCCGTGGCATCAGAAACACTCTTAATTAACTGGCCAGCAACTTCATAGGCTCGTGGCATTTCACTTTCTTGAGCGAGTTCAAGAATACCATTAATTGCTTCTTGTCCTTTCTCAATTATACTATAAAGATTGCCTCTAGTATATTCATAATCTTTTTCAATATCATCTTTTAATCTATCGGGTTTTTGTTCAGGGGTAATCCCTACAACTTCCGTTGGTTCTTCTTCTACTGCTACCTCGGTAGGAGTAATATTAAAAGTATCATCTAATTTGTCAAATTTAGTTGTTGTCATGAGAAGGATCCATCAAAACCAAAATCATCACCAATTTCAATCAAATCATTATCAGTAGAAGTAATGCGACCCACTCCAGCACCAGAAACATGAGCAGCTGCTAATGTACCATCTTGTCCTCTTCTAACCACTAATTCATTACCACTCTTAGTATCCACATACATCGATTCATTATCAATAGTAATATAAGTATTTTCCGCGATAGTAGTAGCATCATTAAGAATTATTTGAGTATTAGCAAGACTAATATCATTTGTCAAATTAGTAACGATTACTCCATCATAATTCTTAGAGGCTCTTGGAGTAACGGTATAAGTAAGATCTCGTGTCTTGGCTGAAGTATCGGCAACATATCCAATAGAAACCTTTTTAACAATATCTCTAGCAGCAGTAGCGGCGGAAGGAACATATCCAAAGAGATATGTTTTAGCAGTAAATCTAATCGTATAATAAAGAGCGCGTCTAGTATTAAAATCACCTTCATAATCATCCTGCATATTAATACTTTCTATAATTACAGGAATATCTCTTTTTTCTCCTAAAGTCTGTACCAAATCCACACTTAATGTATAAGCAGGTTGGAAATAAGGCAAAATTTGCTCTACAATTTGAAGCATATCATCATTCAATTTTGTATAAACTGAAAGTTCAAATGCCATATTATAAGGAACAGGCATATATGCTTTTCTTACTTCTGTACTTATTCCTGCGGTATGAGTGGTAAAAGTTTGAGTAGTGGTAACTTTTCTTGTTCCATCATATTGCAATCCTACAAACTCAAATGACATCCGGGGAAGAGTAATTTGAGTGGGTTTATTTAAATTGGGAGATTGCTGTAAGCGAGCTAAAAACTTCTGCGTAGGTCCATAAGCAAGAGGAACTTTGACAATACTAACTGTATTATCATTACTATCCTGATGTTGTATTTCAATATCATTAAAAAGAGTACCAAATGAAATGATAGTCCTTCTTAATATTTCGTGGTAGAAATATTCAAACATTATTAAACCTAGTTTGCCTTAACTATATTTATATTAAGGGTTTCCAAAGGGATTCCCTTCACTAAAGTCTAATATACTATCTGCTTCTAATTCTATTTCATCATTATCTGGATAAGCCATGACGGTATTATCAGTATTAACTGTCTTTAACTTATACACTGCTCCACTTTCTTGTCCGGTAAGCAATTCTCCTGCTGTAAAGTCTCCACTTACATTAGATATATTAATCTCTCCAGTAACGGCATTCCAAGACTTCACGATAGCACTGCTGAGTCCTATAGAACCGTGTATATACTCATTAACTATAAATGTTCCTTCTCCTCCTCCATAAGGTTCTGAGAGGGTTATAGTAGGTACTACGGTGTATCCAGCACCTGCATTAGTTAAAGTAATAGAAGTAACCACTCCAATAGAATTAATATATGCTTTACCCACCGCAGTAACCGCAGTTGTGCCAATTCCTGCATAGGCAGCAGAAGTAAAGCTAACCGATGGCGCTGTAGTATATCCAGTACCACCATCACTAATTGTCACAATACCAACTGCTCCATCTGCTAACAAAGTAGTGGCAGCCGCTCCCACACCTTTATTTGCGGGATCAATTAATACAATTCCAGGAGCAACGGTATATCCTGCACCAGGATTAACTAATTCAATTCCTTGAACTTTCTCCCCTACCACATTACCATCACAATCAATAATATTATCAATTAATGTCGCAATTCCTACCGCTCTTACTCCTCCGCTTGGAGCAGAAGAAATAGCAACTGTTGGACCCGCTAAATATCCATCTCCTCTATTACTAACTGTAATAATCCCAACAGCACCATCTACAATGCGAGTATAAGCAGTTGCTTGACTTCCTGCTGTTACTACAGTAAGAGTCATTAAGTTGAAATCTGTTTCTACAGTTTCATCAATTGCCTCAATACCAGTATCGATAACAGCATCTTCTGGACGATATAGTTCGCATTTTAAGGTATAGATATATGTCTTTTTAAGTTGGTAGAAAGGTTTTTCGTGCTCTACAAACTTAATTTCAAATAAACGTTCTCCTAAGGGAAAATAAATTAAATCACCTTCTTTAGGCCTAGTTGACAATTCAACATTGGGCACATTCTTCATTAAAGGACTAATATAATTCTCAAATCTTTCTTTGGATATAGTAAGTTCCAGTTCATTTCCTGCTTCAACACCAAACTTAGAAAGAAAAACACTATTATCCGAATAACCATCAAAATTATTCACATATGCTTCAATAGGATAAGAATTTGTAAATTCT
>TARA_R100001594_G_scaffold16039_12_pt1 | contig 15267 bp, 16 predicted proteins | sample TARA_R100001594 | Tara Oceans TARA_R100001594 (sample SAMEA2622752) | marine metagenome | biome: marine biome (ENVO:00000447); feature: marine epipelagic mixed layer (ENVO:xxxxxxxxx); material: "saline water (ENVO:00002010), including plankton (ENVO:xxxxxxxx)" | depth 150 m | reverse complement strand
TGAAGACAAAAACATTTCCCTATAATGCGGTAGGAAAAGCGCAAGCAGATACTTTTAAGAAACTTCATGGTGGAAAGATAAAGTACAATCCTGGATATGGGATGGAGAAAGCTACTAAATCTGGCTATTAATGGCAAGAAAAAGGAATTGTTGATATAGATGGATTTGTCAGTAAAAAATATCATTAAGGTTTTAAAGGGTAAGGAGTATATGGTATTTGATGACGACTCCAAGAACTTCAATCTCAATATAGTGGGTATTCGCACTAATGACGATGCGTCTAATAAATTCAATGACTGGATGGTTATCTTTTGGAAGTTTGGTGGTTACTGGAACAATATGACTTTCCCTATTACTACCGACCCTGGTCTTTATTGGAGGTCTAATCCTATGAATGTAAAAGGAACGGCTATCTTGCAGGAGGGTCAGCATCGGGGCATGTGGAAAGTGGGAATCCACAAGGGGTATCCTGCTCTTCAGCAGAACAAGTCGTGCACTGTTATCAGAGATTCCGACAAAGACGCTGTTTTAGATTTCGATGGAGCGGAAGATTTTGGTAAGTTTGGCATCAACCACCATAGAGCTGGAGAGGATAGCACACAAGTGGACAAGTGGTCTGCGGGGTGTCAGGTTCAGCCTAATCGTGCGTTATGGGATATTGAGATGGCAATCTTCGAAGAGGCAGCTTCTATTTGGGGCAATAGTTTTACTTACACCTTGATACACGAGAACGACCTGTAGCCAAATTAAATAATATTTTTTCTTATCTTTGTAATATACAATAAACTTAATCTTATGTTTAAGAAATTATTAGCAGAAGTATTACCTAGCGTGGCAAAAGCGACAGCTAGTGTCGTTAAAGACCACAAAGGGAAAGTCTCTTCAAAAAGAGTATTTAGCGTACTTGGGGGAGGTTCATTAATAACTGTCGGACTAACAGTAATAGACCAAGGATTAGAAACAGGACAAGACAAAGTGTTATATGTGGGGTTAGGCTTAGTGGGGCTAGGAGTAGTAGCAGGATATCTTGCTTCTTTCAATATCAAGGAGATTTCTACTAGCGCCGACGACCAAAAATAGAATGATGACTATGGAAGACATACATGACCGAGCGATAGGCTTTATTGGAGGAAATGCAATGACAATGTTTTCAGGGATAGTAACGGGCGCTGAAGCTGGCAAAGTGTTAATACTAGGTCTTCTTGGAGGTCTTGCTGGTATGCTCGCAAAAGATATTTACAAATTCATAAAAGACAAGATCAATGGCTAAAATTGAAACATATGCTACGGCGACCCCTAGCACTACAGACATGTTATTAGGGACTGATGTGGATAGCACTAATGCTACGAAGAACTATGTAATGGGTTCTCTTACTGTAGCTGGCGCCGCTCCAGCTTCTGCTGCTGCGGCAGGCACTCCTGGTCAGATAGCCGCTGATGCTTCTTACTTCTATGTGTGCGTAGCTGCTAATACCTGGAAGAGGGTTGCTATTGCTACGTGGTAGAACAAACTTTATTATTAATCTAATTAAATCAAATCAAATGACTAAAGAAGTTAAAATTGAAAAAAGCAAAATCTCTGAAGAAGAGTTAAGCAAAATCCAAGAACTTAACAAGAAACTCTACGAACAGCTAGTTCTTATTGGGCAGTTAGAGGTTGATCGTGTTGAGCGAGCCAATCATAAAGAAACTGCTATTCAGGGTCACATGGATACCTTGAAGGAGATGAATGAGTTTAAAGTAGAGCTAGGCCAAAAATATGAGTCTACTAAGGTAGATATGGCAAGTGGCGTTTTGAGTTAATGTTAGTAAGAAAAATCTCTATAGGGGCGGATTACAAATCCAACTCCATGCATTATATTCTCAATCAAACCGTTTTAGGTGGCACAGCCACAATTCACTTGATACAAGTTTCTGATGATGGGTCGGTAAAGATATGGGTTCAGCATGAAGACTCTACCATAAAACTATGGAAGGAGTTCAATGCTAACATGCCATGCTCTATAGAGTACAACATCGACAAATACTAATATGCAGTCGCCTACTCAATTTCTTATAACTCCCGTTGGGGGTAGGAGGTATGATAATATAAAGAAGATAGGAGGGGTAGATTTTATTACTTCATCTTCTCAGGAAGATCATACTGTCGCTAATCGCTATGGGGAAGTTATTGCTACTCCTATTGGTTATGAGGGAGACATTGAGCCTGGTGATATTCTTTTGGTTCACCACAATGTATTTAAATTATATTATGATATGAAGGGGCGCGAGAAGTCAGGTCCTTCTCATTTTGTTAATAATATATTTATGGTAGAGCCTGATCAGTTTTTCTTATATAAGAGGGGTGGTAAGTGGCATACTCATTCTAGGTATTGTTTTGTTCGTCCTCTAGATAATGAAAATTGTAGTATATTTAATATGAATATTGAGGATAATACTAAGGCCCACTTAATAGGGCAAATGGTATATTCAAATAAAGAGTTGGATGCCTTGGGTATTCGGGAGGGAGACATTGTAAGTTTTCAGCCTCACTCTGAGTATGAGTTTAAAGTTGATGGAGAAGTATTGTATCGGATGTTCACAAGCAATATATGTATAAAAATCTAAATGTAGCCATATTAAAGTCTAAGATTATTGAAGCTGGCGAAGAGGCAGTTAAGCAGCTAATAAATGTTGCTAAAGAGAAAATCATTAAGCCTGATCCCGAAGATGAGTTGGCGGCAGATAGGCTTAAAAATGCGGCGGCTACTAAGAAGTTGGCTATATTTGATGCATTTGAGATTTTAAAAAGGATAGAAGAGGAGAAGTCTATTTTAGAGGGCACAGAGGTTTTTAATAAAAGTAATGTCTCTCAGGGGTTTGCAGAAAAAAATTCTAAGTAGATGGATTATGGTCTTTATAAGGTTCTTGATAATTTTATTCCTAAATCGGTTATAGTCACTAAAAACAAAGCTAAGTCGTGGCAATACGGTTATAATCCTGATTACGATATTGTTGTTATTTCCAAAACGGGTGTTTTGGGGGAGGTGTATGAGGTCAATGGCTTAAAGATTGGTCTGCCTAAAGCTCCTCTTAAACTACAGAAAGAAAAAAATCGTTGGATTCCTATTGAGTATCCTAAAGAGCTAAAGAGAATAAACACCATTTTTGATTGGCATAAGCGCGATAACATATTCAAAAACAAGTGGGTTGGATTTGTTGAGCAGGAGTACAATCGTCGCGAGCGGGGTCATTGGTTTTACAACAATAATATTCCTACATATATTACGGGTACTCACTACATGTATATTCAGTGGACTAAAATTGATGTAGGGAAGCCAGAGTTTAGGGAGTCTAATAGGATATTCTTTTTATTTTGGGAAGCCTGCGTTGCAGATTCTCGTTGTTTTGGGATGTGTTATTTAAAGAATAGGAGGTCGGGATTTTCTTTTATGAGTTCTGCCGAAGCTGTAAACACCGCTACTATTACTCGTGATGCTAGGATAGGAATACTTTCAAAGACGGGTGCTGATGCTAAGAAGATGTTTACTGATAAGGTGGTGCCGATATCTAATAATTACCCTTTCTTTTTTAAGCCCATACAAGATGGTATGGACAGGCCTAAGACGGAGTTAGCCTATCGGGTTCCTGCTAGTAAGATTACTAAGAAAAATATGTATGAGACTGAAGACATACAGTTGGATGGTCTTGATACGGTTGTGGATTGGAAGAACACTGCTGACAACAGCTATGATGGAGAAAAGCTTTTAAGGCTTATTCACGACGAGTCTGGTAAATGGGAAAAACCAGAAAACATATTAAACAACTGGAGGGTCACTAAAACATGCCTCCGACTAGGTAGTAGAATAGTAGGTAAGTGTCTTATGGGTTCTACTTCTAATGCTTTAGATAAAGGGGGTGGAAACTTTAAAAAACTATATGAGGGCTCAAGTCCTTTGGATAGGAATGCTAATGGTCAGACTAAGTCGGGGTTGTATAGTTTATTTATCCCTATGGAGTGGAACTTTGAGGGTTACATGGATATTTATGGATGGCCTATTTTAGAAGACCCACCTAAGCCTATGGAGGGTCTTGATGGCGGTTTTGTTTCTCAGTCGGTAATTTCTTACTGGAATAATGAAGTGTCGTCGTTAAAATCTGACCCTGATGCTTTAAATGAGTTCTATCGTCAGTTCCCTCGGTCGGAGTCTCATGCTTTTAGGGATGAGAGCAAATCGTCAATTTTCAATCTTACTAAAATATACCAGCAAATAGACTATAATGATTCTGTCGTTGGTGGCAGAATGGTCACTACGGGTAGTTTTCATTGGCTTAATGGGGAGAAAGATACGTCTGTGGTTTGGACTCCTGATCCTAGGGGTAAGTTTTTAGTGTCATGGATTCCTAGTGTGGGATTGCAAAACAATACAATAACTAAAAATGGGAAGAAATACCCTGGTAATGAGCACTTAGGAAGTTTTGGTTGTGACCCCTATGATATTTCAGGAACGGTATCTGGGAGGGGGTCTAATGGTTCGTTGCACGGAATGACTAAATTTAATATGGACGACGCCCCTAGTAATGAGTTTTTTCTAGAATACATAGCGCGACCCCAGACGGCAGAGATATTTTTTGAAGACGTACTGATGGCGTGTGTATTTTATGGGATGCCTATACTTGCTGAGAACAACAAACCACGACTGTTATATCATTTAAAAAACAGGGGGTATAGACCATTTTCTATCAATCGACCTGACAAAACATTCAATAGGCTTTCTAGGAGTGAAAGAGAGCTAGGTGGTATTCCTAATAGCTCTGAAGACATCAAGCAGGCGCATGCTTCGGCTATAGAGTCGTATATTGAAAAGCATGTAGGTTTAGATATGGAGGGCACATATCGTGAGCCTTCTGAGATGGGGAATATGCCGTTTACGAGAACGCTTACTGATTGGGCAAAATTTGATATAAACAACCGAACAAAACACGATGCTGCTATTAGCTCAGGGCTTGCTGTTATGGCTAATCAAAAGCATATCTATACACCTATTAAAAAAGAGTCAAAAATAAACCTTAACTTTGCAAGGTATAGCAATAGTGGCTCTCAGAGCCAAATAATAAATAATAGCGACTATGACAGGAATTGATTTAGTTATTGCCCCCATCAGTTTCCCTTCTCAAACAGCAAGTGATGCGGAAAAAGCAAGCGATGAATACGGATTAAGAATTGGACAATCTATACAATATGAGTGGTTTCGTAGAGACGGAGCTTCGTGTAGATATTACAACCAGTGGGTTGAGTTCCATAAACTAAGGCTTTATGCTCGTGGCGAGCAACCTATAGGTAAATATAAATCTGAATTAGCTGTAGATGGGGATATGTCATACTTAAATTTAGATTGGACTCCTGTTCCTATTATTCCTAAGTTTGTAGATATTGTTGTTAATGGCATGCATGATAGGATGTTTAAAGTCCAGGCTTATGCTATTGATCCATTGTCAGCAGAGAAAAGAGCGGCTTTTCAAAAGAACGTAGAGACCGATATGATTGCCAAAGACTTTTTGTTGCAGACAAAGGAAGAGTTTGGTATCGACGGGTTTAATGTATCTCCTGATGAGCTTCCCGAAAACGATGAAGAGCTGTCGCTTTATATGCAATTAAAATATAAGCCTGCTATTGAAATAGCTGAGGAGGAGGCCATACAGACTATTTTGGATGAAAACTTTTATGACGAGACTCGTAAGCGAATTGACTACGACATTACTGTTGTGGGTATGGGGGTATGTAAGCATGAGTTTCTTCCTGGCGAAGGAGTGAAGGTAGAATATGTAGACCCTGCTAACGTGGTATATAGTTATACTGAAGACCCTTATTTTAGAGATTGTTTCTATTGGGGAGAAGTTAAGCAGGTTCCTGTTACTGAGCTTTATAAAATTAAACCTAACATTACAAAAGAAGAAGTAAACACCATTCAGCAGTATGCTACTGCGTGGTATGACTACTATGGCATCACTAGGCAATATCGCGATGACTTGTTTAATAAAGATGTGGTTACTCTTTTGTACTATAATTATAAGACCACTAAGAAATTTGTTTATAAGAAAAAAACTACTGCTAGTGGAGGGGACAAGGTCATTAGGAAAGACGACACTTTTAATCCTCCTGCTGATGAAGAAAGATTTAGCAAAATAGAAAAAACCATTGATGTATGGTATGAAGGCATTTTAGTTATGGGCAGTAATTATTTGTTGAAATGGGAGTTAGCTAAGAATATGGTTCGACCTAAGTCTGCTTCACAATATGCTGTGCCTAATTATATTGCAGTTGCCCCTAGAATGTATAAAGGGATTATTGAGTCTTTAACTCGCAGGATGATAACCTTTGCTGACTTAATACAGATGACACATCTTAAACTCCAGCAGGTATTAAATAGAATTGTCCCTGATGGTGTGTATATAGATGCCGATGGGCTCAATGAAGTTAACTTGGGCGGAGGCAATACCTATAACCCTAATGAAGCATTAAAAATGTATTTCCAAACGGGTAGTGTTATTGGGCGAAGCTATACTCAGGAGGGCGAATACAATCACGGTAGGGTGCCAATCCAAGAGTTAAACTCTAATAGCGGTCAGTCTAAAATTTCGGCGCTTGTCTCTACATACAACCACTACTTAGATATGCTTAGAAGCGTTACTGGTTTAAATGAGGCTCGTGATGCATCTACTCCTGACCCTAAGTCTTTAGTGGGCGTTCAAAAGCTTGCTGCTTTAAACTCCAATACTGCCACTAGGCACATCTTGGAGGGCAGCCTTAATATCACTAAGCGACTTTCGGAGGCATTAACATGTCGTGTTGCTGACATTTTAGAGTATGCTGATTTCAGAGAAAGGTTTGTAGGTCAGGTGGGTAAATATAATTCTAGTTTGCTAGAAGAGATTAAAGACCTTTATATTTATGACTTTGCTATTTTCATTAAAGTTTCTCCTGACGAAGAAGAGAAGGCTAAGTTAGAAGAAAACATACAGATGGCATTACAGCGAGATTCTATTACCCTAGAAGACGCTATTGATATTCGTCAAGTAGGCAATCTAAAATTGGCTAATGAACTATTAAAGGTCAAGAGAAAGCAAAAGCAGAATGCCGACCAGCAGCGTGAAGACCAGGTTCAGAAACAGCAGGGCGAACAGCAAATGCAGATTCAGCAAGCTGCCGCTCAGGCGGAGATGCAAAAAGTACAAACTGAAATACAGGCGAAGATGCAATTAGCTCAAGCCGAGGCTCAGGGCAAAATTGCTCAGTTAACGGCAGAGGCAGAGTTAAAAGAAAAACTCATGGAGAAAGAGTTTAATTTCAATATGCAGTTAAAGGGCGCCGAGAATCAAAACATCGAGCAGCGCGAGGCTTTGCGTGAGAAAGCCAAGGATAGAAGGGTTAGCCAGCAGAACACTCAAAACTCTAGGCTCATACAGCAAAGAAAACAAAATCTAGCTCCTATCAATTTCGAGTCCAATGAAGACACCTTAGATGGCTTTTCGCTCTCTCAGTTCGACCCTCAATAAAAATTAAAAAAGTTTTACTAACTTTGTAGTAAATCAAATTTAATCGTATGGCTGAGTTTAAAGTAAGAGAAGTGCCATCTGAAGACGTTAAGTCTAAACAAGAGATAGAGGCCTCTCTTTTAAAAGAGCATGAGGAGCAGCAAGAAGAAAGCGTTGAGGCGGCTACCCCAGTTTCTAATGAAACTTCAGAGACTCCCGCAGAGGAGGCAAAAGAAGAAGTAGTTAGTGAAGTTGAAAAAAAAGAAATAGAGGACGCAGACGTTCTTTCATATATTAAGAATAGATATAACAAAGACATCGCATCTGTGGATGACCTTTTTGTTACTAAAGAAACTAATGAAGAGCTACCGGAAGATGTAGCTACTTTTCTAAAGTATAAAAAGGAGACGGGCAGAGGAATTGATGATTTCGTTCGGTTGAACAGAAATTTTGATGGCGATGACGAAGATAGGGTCTTGGAGGAATATCTTAGAGAGACTCAACCACATTTAGATTCGGAAGACATTGAATTTGAGCTGGACAGCAAATATTCATATGACGAAGAGTATGACGATGAGGGGGAGATAAGGAAAAGAAAAATCGCCAAGAAACAAGCGCTTGCTGAGGCAAAGAAATATTTTAATTCTTTAAAAGACAAGTATAAAGCGCCACTTGAGTCAAGTGGAAGTGGGTTGTCGGCAGAAGAAAGGGAAAACTATAAAGCTTACCAGGAGCAACTAGCAAACTCTAAGACGGTATTAGAGCAGCAAGAAAAGAAGAGGGATTACTTTTTCAAAAAAACAAATGAACTATTTGACAACAACTTTGAAGGTTTCAAGTTTAATGTAGCAGATAAGGAATTGGTTTTTAAGCCCGGCGATGCCGACCAGCTAAAAAAGGATCAATCGAGTGTAGACAATTTTATCAATAGAAATTTAGATGAGAATGGTTTACTAAAGGATGCTGAGAAATACCATAAGTCATTAGCGGTTGCGATGAATCCCGAAGCTTTTGCAAGCTTTTTTTATGAGCAAGGAAAGGCGGACGCTGTGGGTGACATTTCAAAGGAGAGCAAAAACATTGATATGCGGAGAGCTCCTGAGACTGTTAATCGCGGTGGATTCAAGGTCTCTAGTTTAAATCCAAGTACTGGAAATAGGCTAGTGATTAGAAGTAATAAAAAGTAATTAACAAAAATTAAAATTTAAAATTATGGCTGGATCAGTTCAAACGACACCCGGATATGACTTACAACCGAGTGGAGAAAAAGCGACATTGGTCAGTAACTATATAACGAATTTCGATTTCTTAAATCAGTATTTACCTGATACATATGAAAAAGAGTTCGAGAGATATGGAAACAGATCAATCGCTTCATTTTTAAGAATGGTAGGTGCGGAGTTGCCTACTAACTCTGATTTAATTAAATGGGCAGAGCAAGGAAGACTGCACATCAAATATGCTCAATGTACTGCAGGTGCTGCTGTAGGTGGAGGTGCTGCTTTAAGGCAAACTTTCACTGTAGGCGATACAGGAGCTACTACTTGTGCATACAGAGTAAACCAAACAGTTTTCTTGTCTGATAATACCGATAGCACTAAGTTTGCTAAAGCGGTTATTACGGGAGTTACTGGTTTAACTTTCACTGTTGCATATTATACTGTTGCTGGCGGTGCTACATTTGCTGCTGCTGACGTTGCTACTGCATACGTTTATGGATCAGAATTTGCTAAAGGGCAAAACGGAATGCAAGGTTCTGTAGAGTCTGAAGATGTGTTCTTCGAAAACAAACCAATCATCATCAAGGATCGTTACGAGGTAGCTGGTTCTGATATGGCACAGATTGGTTGGGTCGAAGTTACTTCAGAAAATGGCGCTACAGGATATTTGTGGTACATTAAGTCTGAGCATGACACTAGATTAAGATTCGACGACCAGTTAGAAATGGCTATGGTTGAGGGTGTTAGTGCGCAAGCTTTATCTGGAGCTCAGGACTTTATTACTACTACTCCAATAGGTACTGCTGGAAGCACTGGTACTGAAGGCCTATTTGAGGCTATCAGTGGATATGCTTCTAACGCTGCTGGAAGAGGAAATGTGTGGTCTGGAGGTAATCCTTCTACATTAGCTGATTTCGACGCTATCATCCAACGTCTTGACAAGCAAGGTGCAATCCAAGAGAATGTTATCTTCTTAAACAGACAGTTTGGTTTTGATATCGACGATATGTTAGCTGCACAGAACTCTTATGGAGCTGGTGGAACATCTTACGGATTGTTTGACAATGACGAAGAGATGGCTCTTAACCTTGGGTTCTCAGGATTCAAGAGAGGCTATGAGTTCTACAAAACTGATTGGAAATACTTGAACGATGCTGCTCTTAGAGGAGGATTGACTGCAGGTGTTGTCAATGGAGTTTTAGTTCCTGCTGGAACTACTAGCGTGTATGATCAAATCTTAGGCAAGAATGCTAAGAGACCATTCCTTCACGTTAGATACAGAGCGTCAGAGACTGAAGACAGAAGATATAAGACTTGGATTACTGGTTCTGCCGGTGGTGCAAGAACTAGCGATCTTGATGCAATGGAGGTTCATTTCTTATCAGAAAGAGCCCTTTGTGTTATGGGAGCGAACAACTTCTTCATGTTCGAAGACTAAAACAACTTTAAAGAGGGGGAGGCAACTCCCCCTTTTTTTTATAATCTAATTAAATTGAATCAAATGAAAAAAGAACTAAAAGATAGGGTGTATATATTAAAAGGAAACAGCGCCCCATTATCATTTATGTTGGCATCACGCCACACTAGAAAATATCCATTACTACATTTCGACACCGACACTAATGTTAATAGAGAACTTAGGTATGCTAGAAACCAAAAGTCTCCATTTGTTGATGAGCAAGACGATAATGCTATTGTTGAGCCTATAGTGTTTGAAGATGGAATCTTAAATGTAAGGAAAGAAAATACCATATTACAATGGTTTTTAGATTTACATCCTGGCAATGGGAGTAAGTTTATGGAGAAAGATTTAACTGTTGAGGCGACTTCTGAGCTAAAAGAATTGAATTTAGAAGTTGATGCATTAATCGCAGCTAAAGACTTAGACATTGACACTATGGAGATGATTGCTAGGGTAGGACTAGGGCAAGACACTGATCTTCTGTCATCGGCAGAATTAAAAAGAGATGTGCTTTTATACGCTAGAAATTATCCAGAGGATTTTTTGGAGCTACTTTCTAATTCTTCATTAAAACTGCAAGACTTTTCTAAGAAAGTTGTAAAGGTTGGTCTTGTATCTTTAAGAAATAAAAACCGAGAGATTTTCTACAACTTAAAAAACAACAAAAAGAAATTGGTTAACGTCCCTTTTGGCGAAGAGCCAGTATCTGTTTTGTGTGACTTTTTTCAAAGCGACGATGGCTTAGAGGCCTATGAGTTGTTAAAGAAAAAAATTGAGGATTAATTGCTATCTTTGTAGGGTTATGTTTTTTTTAACTTATTAAATTTTTTCAAGAATGCAAAAATATTTAAGCATCCCAGTAAAGAACGAGCAAAATCAGCTTGTCCTTATCAATGACATTGCAATTGTTGAGCAAGCTTCAACAAGCAAAGTTGAAATCCATTATACGTCAGGCAAGAAAGTAGAAGTGGAGCATGATACAATGGCGGCTAACAACGAAGATGTTAGAGACGCAATTGAAGATTCTATATTAGACGCTTTACAGTTGTCTTGGCAAAAACCATCTGTACAGGTCAGTTTGGCTGGTCTTACTGATGCAGGCGGTGGAGCAGTAGAGATTACAAGCTTGTCATTTGCTTAGTCTATAAGGATTTACAATCAACAAAGAAGGGCACCCAAAAAGTGCTCTTTTTTTTTACTATCTTTGTAATAAATCCCATAATATGATCAATGAAATTCGAAATACTGTTATGGCCATCTTGAACAAAGATAACAATGGTTATATCACACCAACCGAATTTAACCTATTTGCCAGGCAGGCTCAGTTAGAGTTATTCGAAGAATATTTTTACAACTACAACAGTTGGCTTATAAAGCAACATCAAGGCAATGGTCGTGAAACACGATTAGCCAACAGTGGGTATGCAGACATACCTCAGTCATATGAGCAAGTAATAGATAGTTTTAGCACTACAGGGTCTTGTTTTTATGCCTCCCACCAACTAGAGTCTAGTGGTACTTGGAATGGAACTTCTTTTGTTTATGGAGAGTTAGTTACTCAGGCAGTGTCTGGAGCGACGGGAATTGTGACGGCTTTTAATGTATATTCTACTGTTAAGGTTTTAAGGTTGACTACCGTTACGGGAGCCTTTGATACTACTAATACCATTACTGCTCCTAGTGGAGCAAGTTTAGCAGGTGCGTTTACCATCGATACAAACGCCGATAATTTTAAACTCCCCGATGACTGGTATTACATTAACTTTATTCGATATGGCGGAACTACTGAGGTAGAAAAAATCCATAACAATCAAATATTATTAGCAGCGGCTTCTGTGGCTACAGCGGCTTCTACTACTTATCCTACATATTATCAGCAAGACGAATATCTTACGGTGTCTCCTGAAAGCATTGTCTCTCAGATAACGGCTCATTATGTAAGGTATCCAAAGACTCCTAATTGGACATATACAGCCTTGGCTGCCAATGATGGAGACCCTATATTTAATAGCGGAGCGGCTGATTATCAAGATTTTGAGTTGCCTATTTCTGATAGTACAACTTTAACGTTTAAGATATTGCAATATGCAGGGCTTAATATTAGGGAGGAAGAGGTTGTTAGTTTTGGGCAACTAGAAGAGACTACAGAAGATAAAATGGAAAGCTAATGGCATACATAACAGACAATAAATACTACAACAACGATGGTACTGTTCCTACCAATGCTAATTGGGGGTCGTATCAATATGTCCCTTTTACGGAGATAGTTAACAACTTTCTTTATATGTATATTGGAGACGACAAGCTTATTAATAATGTCAAAAGGTCTACAGTAATCTTTCATGCTAAGAGGGCTATTCAAGAGCTTAACTATGACGCTTTCAATTCTATTTGCGTCCTTGAGGAGTTGCTTACTGATAACTTACAAATGATATTGCCTTCAGACTACGTTAATTACGTAAGGATTTCTTTAGAGAAAGATGGTATATTATTCCCTTTATGGGAGAACCCTTATATAAATTATGCCGCCGAATATCTTAGAGATAACACTAATGCATTATTATACGATGCCAATGGCGAGGTGCTAGAAGCTGCTAATTCTCACTTAGACCGTGAGCGTTTGGCGGGAAGGCCTAGCCGAAGAGCTGGCGGTATTGGCAACAGGTACGGCAATTGGGGATGGGATGTTGATGGAGTTTGGTATTATGGCTATGGTATTGGGGATGGATATTTTGGATTAGATACTAGCCAAGCAAACATCAACGACACATTTAGGATAGATAAAAAAAGCGGTGTTATAAACTTCAGTTCTGGTGTTAGCGGTCACCATGTGGTATTGGAATATGTTTCTGATGGCATGGAAGGCGGTGATGTCAGCAAGATTAAAGTTCAAAAAGAAGCCGAAGATGCCATATATGCTTTTATTAAACACGCTATTCTTGACAACAAAATAGGGATTCAGGAATATGTGGTTCGTCGAGCCATGAAAGAAAAAACGGCGAAAGTAAGAAATGCAAAAATAAGATTAAGCAATCAGCACTCAGGGCGTTTATTGATGGTTTTACGTGGAAGAGCCAAATGGATAAAATAGTATGGCAAAATTAAGCAGAAGTTTTGTAAAGGGCATAATGAACAAGGACGACGACGAAAGGTTGTTGGACGATGGTGAATACAGAGATGCTCAAAATGTAAGTATAGGTACTTCTCAAAGTTCTGATGTCGGAGCGGTAGAGAATACTAAGGGTAATAAAAATGTTAGCAATCTAACATTGCCTGCGGGAGCCACATGTGTTGGCGCCATTACTTACCCTGAAGAGTTTAAGGTGTATTGGTTTATAGCCTCTAATAGCTCATGTTACATCTACGAATATGATGAATTGAATGACGCTACAGCTAAGGTTTTAGAAGACGATAGGGTTGCCGCTTCTCAGGTATTGAACTTGCAAACCAATAGACTTATTACAGGCATTAACTATTACGATGGATATTTGTATTGGACGGATGATTTCAATCCACCTAGATGCATTCATGTTGGCAGAGCTAAAACAAAAACACAAGCATCTGGAGCCTCATGGTTTGGAGAAGACGATCTTAATGTTATTGTTAAGCCTCCTTTGTATGCTCCTACCCTTACTTTAAAAAACAACACCACTCAAGATGATAATTTATCAGAACGATTTTTACAGTTTGCCTATAGATACAAATATGAAGACAATAATTATAGTGCTCTGTCACCTTTTTCTGCTATTGCTTTTTTTCCTAGCGGTTATTCTTTTGACTATGTTGAGCATATCAATGCGGCTATGGTTAATAGTTTCAACCAAGTTCAAGTTATGTTTAACACAGGTAGTTCTTTGGTTAAAGAAATACAAATTGTATTTAGGGACACTTCGCGGGCCGTTATTTCTATAATTGAAAACATAAACAAAGAAGAGTTTGGGTATGGGGACAATACTAATAAAAGCATGTTTTTTGACAACAGTAAATCGTATACTGTTCTCCCCGACGCTCAAGTCACTCGCCTTTTTGATAACGTTCCATTAAAAGCTAAGGCTCAAGAAATTATAGGGGAAAGGCTAATATACGGAAACTATTTAGAATTTAGAGACCTCACACGCCAAGGCGAAAACATTAACCTAACATACACTTTAGATTTATTTCCTACAGGCTCTACTACTGTTGGGACGTCATCTCCCATGCGTACTTTCCGTAGCGACAGGGACTATCAAGTTGGGATTGCCTATCTTGATGACTATGGCAGAATGACTACTGTTCTTACTACTCCAACTAAAGGAATCTCTTCTACTACTGGAGCGGGAGGAACACTTTATATACCGCCTACTAACTCTATTACAGCCAATGATATTAGGGTCAATATCGAGAGTTTGGCTCCCGATTGGGCGACATACTATAGGTTGTTTATCAAACAAAAAAAAGAAGACTACTACTCTATATTCCCAATGTATTTTGAGCAAGACGGAGTATATAGATGGTTTAAGATATCTCCTCCCGATAGAGACAAATTTAACATAGGCGATTACCTCGTTTGCAAGGCAACTGAAAGGGGGCCTTCATTATCGGCAGAGCAATATAAAGTTTTAGACATCAAGGTGCAGCCTAAAGACTTTTTAGAAGGAGGGGAGTCAGCGGGTCTATATTTTAAGATAGGCGTAGAAAGCACTGATTTTAAAGACGTCAATCTAACCAAGATTACTTCTAGTGTAACGGGGGCGGTAGGTCCACAGTCCAAGACCTGGAAGTCAGGGACTTTACAGTTGTGCCCTGATACCATTAGTCAGCATTGGCAGAATGTAAACAACCCTATTTCTTATCTTAAAAGCGCCAACAATCTTGACGACTTGACTATTGTGTATCCTAGCACTCCTGCTAACTTAAACACTTTTTCTCAAGATAGAAGAATATATATAAGGATTACTAACACTGCCACTACTGGAGACACTTTTGAGGCTTACGACTTAGATGGCACCAACTACGAGATAGATGGCATTTCGGGCGCTTCGGTAATTACGGGGTCACCTCAAAGCATTGGCACTACTTCTAATCCTGCGT
>TARA_R100001594_G_scaffold71902_1_pt1 | contig 15363 bp, 17 predicted proteins | sample TARA_R100001594 | Tara Oceans TARA_R100001594 (sample SAMEA2622752) | marine metagenome | biome: marine biome (ENVO:00000447); feature: marine epipelagic mixed layer (ENVO:xxxxxxxxx); material: "saline water (ENVO:00002010), including plankton (ENVO:xxxxxxxx)" | depth 150 m | reverse complement strand
CGACGGCGAAAGCCCTAGTGCTGGGGGACATGCTCTTATGCTCCGGTAGCTCAGGGGACAGAGCAACGGCCTTCTAAGCCGTGGGTCGTAGGTTCGAATCCTACCCGGAGTGCTTTGCCCTTGTGGCGGAATTGGCAGACGCGACAGACTTAAAATCTGTTTCCCGTTAGGGAGTATGGGTTCGAGTCCCATTGAGGGTATTAATATGTTTAACTTTTAAGGGGGAATAAGATGATAGATAAAGCAGGTATGGCAGGCATGCTAACATTCCTTGGCGGATGTAGTGTACTGCCCAAGAAGAAAGACTATACAGATTATATAGCACCGGACTCGGTATCAATCGAACATGTCCATGGCTTGAATAATCTCTCAGTCTTGAGTGCAATCGGAGGATTGTGTTTACTAGCAGGCATGGTCCTGTTAGTAATTTCTAGGGGAACTATGGGGTGGAGACCTGTGATCGGCGGTGTTATTATGATCACAGTCAATTACCTCATAGCTTTATATGCGGACTGGCTGTTCATTCCAGTACTTATTGTAACCGGTGCTATCAGTTTAGCATGGGGCTGGAGGACAGTTATGAATGTTATTAGAGGAAAGAAACATGGTATCTTTATAAGGAGAACCAAAGATGTTTAACTTAACTACAGAAATTTGCGGAGTTGTTATTGCGTTTATCGCAGGTGCTTGGATCGGTCGGCCTATGTTTACTTGGGTTGCCGCCAAGATGCCCTTCATGAAGAAGTGAGGAGTATTAAATGTACGAACAGGAGAGTGTTCTCGTAGATCGAGATCGGTGTCCAGCATGTGCTAGTGCTGGACGGGACACATCTAAAGACAACCTTGCCATCTATGATGACGGTCATCAGTACTGTTTTTCATGTGGGTATTACAAGGGTTCAACAGGAGGCGTAACTATGAAAACTAAACCCGTCCAGATAACCGAGTTTAAATCATACCAAGGCTCTCATATGCCTATCACTGATCGAATGATTAAGCAAGAGACAGTGAAGAAGTTTGGCTATGAGACAACAGAGATTAATGGTAAGCGTGCTGAGATCGCTAACTTCTACCGTGATGGTAAGTTGGTGGCTCAGCATATTCGTGGCCCAGAAAAGAAATTTATCTGGGTAGGAGATACCAAGGGCGTGACACTGTGGGGTCAAAACCTTTGGGCTGCTGGCGGTAAGAAGCTGGTGATTACTGAGGGTGAGTACGACTGCATGACAGTTAGCCAACTTCAGGATAACCGGTGGCCTGTTGTTAGTTTGCCTAATGGATCCCAAAGTGCAGTGCGTGCAATCAAAGATAACTTTGAATGGGTATCTTCATTCGATGAAGTCATTCTTATGTTTGATATGGACAAGCCGGGTCAAGATGCTGCCGTTAGTGTAGCTGAGATCCTCCCTCCGGGTCGAGCTAAGATCGCTTCGCTTCCCTACAAGGATGCTAATGAATGTCTTATGCAAGGCAAGGGTCGTGATATCCTGACTGCAATGTGGCAGGCTCAACGATACAGCCCTGATGAGATCCTTCATGTATCTAATATTGTAGAGAATACAGATATCGTAGACACAAGAGTTTATCCCTTCCCCTTCGACAAGATGACTGACTTCCTTATTGGTCAACGAAGCGGTGAGATTACTCTCTGGTCTTCTGGTACTGGTTCTGGGAAGTCCACAATCCTGAGGGAACTCATGGTCTCTCATCTTGTGGAAGGTAGATCTGTTGGTGCTATTATGCTTGAGGAATCGCCTCAGGAAACTATGGATGATATGATCTCACTACTGATTAACAAACCTGTTCGAGCACAGAAAGCCATGAGAATCATGAATGAACTTCGTGCTAAGATGGGGAGTCTTACCCCAGCTGTAGATATTATCAATGAGTTTACTGATGAAGAGTATGCTGAAGCAAGGCGGAAGCTGAGTGAAACTAATCTCTATATCTACGACCACCTCGGTCATAACGCATTGAGTAATCTTGTTGCACGTATGGAGTTCATGGCTGTTTCTCTTGATGTAGATGTTATTGTGTTAGATCATATTACAGCCGCTGCGGCAGGTCTGCTTGGTAATTCAGGTGACTTTGCTGGGGGCGAATCAGAACGTCTGGTCATTGACAATATTATGAAAGAACTTCGTAGTCTTGTCTCTCGTACTGGTGTTCGTATTGATGTTGTCTCTCAACTTAAGAAGACAAACAAGGCATACGAAGAAGGTGACCGTATTACCCTACAAGATTTGCGTGGGTCAGGTTCCCTGTCTAGTGTACCTAATGTTGTCCTCGCTTTGGAACGGGATCGACAGAACCCTGATCCAAAGATGTCTAATACCACAACAGTACGTGTTCTAAAGAACCGTCTGACTGGTAGGGCTGGGGTTGCAGCGTGCCTGTTCTATGATCATGAAACAGGAAGAACCCGTGAGATAGACTTTGCACTTGACGATGGTGGTGCAGTTGTTATTGATCCTACGGACTAGGAGATGATTATGTCTGAAGAAATTCAACCAGCCATGGAGCTTCTTTCTTTTGCGGAGGATCAAACTCCCAGCCAAGAATCTTGGGTGGAAGATATTACTCTTCTTGAGGATGGCTCCCATGCTATAAATATTATTAAGGATGGGGTTACTCAGGCAAGAAACATCAGTGTTGCTCGGTCTCTAGATAAACTAGAGATCGAGTATACTGATGGTGATTGGATGGTAACTCAGGTTGTCAGACCCAACGGTCTGATTTATACCACTAAAGTATATACAGGAAGTGAACTAGGAATTCCACGTACCGAAGTTAGTAGAGGTAGGTGGCGGTATTACAAATAAGGAGATCCTCATGAACCGGATCGCTATTGATATTGAAGCTAATGGACTCAACGAATTGGCGTTGGATAGAAAGGGTGAAGTAATTAATGAAGCGAATACTATTTGGTGTATCGCAATTGTGGATGTGGATACTGGGGAAGAGTTGTCATTTGGTCCTGATAACATTGACGGGGCTGTTGAGGTTATGCGTGGGGCTGATCTTATTATCGGGCATAATATTATCTTCTATGATATGCCTGTTATTACTCGCCTTTACGGTGATGTTAGCACTCCCGTTTATGATACCCTTGTTGTTTCTCGTCTTATGTACCCGGACAAAAGATCCCACCCCTTGGGAGGTAATAGCCTAAGGTGTTGGGGTGATTACTTAGGGTTTTCTAAGATTGATTATGACGGTGGTTGGGATATGTATTCCGAAGAAATGCTAACCTATTGCATTAAGGATACTCAGATTGCTGCTAAGATTTTCCACAAGCAACAGCCTTTTGTTAAACATCACGCTAAGATTGTTAAGCTTGAGCATATGGTATCTGAAATTATTTCTAATCAAATGTGCAACGGTTTTGGTTTCGATGTCGATAGGGCTATTGATCTTGAGCAGGAACTTCTTTATGAGAAGGCACAGATTGAAGATGATATGCGTACTGTCTTTCCTGATATTGTAGAGGAAAGATATTCCGAGAAGACAGGCAAGCGGTTGAAAGATAAGGTAACGGTTTTCAATCCCTCATCTAGACAACAGATTGCTGAGCGTCTTAGTGATAAGTATGGATGGAAATATCCTTTGACAGATAAGGGAAATCCTAAGGTTGATGCTGATGTAGTAAAGAACCTTGAATACCCTGAGGCCAAGGAGTTAACCAAGTACTTTGATATCATTAAGACCATGAGCTTTCTTAAGGATTGGATTACCCGTGCTCTCCACAGTAGGGATGGTCGTATCCATAGCGGAGTTAATCCACAAGGTACTGTTACCGGACGTATGACAAGCAGCCAACCTAACCTACAACAGGTGACTTCTGATCGCAGAGTTCGGGAGTTGTTTGTCCCCAAGAAAGGATGGAAGCAAGTTGGTATTGACGCATCAGGTCTTGAAGCTCGCATGCTTGCCAATCGTATGTATCCTTGGGACAGTGGGGAGTATGGTAAAGTTGTAGTAGAAGGGGATATCCACCAAACAAACATGGAAGCAACTGGCATTGATAGTAGGGCAGATGTGAAAACATTCTTCTATGGCTTTATCTATGGTGCTGGTGATGCCAAGGTGGGAAAGATTATTGGAAAGGATTCAAGGGCTGGAAAGGAACTTAAAGAAAAGTTCTTGAGTAACTTGCCAGCACTTAGGAAGCTTATTGAATCCTGTAAATTCCAAAGCCTGAAGAAGAAAACAGTTACTCTTCTTGATGGCAGAGAGGCTCCGTGTAGGAGCGAACACTCATCACTGAATGTACAACTTCAAGGTGATGGTGCTATTGTTATGAAGCTTGCTCAATGTATCTTTGCAGATAAGATTGTAAAGCAATACAAAGATAGAGCTTTGTTTATGGCTACTGTTCATGATGAATGGCAACTAGAATGTGAACCTGAGATTGCTGAGGAAATTGGTAAGCTTGGTGTTGATTCTATTAAAGAAGCTGGCGAACGGCTAGGTTGTCTGATTTCTATGGATGGTGAGTATAAGATTGGTGATAACTGGTGGGACTGCCACTAAGGAGGATCCTATGGAAACTACAAAACAGTTGACAATTTATATTGCTGGACCTATGCGTGGTTATGAAAACAATAATCATGATGAGTTTGATAAGGCTGAGGATTATCTTAGCAAGCAAAAGATTTACAAACCTGTTAACCCAGCTAGGATTGACAGAGAGTGTGGAGTTGATCCGGCAAACAACATGACCAAGCTAGAACTAAGGCAGGCCCTTTGGCGTGATGCGGAGAAGATCTTCGATGAATGTGATAGCATGTATATGCTTAGGGGTTGGGAGAATAGCTCCGGTGCAAGAATGGAACATGCTATTGCTGTTGCATTAGGCATTAGTATATTCTACCAATGATTGAGGTCTATGTTTTATTTCATGAACTAAAGAGACATTGGTATCATAGGACAACTTCGAAGATGAGAAAGAATCCTGTTAACCATTGTGGAGTTATGCTTAAACTAATGAACAAATCTTTAATTTATTACAACACAGGACCTGATATAGGATGTAGGCTAACGTGGGCTGAAAGATATTTGAAAAGATATCCTCCATTTACTACAATACATATTGGGAAAACTGACCTGACGTTTGATGAGTGTGCAGATTTGGCTAAGGAGGAGTGTAAGATTACTCCTTGGAAGTTAGTTTTATGGGAAGCACTTAAACTTAGGTGGTGGAATCCACAAAGTTGCGGAGCTTTTACAAGTAACCTCTTGCGTTCATTGGGGTATCATGTTAAAATACACGTTGCACCTGATACATTATTAAAGGAGCTACGGAATGCAAATAATTATGTTGAGTGGAAAGGCGAGAGTTGGAAAGACTTGGTTGGCACAAGAGATTGCTAACTATGCATTTGAACAGGGACAGATTCCTGTTCTTCTTTCTCTTGCTGATGGAATTAAAGATGCTGCACTTGAGCGGAATCTTACCAAGGAAGATAATCCCAAGGAATATCGTGAGTTCTGTCAAGAGTACGGAGTTCGTAAGCGGAATGAAGAAAGGGATTATTGGATAAATGTTCTTAGAAGTAAGATCAATGAGCACCGTTACTTGGAAGCGAGGGCTATTGAGGAAGACAAGAAACATTGGGAGCGTATCATTATCATTGATGATGTTCGTTTTATGAATGAGGTTGCGTTTGGTAGGGAACTAAATGCTACGCAGATCTTTTTATCTTCAGGCAGACGAACTCTTATTGATTCAGATGCCGACTGGAGATCTCACGAATCTGAAGCTTTGGCTAACAGCGTCGAAGCAAACGAAAAGAATTTCGAGGAGGTCTTCCAATACTACGTTACTAATGACGGGACTAAGGAAGAACTATTAGATAGTCTGAGTCATTGGATTCCTAAATGGTGTGGCATTGAAAACCCTAAGAAGCCGTCAGATAGTGAGGAGTGCGACTGTGCTATCTGCACGGCTAAAGAATTCGGAGGTCCTGTTGATCCTGAAGATGTGGTAGCAGAGTTCTTAAAAGGATTAGCAGATGAGATAAGCAAGATGCAGGAGGATGATGATGAGCCTGAAGCCCCAGAAAGCTATACTTGATGGCGACATCATTCTATATCGTGCTGCTTACTGGGCAGATACTGAGGGTATTGATTCTTTAGAGGATAGGCTAAAGGATGATATCCGTAAGTGGACACCAAAAGGTATTCATGAGGTAGAGGTAGCGTTCTCTGATAGTAGACAGAATAACTACAGAAGAGATCATTGGTCTAAATATAAGGCCAACAGAGATTCCCTTCCTCATCCAGAATGCTTAGGTATTGCCAAGGAGATCGCGGTAGATATTTCTAATCCAGTAATGGAGGAGAGATTGGAAGCCGATGATCTCCTTGGTATTGCGGCTTCTTCCAATAGGGCAATTGCTGTTACTGTTGACAAGGATTTAAGAGGGGTTCCGGGCTGGCATTGGAATCCTGATAAAGATAAAGAGGTGCAGTATATTACCAAGAAGGAAGCCCATCGATTCTTCTGTATCCAATGGATGACAGGGGATAGGATTGATGGGCTGCCGGGCCTTTGGAGAGTGGGTCCCAAGAAAGCTGAGAAGTTTTTGGATGAGCTCGACCCAAAGGATTGGGAGCATAAGATTATAGAAAGATATAAGGAAGAGGAACGTCCCGAAGGTAGGGAAATCAATATGGATCCGGTAGATTATGCAGTTGCTATGGCTAGGTGCATAAGGATCCTTCACTATCGGGAGTATGACTTTGAAAACAAAGTATTTAATCTATTTAACCTTGACCCCTTTTTAAAAGTGGGCTGATAAGAGAAGGATAGGAGCGATTGTATGGATAACTTTCAGCAATTTATCGTAACCAGTCGATATTGTAGGTGGCTCGATGACGAGCAAAGAAGGGAAACTTGGGACGAATGTGTCAATCGATACTTCGATTACATCTTCAAAAGATTTCCAGAGATTAAGGCGGAGCCTAATGTGTTTAATAGAGTATTGGATGTCCGAGATTCTGTAGAGAATCTTGAGATCTTCCCTAGTATGCGAGCTTTAATGACCGCAGGTCCCGCAGCAGATGTCGATGATGTGTGTACGTACAATTGCTCTTATCTTGCAATTGATAATATTAATGCTTTCAGCGATGTTCTCTATATCCTGTGCTGTGGTACAGGTGTAGGGTTCTCATGTGAGCAGAAGGAAGTAGAGAAGCTTCCTACTGTTCCTGATAAAATTGAACGAGTAGAAGATAAGTATATTGTGGTCGAGGATTCAAGAGTTGGCTGGGCTAACGCTTATCGCCAGCTTATGGAATCGTTATATGATGGTGTCCACCCGACATGGGATACTTCGCACATTCGGCCCGCTGGCGCAAGGCTCAAGACTTTCGGAGGTCGCTCGTCGGGACCGGCTCCATTAGAAAGGCTCTTCCGTTACATAGTGAATACATTTACAAAGGCTACTGGTCGTAAGCTGACATCGCTTGAAGTACATGATATTGTCTGCCTGACTGGTGAAGTTGTCATTGCTGGTGCTGTCCGTAGGTCAGCCCTCATTAGCCTTTCGGATCTGTATGACCGGGAGATGGCTATGGCTAAGTCAGGACCGTGGTGGGAAACCTCAGGACATCGGAGCTTAGCGAACAACTCCGCTGTTTACGACTCACGCCCTACTCTTGGTACGTTTATGCAAGAGTGGTCAAGTCTGTATGATTCTCATTCAGGCGAACGAGGTATCTGCAACAGGGAAGCTATGGCTAACCTTGCCGCCAAGGCTGGACGTAAGACCGAGGATATTAACTTCGGTACTAATCCGTGTAGTGAGATTATCCTTAGGCCCAAGCAGTTCTGCAACCTTAGTGAGGTTGTTATTAGGCCTGATGATACTCTTGAATCCTTATCCAAAAAGGTAGAAATGGCTACAATCTTAGGTACTATTCAATCTAAATTTACTAACTTCACTTACCTTGAAGACGAGTGGAAGGAAAACTGTGAAGAAGAAAGACTGCTTGGTGTATCATTCACAGGTATCTTTGATAACCTTCTCATGTCTGGCCGCCAAGGAATGGGTAAGCTTAGGTTTACTTTAGATGAGCTGAAGAATGTTGCGGTTCAAACTAACTTGCATTGGTCTAAGTTATTGGGGATTAATCCCAGCAAGAGTATTACTTGCTGCAAACCAAGCGGTACTACTTCATGTGTTGCTAATACTTCTTCAGGTATTCATCCAAGATTCTCTGATTACTATATCAGACGAGTTCGTGTTGATACAAAGGATCCTATTTGTCAATTTATGGTAGACAATGGGTTTCCTCATGAGCCGTGTATGATGAGGCCTGAGTCAACAATGGTATTTTCTTTTCCAATGAAGGCTCCCTCAGGTACATTCACACAGAAAGATCTCTGTGCTGAGGATCACCTTGAATTATGGAAGGAATACCAATTGCATTGGTGCGATCATAAACCGTCAGTAACTATTTCATACTCTGATGCTGACTTCCTTGCTGTTGGTCAGTGGGTTTGGGAAAACTGGGACATAGTTTCCGGCATATCTTTCCTACCTAAGCAGGATCATTGTTATGATCAGGCTCCCTTTGAGGAAATCAACGCAAGAGATTATAATTTACTTTCAATAGCTATGCCGACTAGCTTAGACTGGGGTAGACTTGTTGAATATGAAAGCGAAAACAACACGGTATCTACCCCAACGCTTGCATGCAGTGGTGGGTCGTGTGAGCTCGTAGATTTAACGGAGGAATCCAATGAATAGAATAGAAATGATGAGAGTTAAAGCACAACTTGGATCGGAAATTACCAAGAATGAGATGCTACAAATGTTTGGTGAGCTTAATGACCGACTGGAAAGACTGGAGAATCTTTATGCAGAAATGGCCCAAAGTGGAAGAGGAACTAGTAAGAAGACTCGAAAGTCTGTATCCCCTGATGGATTATCAGGGGGAGATGACGAGTGAACAGTTTACTAGAGAGGCTGCACGCAGAGATGGACAGCGTGAGGTTGTTAGCAAACTTAGATTAATTTATGAAGGACAGATAAAGGGGTAAAGATATGCCTATGATGATGCCACAAGGAATGCCCATGGATCCAGCTATGGGGGGCGGTATGCCTCCCATGGATCCTGCCATGGGTGGAGGAATGCCACCTATGGATCCCGCTATGGGTGGAGGAATGCCGCCCATGGATATGCTACCTCCTGAAGGGGAAGCTCCTATGGAAGATATGGGAGATGCTCTTGCTGATGAGGGCAGACAGGGCGATGCAATTGTAGGCCATCTTACCCCCGGTGAAATTGTTATTCCATTAGAACTTGCTAACAATTTAGAAGTTCTCGAAACTTTAGAAGATCTTTTCGCAGACAATCAGGTCTCTATAGATCAGTATACTGTAGGACATGAGGCCAACTCTATTAATCCAGAAACTGGAATGCCAGAATTTTATTCAGGCTACCAAGGGCAGACATATTGGGGACGTACAGGCGGGAGTACCCCGGCTAGTTTTGATTTTGTTGCTCCCACTCAGCAGGATTATGATAGATTTAATATCTATATGACTAACTACAAAGCAAATAGGGAAATTGAAGAGCAGAAAATAAAGGAGTACACGGATTATTTAGAGGAAAGAAATACTCATCAGTGGATGATAAGGTATGTAAATGATCCTGAAGGAACAAAAGCATATGAAGATAAGATGAAATCATATGGTGCTCTTTATGGAGAAACTGTACGAAATAGACGACAAATTGCAGCAACGGCAGGTCAATTGCATCGCCCCGATTGGCAGAAACAACAAAATCCTATGAACCTTGGAGAAGGTAATATATTTAGATACCTTTCCCCATATCAAAGACAAGGTGCTTGGCAACATGGTGAACGTCTACAGGATACATGGAGTAGTTTAAGTGAGAGCCAGAAAAAGAAAGAATTCGAGGACTTCTTTCAGCAGCTTAATACAACTAGATCTTTTTATGGATCGACCACAGGTGCTGGCGCTGGCTACGGTACAGGTAAGGGGGATCCTTACAAATCAGATTCTCAAGTTAGAAGAGAAAAACAACTTGAAGAGGATCTTGCTGCACAGGAAGAAGCTTTCTTAGCTCAACTACGAGCAGAAGAAGCTCGCCAAAAGGCGGCGGCAAAGAGACAGGCGGCTATCAATGCTCGCGTAGCTCGCATGGGTGGTAAGGGCCAAGCTGCCTCTTTATCAGTAGGTGCTATGGATGCTGCTGGTGGGGAAACAGATCCCCGATCTATGGTAGCAAGGAGTTATGCTAGGAGATCATCAGGTGGTGGTGGCCTTTCAATTGGTGGATTTAATCCTCGGTTAGCTAGACCTAGCTGAGAAAGGAGACTGTTATGGGATCATCAGGTGGTGGTGGCGGAATGAGTATGCAGGATCAAATGAGATTAAGAGCTCAAGATCAACGCATGCGCGAAGAAGAAAGAGACTATCAAAGGGCGGAAGAACGTATGCGTCTTGCTGCTATGGACGAAAGAGAAAGACTTCGTATTGCTTTTGAGGAACGGATGATGGTGCAGCAGCAGAAGATCGAGATGGAAGCTGCTCGTCAATTAAGAGAACATCAACAAATCTTATCAGATGAGAGCGAAGAGATTGCTTATGCTGAGCAGGCTGAGACTGACGAAGGTCTAACACTTAGCTTTTGGGATGCTATGATGACAGGTCTCGGTGGTGAGGTTAACAATTATGACGAAGGCGATGAATTCGCTCAACCTGAATAAGGGGAAGAACTATGGCTATGGCTGAAAAGACAATTGCTGAGCGATACAGAACTTTAGATAGCCTTAGGCAGTCAAAGGTAGATCGTGCTAGAAAATGTTCAGAGTTAACCATTCCATCTTTACTTCCCCCCGAAGGTTGGAACGAAGAGATGGCATTGTATACTCCGTTTTCTTCAGTAGCTTCTAGAGGTGTAACATCCATGGCTAGTAGAATTCTTTCTGCACTCCTTCCCCTTAACGATGCCCCCTTCTTTAGGTTTGAATTAAAGAACGGTGTGCAAGCAGATCAGGAAACCAATGAGTTCTTGGAAAACATTTCGAATCAGGTTTATAACAAACTATCTTCTAAGAATCTTAGAGAAACTTTATTTACAGCATTACAGCACTTAATTGTGGTGGGAGATTGTCTTCTTATTCAGGAGGATAATCTTAATTTTCGGGTGTTGCGGCTAGATCAGTACGTTGTACGTCGTACTGTAGGTGGTGATGTTCAGGAACTGATTCATTTAGAATATACTTCCAAGGGGAATGATGAAGATGCTTACTCGTATTATACTACTTCTATTGATGATCGATCCCGAAAAGGTTATGATACAATCTATTGTCGCATGACCAAGGAAGAAGGGGAGACAGAGTGGGAAGTAGTTAAGGAAGATGAAGATGGTAATGTTGTTGCGACCGGTACTTATGAAGTAAGTCCCTATATTCCCCTGAGATGGTCTTCCGTTGCTGGAGAAAACTACGGTAGATCCCATTGCGAAGATATCCTTGGCGATATACAAGCACTAGAATCCTATACCGAAGCTGGCATGGAGGGAATGGCAGCAGGCTCAGCATTCTGGATTGGTATCGATCCTGCTGGTCTAACTGAAATCGATGACGTAGCATTAGCACACAACGGTAGCTTTGTTCCGGCTAGGGCTAACGATGTCTTTACAATTACTCCTTCAGGACAAATGAATAACCAAATTCAATCTGCTCAGGCTGCTATCGAAATGATGCGGAGAGAGATTGGCTCATCGTTTTTGATGGATTCCGCAACCATGCCTACGGGAGATCGTGTTACGGCTACTGCTATTAGAACTATTGGTAAGGAATTGGAGCAGGTGTTAGGCGGAGCATTCTCAGCAATAGCTCGCCAGCTTATGACTCCTATTGTTAAACGAACCGTTCTTCTTATGTTAGATGAAGGAGAGTTAGACTCCAAACTTGAGGGTGCGTTTAGTGAGGGTGGCCTTCTTTCAATTGAAATTGTTACGGGACTTCTTGCTCTTAGTCGAGACAGTGACTTAACCAAGCTTATGCAGATGGGGGAAATGGTACGCAACCTTCCACCGGAAGCAATGGCTTTATTTAAGTGGGAAGAATATGGCCGTGCTTTAATAACTTCACTTGGATTTGATCCAGCAAACTGGGTTAAGAGTGAAGAAGAAGCTAAGCAAGAGCAGCTTGAGATGGCAGCAGTTCAGGGTCAGATGGCTAATGAACAGCAGTTACAGCAGCAGGCAGGAGCCGCTGCTATTGACACAGCAGCTATGGCTGCTCAACAAGATATTGCTGAAACCGGTGGTCAGAATATAGGTCCTGCTATGGAAGAAATGGGGATGATGGGATGACAATAGATCATAATCTTATTACTCCGCTACTATGCTTAGATGATCCATTGCTTTCTTGTGATATAGTGGGTAGTGGAAACAACTATTGTTTTAGAGTGAATCAAGATACTTTGGTTTCGTCTAATACTAAGGAATATATTTTAGCATATCGTAGAGAACTATTTGAAACTAGGGGAATTAGTGTTCCATCCGATACTGAGTTATCTTGGCGTAAGGATCGAGCTCCTCTATGGAGTTTGGATGATCTAACAAACAAATCCACCAATCTTATGGCATGGTGGAAGTTCGATGAGCTTAGTCTTACCTTATCGGATGGGGATTCTATTACCACTGTGTCGGATTCTGGTCCTAATGGTCTGACTCTTACTGCTGTTAATACGATTGCATGGGATGCTGATGGTCTAAACAATAAAGGAACTGCTGTTCTTACTGGAGCCGATGACCACTTTACTAGTCCTGATGTAGATGCTATGGATTTTGATACCAATGACATATCGTTCTATATGGTATGGAAACCAGCACTTGGTACTGCAAGTCACACTCAATTCTGGTTCCTTTATAAAAAAGAAGACGGGGCTAACTTTCCGATATGGGACTGGAATAGAAAACATACAAGTGGTAGGGGAGGCACTACAAGGAAAATGCTACATACTAGAAGGGTCGGATCAGCAAATATAGTAGCACAAGGGGATGATGGTACTATATCTGATGGTACTGGATATATCCATTCAGTAAACGGTAGTCTTTCCGATGATACTATTGATTTCTATAAAAATGGTGCTGATGATGGTACTCCGAGTAGCACTGCACTGACTGGAGATGTCGATAATACAGGTGTTCTTTATGTAGGAAACAGACCCAATGCTGATAGAAGCATGTCTGGTTCTTTAGCTGAGCTTATTATTGTTGAACATGCCACAGGAACTGTAGATGAACGTACAAAAATTGAAGGCTACCTTGCTCACAAGTGGGGATTAACAGGAAGCCTTCCAGCCGATCATGATTACAAGACAGACCCGCCTCGCCGCTCGTCTGTGTATACTGGATAAGGGGTATGCCATGGATAGTAATGGGTGGGACGAGTATAAGAGATTAGTTTTAAATGAACTGGAACGGTGTAGTGACCGTCTCGACGATATCGACAAGAGATTGTCCAATATCGAGGTGACGTTTGCTAAGCTTCAGACGAGGCTGTATACCGGTGCGGTTCTAATTACATTTGTTATTACTACGGTAATAAATTTTATGGATGACATTATGTCACTAGGATAATAAGACTCCAAGGGGAATAATCTTATGGAAAATAATCAAGTTGAAAGTCAGACTCCATACGCAAACCCAGAAGCCAATCCGGCTATGGACAATTTGCAGGCTATGGAACAATCTGTGACTGCAACTGCTGAAGAAAAAAACGCAGCAGCAGAACGTGTAGCTTTTGAACGGTATGTTCAAGACCAAGGACAAGCTATTCCTGAGAATTTTCAGGATGCTGGAGCTTGGTTCGACAGTTTAAAGGAAGCCCAGAAGCAGTATACTCAGGCACGACAGGAGATCGCTGATCTTAAGGGCCAGTATTCTGAACAGGGTACTGTAAATCCGGGTTATCAAGAAGATACTACAACTACTGATGCTGTGGAAACTCCTCAGACAAATGTAGAACCGACAGGTACGGAAGAGCTTAGACTTTCTTTGGAAAACAAGGAAGAAGAAGCTGCTCCAGTAGAGGCACAGCAATTTAGTGATGCTGATTGGGATAAGTGGGGCTACGAAGTTAGTACCACTGGTGAACTTTCGGAGCAAACTATATCAGAAATCAAGGAGAAAACTAATTTCTCCGATAGAATGATTAATGATTTTATGGCTGGGCAGAAGGCAAAGATGCGGGAGTCTTTTACAAAGGCTGCCAATATTGTGGGAAGTAATGACAAGCTTAATGATATTATGAAATGGGCCGAAGGTTCCATGTCTCCTGAAGAGAGGCTTAATATTAATGCTGGTCTTTCTTCTCCGGGGTATGAGGTTGTGCTGCGTGGCTTGGCTGCTCAGTACGACCATGCAATGGCTCAGAAGCCTACGGCTAACGAGCCTGCACCTATGTCCAATAGGCAGCCCGTGGCGGAGACTCAGGTCTCTACACCTGCCTATGCAACACAAAGAGAATTTAAAGCGGATCGGAATAATCCTAGATTTAGGACTGATCCAAAGTTTAGGGATGCAGTTGAAGCCCGCATGCAGCGGACTGACTGGAACAATCTTCCCCAGTAAGACGCAGGGGGCTGTCTTACGACATATCTAATTTATGATGGAGTTTAGGAGAGATCCTAATCAGAAGGATAATGTAGAATGATTACCCATACAAAGGACTCGAAAGAATAATCCTAAGTGTGTTGCCCTTTCTTTTATTTAACTTTTAAAATATCTAATTGAAAGGATATTATTATGCCGGGTGATAGTTTTAATGCTACAGGTACTGGCTTAGGTTATAGAACAACTACTACGGCGAACGATGCAACTCCTTCGTCGAATGCGACTGGCGGTAAGCTTTGGCTTCCGATTTGGTCGGGTGAAGTTCTTCACGCCTATGATGAGTACAATGTTTTTGAGGGTCTTGTGGATCACAAGACAATTGCAAGTGGTCGGGAAATGCTGTTCCCAAGAACCGGTACTGTGGACCTTGAGCCTCAGTGGGGTGCTGGTGAAGAGCTTATTGGCGGTACTGATTCCAAGTCGAATCAGTTCAAGGTTTCCTTGGACAACCGTCCTATGGCCGCTCACTTCGAGTTAGACAATGTTGACCTTATGGTTACTCAGTGGGAGTACCGTGCAGAGCTGGCCCGTCAGGCTGGTTTGACGCTTGCTAACACTAGAGATAAGCAGATCGGTTCATACATTGCTACGGCTGCGCTTCAGAGTGCTCTTACGGGTATCGCTGGAAGCCCTGCTGGTTACGGAACTAACGTAACTAATATGGGCATGGAAGGTGCTCGTGACATGCATGATGGT
>TARA_R100001594_G_scaffold35303_1_pt1 | contig 15372 bp, 29 predicted proteins | sample TARA_R100001594 | Tara Oceans TARA_R100001594 (sample SAMEA2622752) | marine metagenome | biome: marine biome (ENVO:00000447); feature: marine epipelagic mixed layer (ENVO:xxxxxxxxx); material: "saline water (ENVO:00002010), including plankton (ENVO:xxxxxxxx)" | depth 150 m | reverse complement strand
TCGTACCATTCAGATCAAAATCCAACGGACTCCATTTAATTTTATTTGTTGAAGGTGTAGTTGCTGCATCTGAGATGCGAAAAAAATTAATTGAATTAGCATCAGATCTTGGAATAAATGATACCACAACAGATATTTTTCCTGCACAAGATGAAGTTGATTTAACTCCTGAAGATTGGGATGAAAAAAGAAAAGGTAATTTTGTAAATTTACCTTATCAAAAAGCAGCAATGACAACAAGAGTTGCAATGGATGATGATTGCAAGTCTATTAATTTAAAAGATTTATATAAATTTGTTAACAAATTTAGATTAAGACCATCAGATTTTAAAAAATTAAAAATATTTCAAGATGATGAAACAAAAGATTATCCACCTTGTATTGTTAATTTTATGAAAAATAAAGTTAAAAAAGGTGAGGGTAGAAACGATGCTATGTTTAATGTTGCTGTGTTAGCAAAAAAGATTAACCCAGATCCAATAATGTATCAAGATTGGACACGGGATATGATGATTAAAGTTTGTGAAGAGAGATTACATCCTAAAGAATTAGAAAATATATTTAAAGGTGTAGAGAACAAAGAGTATGCTTACAAATGTAAAACTTCAATAGCTAGAATGCATTGTGTGTCTAGTGAATGCGTTAAAAGAAAACTAGGTATAGGAGCAAATGAAGCTTTGCCTGAAGTTGGTAAACTTATAAAAGTAAATTCTTACCCAGAGCCTTACTGGATTTTACCCATCCAAGGTAAATCAATTAGACTTTCAACAAAACAATTATATCAACAACAATTACTTGGAGAACAATTGTTAAATTATGATATTGTTTGGCGACCACTAAAACCTTCTAAAAGAGATCCAGATCCCTATAGAGATTGGTTAGATGAACTGATGGGTAACAAACAAGACATGGAAGGTTTTGATGCAACAGAAGAAGGTAGTGATGTATTTAACTCAAGAATGTCAAGATTTTTAGAGGATGTTGAAGATACAACAGAATTTGATCAAATAGATTCAGGTAACATATGGAAAGATGAAGATGAAATGAGATTTAAATTAGAAACATTTAGATCTTTTATGAAAAAAATGGGTTACAATTGGAACGAAAAAGAATGCACAAGGTTTTTAGAACAAGGAGGTGCAAAACCCAAAGCAAAATTTAAAGGCATACAAACCAGACACTGGATTGTGCCGTTACCAAAACAAATGGAGCATAAAAATAAAGATGTCAAATTTACTAAACCTAAAGCTGCGTGGGAAGACAATTAAAATATTTGGTCCACCTGGTACAGGAAAAACTGAAAATCTATTAAAAAGAGTGCAACGTTATTTAAAAAAAGGTTATTCACCAGATGAAATCTGTTATGTTTCATTTACTAATAAAGCAGTTAATGAATGTGTATCTAGAGTTAGAAAGAGATTTAAAGAGTATGATGAAGATGACTTTAAATATTTTAGAACACTACATTCTTTAGCTAGGCAACAATTTGCAGAGATACCCGTGTTAGATCCCAAAGCAGATATGTTAATTTTTCATACTCAATACGGAACAGTAAAAGTAAACTATAAAGAAGGTCATGATGATCAAAAAGTTTATAACAATTGGTCCTTACAAATTTATGATAGAGCGAGAAACATGAAAGTAGATCCTGTTTGGCTTTATAAACAACAGGCTAGAAAATCTGTTCGATTACAACAATTCAAATCTATTATTAACGGTTACGAAGAGTTTAAAACCATGGAACTTGAGGACGGACAACGGACACCGGATAGGTTAGATTTTACTGATATGGTTCAAAGATACATTACTGATGGGTTAGTGATACCTTTCAAAGTGTTGATGGTGGATGAAGCCCAAGACCTTACCCCTTTACAGTGGGATATGGTTGTAAAAATATCTGAGGCTGTTGATAGAGTTTACATAGCAGGAGATGATGACCAGGCTATTTATGAGTGGAATGGCGCAGATGTAAATTTATTTCAAACATTTCCAGGTAAATCTTTAGTTTTAAAAAAAAGTGTTAGATTAAATAAAAATATACATTATTTTTCTAATTGTATTTTACATTCCATGGGCTCTTCAAGAATTAAAAAAGAATTTTATTCTAACGGTAAAGAGGGTTCCATACAAAGATGGAACGGTCTTAAAAAAATACCTTGGGATTTAAATGGCAGTTGGATGGTTTTAGCAAGAATCAACGATGTTAAAAGAGAGCTGCAGCAGGAGGCTAAAAATTTAGGACTATACTATCAAGATCAAAAAAATAATAAATCATTTGATCCAAATCAGTTTGCAGCAATACAGTTTTGGGAAAAAATATGTCAAGGGGGTTCAATAACAAGAGAAGAGGCCACTATAATGTATGAATTTTTATTAAATATAGACCACGGATTTAGGTCAGCAGATAGTAAAAAATGGTCGTTTGCTCATGCAAATCAAGTATTTAATTTTGATGAATTACATCTCAGATGTGGTATGAGAGATGGTAAAGGACCATGGAATCAAGTGTTTAAAAGAAAATTTAAAGATAAAGATAAAAAATATTTTAGAAAATTAATAAATGAAGGTGTTGATTTGAATCAACCTCCTAAAATTATTATAGATACTATTCATCAAGTAAAAGGTGGTGAAGCTGATAACGTGGTTTTAGCTAGTAAATGTAATTTTCCATCACATTTTGACAAAAAAAATTCAACGGAAAAAGTTAAAGAACTTAGAGTTTGGTATACTGGTGCCACTAGATCCAAACAAACTTTACATTTATTAGGAACAAATCATCAATATAATTTTCCGTTAGGAAAATATTTTAAATTGTACGAGGCAAATTATGTTTAGATCAATAATACTTCAAGCATTAGAAGATAAATACAATGCACAAATATCAGAGGCAAATACAACTTTAAAAATTTATTTAGAAAAACCTGTAGCCATAGGTGAACATCCACAACACATAGAGGAAGCAGATAAATTAATTAATAAAATTGCTCAGGCTGAAGAAAATAAAAAAGTTGTTATAGAGTTAAAAAATGACTAACAAAGACATGTTTGAAGATGCGTTTCCACAAGATAAACAAATTGGTGGATCTCATTACAAATTTTTTACAATTCAACCTTTTGAATTTATATCAAAAAATGATCTCACCTTTTTCCAAGGGAACGTTATAAAATACGTTTGCAGGTATAAATTTAAAAATGGTATCGAAGACTTAGAAAAAATAAAACATTATTGTGATTTAGAAATAAAAAAATTAAAAGATAAAAAGAAAAAATGACAACTCAATTTGGTATAGGCATGTTTGGTTATAGTATGCTTTGTTTATTGATTGGTGCTTTGATCGTTTATTATTTTATTAAAGACTTAAAATGATTGAATGGTTAGGTGTTATAAGTTTTTTAGTTTGTGTTTATGGTTTAGTTGTGCTTTTATTAGTTTTTTGGAATAATGAAAAAAATAATATTGATAATTAGTATTTTAGTAATATTAACCAGTTGTGTTAAGGATTATGATTTTAACCCTTATACTACAGTTTTAAGACTTGTTCATGACTCATCAACTTAATTTTATTTATAATGATTCTGATTGGATATGCCCCTCTGAATATCCAGATTTATCTCAAGCCACTGAAATAGCGATAGATATTGAAACTAAAGACACTAATTTAAAAACAAAAGGGTCTGGTTGGGCAACATTTGATGGCCACATTGTAGGTTTCGCTGTAGCAGCTTTAGGGCAACAATGGTATTTCCCAATACATCACGATGCTGGAGGTAACATGGATGAAGGTGTAACCTGCGCATGGATGCAACATATTTTAAGATTACCTGCCACTAAAATTTTTCATAATGCTAGTTACGATGTGGGATGGTTATTGGTAAACGGTTTTGAGATTAGAGGTAAAATTGTAGATACTATGATTGCTGCAGCTATTATTAATGAAAATAGATATAGCTTTAGTTTAAATGCTTGTGCTAAAGATTATTTAGGTGAGATAAAAAACGAAACCTTTTTATTAGAAAAGGCAAAAGAGTGGGGTATAGATCCAAAAGCTGATCTTTGGAAACTTCCTGCTGGTTATGTAGGGTTTTATGCTGAGCAAGATGCAGGTTTAACATTACGATTATGGGAGAGATTTAAATCAGAAATTAGCAAACAAAGTTTAAATGATGTTTGGGATTTAGAAATGGACTTATTGCCTATATTAATAGATACAAGAATGAAGGGTATAAGAGTAGATGAAGATAAAGCGGTAAAGCTAAAAAAAGAATTTAAACAAAAAGAGTATGAAGTTTTAAAGAAAATTAAAAGCGAAACTACTATTAAACCTGACATTTGGGCAGCGAGATCTGTGGCGCAAGTGTTTGATAGAATAGGTGTTGAGTACCCACGGACACCGAAAACCGGAGAGCCTAGTTTTACCCAAAACTGGTTAGTAAATTGTAATAACCCGATAGCGCAACTAATAAGACAAGCAAGAGAAATAAATAAATTCCATTCAACATTTATCGACTCCATTCAACGTTTTGTTCATAAAGGTAGAATACATTCAGAAATAAATCAACTAAGAAGTGATCAGGGTGGAACAGTATCTGGTAGACTTTCTTATTCAAATCCTAATTTGCAACAAATACCAGCACGTAATAAAGAGTATGGCGATAAGATAAGAAGTTTATTTTTACCAGAAGAAGGCCGTCAATGGGGAAGCTTTGATTATTCTCAACAAGAACCAAGATTAGTTGCACATTATGCTGCTTCAGTTAATAATAATTTTGATGGAGCTGCAGAATTTATTGAAGCTTATAAAAACGAGTCGGCTGATTTTCATCAAATCGTTGCTGACATGGCATCTATTACTAGAAACCAGGCTAAAACAATTAATCTTGGTTTATTTTATGGTATGGGTAAAGCGAAATTAGGTAAAGAGTTAGGTATATCAAAAGATGCTGCAGAAAATTTATTAAGAAAATATGGTGAAAGAGTTCCATTTGTAAAAAAATTAGCTACAGATGTTTCAAGCTCTGCATCCAAATATGGTTTTATAAGAACTATAAAAGGACGAAAGTGTAGATTTGATATGTGGGAACCAAACTCATTTGGTATGAACAAGGTAATGAATTATGAAGAAGCCAAAGCACACTATGGAAATAATATACGAAGAGCTTTTACTTATAAAGCTTTAAACCGATTAATACAGGGCTCTGCAGCTGATCAAACAAAACAAGCCATGATAGATTGTTATAAAGCTGGTTACATGCCATTATTACAAATTCATGATGAATTATGTTTTTCTGTAGATAATGAAAAAAGTATAAATAAAATAAAGGAAATAATGGAAAATGCGGTCGACACACTTAAAGTACCATCCAAAGTTGACATTGCCCTTGGAAGATCGTGGGGAGAAGCTAAGGAATAACATTTGTAAAAAATGTAATCAAACTAAACAGGTAACAATATACACTGGGTCAAAAACAAAAGTGCCTTGTCCTAGTTGTTGTATTACTCCACATAAATTAAGACATAAAGGTTTAATTTAGAGCGCAGAATCCTTAGGGAAAAAATTAGTTTTTTTTAAAAAGCTTAACCTGCTTTTTGTAAAAGATCTGTTTTAGCTATATCAATATCAAATTTATTGATTTTTAGCTTAACATTCTTTATTTTAATATCGAGCCACTTCATATCAGGTGTTACATTACCCTGTTTTAATGCTTGGTTCGCCCATTTGGACTCCAACTGAAGTTTCATCGCTACTAGTTCTTGTAGAGACATTTACATCTACCTCCTCGAAGGTTATGAAAAGTTTATCTGGAGTTAAAAAACCACCAGCATTTTTTTCAGTTACAACTCCTGAGTCAACCTTCTTTACAAAACACTCAAGAGCGGCTTTATCGTTCTTGGCCTCAAGCATCTCATCAACATATATATTATTATATTTTGCTTGGACGCGATATAGCTTCATGTAATATTATACACTAAAATGTGATATAAATGCAACACTATGCTGTAGGTAATTCTCTACACTCAAATTTTATAGCAATTTTGTCATTATTTAGGCGATCTAGGCCATAATATTCGTCATCAACTAGGTTTTTATAATGATCAGCAGATACTAAATATCCCGCAATAGCACAATCATAGTGTGATTTAAAAGTGTAACCAGTAACTTTTACTTCAGGACAGTTTCCTGTTGCTAAACTACAAAGGTAAAGTATAAGCCCAAATTTCATAATTATCCTATATTATCCTATCTTTTTATTTACTTGCATATCCCATTAAAATGTTTATATAGGATATATGTTTTTTAAAAATACTAACAAAGAGGTTATCATGAAAACAGAAAAAGAGATAGCTGAGACAGATAGGCATAAGAAAACTAATGATTTTCTTAAATCTATGACAGCTGCTGAAAAGCTTGGCGAAGCTTTAGTTCTAAAGCCTGAATGGGAAGTAAAACCAAAAAGTGTAGCCGTGACTCATATCTTTTCAGTTGAATTTAATGAGTCAACAAAAGAATTACAGTTAACTGTAAACGGTGAAGTTTACCAAACTGTAAAAACTAAGGATACCATGAGTGGTAAAATAAAATTTCACTCTGGTTTAAGTGCAGTGATAGATAAATTTAATTTATGGAAATACGATGAACCCAAAATTAAAAACTAGATCTGACTCACCGGTGTTTAGAGATTGGGCTACACGTGTAGACAATATCTTAATGCAAGTTCCAACTGTATCGGCTAACGGACACATGCCACTTGAATTTTCAGATGATGAATTTCAAAGTGCATCAAAAAAATTGCAACAATGTGCGTTGCGATTTGATGACATACCCATTTATCCGATAAACGAGGTTATTGCTAAAAAATTAATTTATGATCAATTACAGGAGGCAAATGACAAATCTGATTATTAAAACAATTGTTTGTTTAATATTATTTTTGTTACCAGCTAAAGTAATTTTTATGATTCTTGGAGCTTTAACTTACGTAATTTTTTATTAATAAGGAGGAAAAGACATGAACAATCTAATAAAAAATAAATACTTTGAGACTACAGATTACTCAAAGTTTAAAAAAGCTAGAGGTAATAGACCTGTAGATGACACACACGTAAAGCAATTAAAAAGATTAATTGCAGAAAAAGATCTTTATGATCCAATCCGTGTAAATAAAAATATGGAAGTGATTGATGGTCAACACACTTTACAAGCTAGAAAAGAACTAGATTTAAAAGTGCCATACATCATTATTAATTCTGATGATCCACTTGATGTTGCAAGACTTAACACGGGTAGAAAGAATTGGTCCATGGAAGCATATTTAAATCATCACTGCGCTAGGCAGAAAAGAGATTATCAAATATGTAGAAATAAAATGAATCAGTATGGTATTAATGTTGCTGAAGCAATAATGCTTTTATTAAAGCAAGTTTCTTTATGGAACAGAATATCCACTGATTTTAAAACAGGTCATTTTTCAATACCTGCAGGAGGGATAGAAAATATTGATCGTATAGGATCTGCATTGAATACTTTAAAAAAATATTTTTTAGGTATGGATGATACAAAACGAAGATTAAAAAGATCTATGGTTATGGCTTACATAATAGCTGATAGATGCCCAAATTTTGATCTCAGACGTTTTAGAGATGCCTGTAAAACTAAATCTGCTTGGTTCCTTTCTGGTACTAGCACCAAAGATTACATCGCTATTATTGAAAAAATTTACAATAGTGGCCGTAGTAAACATAAAATAAAACTTCTTGATTTTTTTACATCTAAAGAATATCAAGAACATTAGGAGGAAAGATGAACATCAATAAATGGAAGTCATGCGCAGTAGATATCAATACTTATTGTATTATTAGAGCAATGGGGCAACAAGGTTTTAGAAGACCTGGGTCTATGATTGCCAAAATAGTTGATGATGAGATTAAAAAAATAGCTAAAAAAGAAAACAAAAGCTATAAATTAATGAGAGAGAATTTACTATCACAGGGTAAGAAGTTACTTAATGGAAGTGGTAAATAGACCTGCAGGTTGGATGGTTAACCTTGAATCTGGGGTTGGAAAAGGGCTGGGAGAACTGGCCCTTTTTTTAAAAAATTAACTGTTGCAATTAAGTCACATATTTTATAATAATCAAATCAATGTATTCCTAAGCCTAAATGAGAAAGTGGGGCTTTCAAAACACTTTATTAATCACTGACAACGAACTCAAAATTAACTTTTAATAAAAGGATATTTTTGTGGGTATTGAAAGATCTGTTAAAAAAAACAGTGAAGAAATATTAAACGAAGCGTTGGACAAGTTAGTCTTATTATCTCCTAACAAGAAAACGTATGATCAATTAACTAGTTTAATGTTTCAGTTGTATTGTGGTAACGATTATGGCTTAGGGAATTTCAGTTTATCTTTTCTTGATAAAATTGAGAAAAGGTGGCAACAAGGTAGAAAAGCAGCTGCTGCTGTTAAGGGTATCAAACTTGTTGTAAAAAATGCATGACCACGGTGTTAATTGTTATACATCCATATCTTTTCCCACATCGTGGTTATGCAGATGTCTATCGATAATCAATTAATTATATTAAGCACATTAGCTTTAGTTAAAGAGTTAGATGGCCTAGACCGGACTGATTTTATCGAAAATATTTGGGAACATTACGAACACGCACTTTTTATGAGATATCCTAACAGGGAACGAAAGAGGTATTATGAGTTACTCTCCGAACTTGTTAAGAATTTTGGGCATTAAATTGGCAAACGAACTTACAAAAGATAACTTAATTTCTGAACAAAGGGTGTTTAAAGCTATCCTAATACAGGCTTTAGAAGATGCTATGTCTAATTCTGTATTTAAAAGAGAAACATATTGGAAACATGATGCTCATAGGTGGTTTTTAGATAATGGTAAAGATTTTCAACAGATTTGTTGGTCCGCTGATATTGATCCTGAATTTATTCGAGGTGAATACATTAGACTTTGTAAGGAGAGAAAGATAGTTTTTTCAAAGATTCAGGCTACTTGGATAGATTATCGTGAATTGTATAAAATGTATAGGAACGCGAGTAGTAAGGAAGAACGTAAAAAAATTAAAAAACTAATTGATAAGATTAGGTTTCATTAGTCATGTGGGAGTTAGGGAGTGGTAAACTCCAGGAGGGAGAGCTAAATTAATCCTCCTGGAGTTAATGATCAAGTTTAATGAAATAAACATAAACTAGCTAAACCATAACATATCTTGTATTTAAGGGCAAATATTAAGTAACACCGGCCACCGGACAAAATACACTATATAGATTATCTAGACTAACGATTAATAAAAAGTACCCCCAGGGGTGATAATGGTGTATCTGGTGTATCTAAACAACTATTAATCAATATTACCAACACTTTTAATCAATTTTAGTAGTGTATCTATGGTGTATCTATGGTGTATCTTGGATACACCACTCTTGCGGGAACGCAACCGTAACAACTTTAGGTAGTTACTTTTTGATGAAATAATCTATATAGTAGAAAATTATGAATAAAAAACAAGCAATCTTAAAAAAAATAAAAGGCAAATTAGAAAAAGCTTCTAAAGCTCATGCTGGACAGGCTAAAGCTATTGGTAAAGTATTAAAAACAAAGAATAAAAAAAATGGGCGGATTAGTTAAAAAAGAGTTAAGAACTGATAAAGACCTTACTCCTAAACAAAAAATGTTTGTTGAGATTATGGTTCAAGATCATGGGCAAATTACACAAGCCGAAGCACTTAAACGTGCCGGTTATTCTTGTAAAGATTTAAATAGTGCAAGATCAACAGCATCACAGTTACTAAACAGAAGAATAAACCCACATGTAGCTAAATATTACGACAAACGATTTGAGCAAGAAGTTAAAAAATATGAAAGTGATAACTTAAGACGATTCAAAAGATTTGAAAGATTATCTGATAAAGCAGAAAAGAAAGAACAATATGCTGCAGCCATTAATGCAGAATATAGATCTGGCCAATTAGCCGGTGCTTTTGTTGATAGAAAAGAAGTTAGAGTAACTGGATTGGAGGGTATGTCACGTGAAGAGCTTGAGAACAAACTTAAAGAACTCTCAGAAAAAATCGATGGCCACAATGCAAAAACTATCGATATCAAAGCTGAAGACAAATCATCTAAAAAAAGTTAAGTGGTCTGAGTGGATCAAAGTATTTAACAGGGTGCATAACCCTACGATGTTTACATCTGTTGGCAATATTGAGGTTAAGATCGATGATTAAAAGAAAAATATCTATTCCAAAAAGAATAAAAAAACAGATAGATAAATATCCTATGGTTTCTGTTGAATGGTACGATATTGTGTCGAACAGCTCTTGGAGCACATTCGAAGAGATTAAAAAAGCAAAACTAGCTACATGCATTACAAAAGGACATTTGTTTAGTCAATCAAAAGGTATCATAAGATTGTTTGGTGATTATTCATTTGCAGATAATGGCATAGACATAGAAAACGTTGGCAATACAACTATTATTCCATTATCAGTAGTGAAAGAAATAAAAAAATTAAGTTAATTATTATGAAAGAATCTAGGCTATGGAAAAAGGTACAGAAAGGTTTACCTAAATGTTTCTTAACCCGCATAGAATCTAGCACAATTAATGGTATTCCGGATGTACATGCTGTTGCAAAAGGTAAAATTTTTTGGATAGAATTAAAATCAGATGAAGCTAATTATCCTAAACTTAACAAGTGGCAAATAGTTTGGATTAATAGATATATTAAATCAGGTGGCAGAGTATTTATCCTCAAAGAGACCCCCTCGAAGAGGTCTTTAGAACTGTATAGACCGGTGTCCGTGTTTACGGATCCTCGTTCTCTCGTTCCTGTTTTCTCGTTCTCGTTCCCTGTACAATGGCCAACGGTTCAGGATCTCCTGCTGGGGGGATGCCATGCAGCGTAGCTCTCGTTCCCTGCCCACGTTTCTTTTACCTCTTTTGTTAGTTGCGTGGGCTGGAGACGAGATCCTCGTTCTCGTTTCTCGTTTCTCGTTTAAAGTTAAAATTAAAGGAGCACTGGCTGGGATACCAGCCTTCTCCAGACATCAGGTATGGTTTGACAACGATCCCACGATGTCTTATAAGAAAGAATGACAGAGTTTAATGAATCCATTGGCCTCGTTCAAAGTCAGAACAAAGCTCGTTCTTACAACAGTAAAGTTGGGGAGCTGCAGCGTCAGGTGACAGGACTTCAGGAGCTGGTCACCAAAGTCAAGGAACACTTGGTGTGGAACATTGAACAAGAAGCCACATTTGAGAATTTTGAAGTAAGAGCGGACAGCGCACAACTGTTACATAAAATTGAAGATCTAGAAAAAAAAGTGAAATAACTTCTTGACATATATCCCATCAGGTCTTATGTAAGATATATGACAGACATGGGTGATGAACTAAAGAACAACGTTGTGTTTACATGTCCTGAGCACAGCTTAGAAGTATATTTTAAAGTAAAAGAATTTGAAAAGAAACCTCAAGCTAAGGACTATGTCTACGTCCGATTCGTAGAAGGCAAACAGTACGAGTCCATGTGGATAAAGATCCACAAAGGAACGCAAAAGAAAGGTTATGGTGAAATTAACAATATACCTGTCAAGTTATTTAATAAAAAATTAGGCGACATAATCAGTTACAAAACAGACAAAGGAGGAGTAACATGGGAAAACAAAAACTAAAGAATCTTATAAAACAATTGAATGCAGACAACGCACCGCCTGATGGTTGGTCCGCTGCCGATCGCGTGAAGAAAGACAAACCGGAGCCTGGCAAAGTTTATGCATTGACCGGTGCCCCTGGTGCACGTTGCATCGCTAATGGATACTCATGGAAGGACAGTGTCGTAAAGGAGGAGAAATAAAGCTCTCGTCTCGTTGCAGCTGGGACGGGGCCCAGCGTACCGATCCTGTACTGGGATCCAGCAGCATGACACGAAGGTAGGGTATGGTTTCGTTTATCTCGGTATATCTTGTACTATTAATTTTATTTCCTCAGCTTACCGTGTGGCTCACACTGGTAACTATCTTGGTGATGGCCTCGTTCTTTTGATAGCTCGTTCTCGTTTGACCACGAATTTGAGCTGGGGGCACTTCAGGAGAGGAGCTGGGAAGGAGATCCACGGTACGTGAAGTGGCAAAAGTTTAGAATGGTTCTAAAAGAAAAGTGTTGCAGGGAGTGGTGGGATTTGATAAGACATTAGTTAAACTAACAATTAACAAAAGGAAAGTTATGGGATTAGATCAACACGCACATCTGCGAGGTCACAAAGTAGATTGGAAAAAATACTACTCTGACAATGAAGATGAAAGTAAGAAAGAACACGAACAAGTTTTCGTTTGGCGAAAACACGCAAGGTTGCAGGAGTTTATGGCTAGAAAATGGACTGAGCAAAATCCTGCTGTAAAGATAGAAGGACACTTGGCGCACCTTGGTTTTAATGGTGATCAAGAAGCACCCTGTTATCTTACAGAGAAAGTCGTTGATGAACTCGCAGAACAGATTGCCAAAGGTTATTCTGATTACAAAGCAGAAGATGGCTTTTTCTGGGGTCAACAATTTCAAGAGGAAAGTGTGAAAGATTATAAAGAGCAAGACATTAAATTCTTGAAATACTGTCAACAAGCGATTTCGGAAAATAAGGTCGTTGAATATTGGTGTAGTTGGTAATGACTAAAATTAAAAAAAACGAGGCGACAACTGTCGCCTCGCCTCGTTCTCGCAAGGCAGGGCAGATTGAACAAGATAAGATGACAGCCCAGATCACCCAGTTGGCAGGTCGGTTGTTTAGCAAAGATTTAGTACAAGTAGAGGTTGAACCAATACTTAAAAACCTAGATAAAAAAAAGTTAAATTAACTATTGCTATAAATATGGGATTTGATACTAATATCTTGTCAAACTAAAAAAAGAGGTAAAAATGACAAATGCTATAAAGAAGCTAAAGCAGGAAGAAAAAAAAGTAATCCTTGCTTATGTTCAATTGAAGCTAAAGTCTAATAGACTTGCTAAAGAGTTAGACACAATGAAACAAAACATTGTTGATTGCTTTGATAGAACAAATCAAAACTTAATCATTGTTCAAGATGAACAAGGCAATAGTTTTGGATTACAGAAAATAAATCGTAAAAGAAAAAAGTTTGAAACAGCAAATTTCAAAATTGCTCATAACGATTTATATAATAAGTTCACTACTGAAATTGAATACAGTGAATACAAAGCGATTGGGGATACAGATGCCAAATAATGATCTGATCAATATTGCTAATGTATTAAGTGAAAAATTAAACTCTAACAAACCTACATCTTTGTCCGATATGGTTATTGATCAAGGACAAAAGAAACAATTAAATTATGAGATAATGTTTCAATTGTTGATGGGCGAATGTGAAAAACACATTTTAGAAAATACAGGTAACCCTGTTGTTGATGAGTTTAAGGACAATGTATTAAAGAAATTTAGTACACTTGTTCAAGCTTTACATACTACTGAATAGTTATAACTAACTTATGGCGCATTTATTGCGCCATAGGTGTATCTGCGCCATAGAAGGCTCAATCAAAACTACAATTTAAAACACAAGAAACACGTGGCTGCGCCACGTCCTGAAGTCAGGCAAAGACTGACAAACGGGTTTACAAAGTATATAACATACATATACTTAGGACCCAAACGGTATGAATTTAGAACATCTTACAGAAGAAGAATTAAAAGATATAATTTTCAAAAAACAATTAGAGTGGATCAAGTTATGCCAAGATAATTTTATAATTTTTGCTGAAACTGTTTGGCAAGATTTTATCTATAGAAAAACAAAGGACCCAAAGAAAATGGGGCACCATCAAATCATAGCACAAGCTTTTGAAGGGATTGCAGATGGAGATGATAAGAGGCTCATTATCAACATGCCTCCACGACATACTAAATCTGAATTTGCATCTTATTTATTCCCTGCTTGGTTTATTGGTAAGTATCCAAAGAAAAAAATTATGCAGGTATCACACAATGCTGAACTGGCTTCGCGGTTCGGTAGCAAAGTTAGAAATTTAATGAACACCAAAGAGTATAAACAGATCTTTGGTAATGTTACACTAAGAGAAGATAGTAAGGCAAAAGGACGTTGGGAGACCAATCATGGTGGGGAATATTTTGCAGCGGGTGTTGGCGGTTCTATCACAGGACGAGGGGCGGACTTACTTATTATCGATGATCCACACACTGAACAAGACTCTATGTCAGACTCGGCCATGGAACGAGCATACGAGTGGTATAGTTCAGGACCAAGACAACGTTTACAACCAGGAGGTAGAATATTAGTTGTAATGACTCGTTGGGCAACTGATGATTTAACAGGAAGATTAGTCAAGGCTCAATCTGAAATAAAAGCGGACAAATGGAAAGTAATTGAGTTCCCTGCAATACTACCAAATGATCAACCTGTTTGGCCTGAGTATTGGAGTAAAGAAGATTTGTTAGGTGTCAAGGCTTCGATATCAACAAAAAATTGGAACGCACAATACATGCAAGATCCAACTTCAGAGGAAGGAGCGATTATAAAACGTGAATGGTGGCAGGACTGGGAGTCAGAAAAATTACCAAAGTTATTACATGTTATACAATCTTACGACACTGCTTTTTCTAAAAAAGAAACTTCGGATTATTCTGCTATTACAACTTGGGGTATCTTTGAACCGGTGGAGGGTTACGAAAAATGTATAATACTTTTAGATGCTCACAAAGGCAGATATGATTTTCCAGATTTAAAAAACATAGCTTTAGAGCAGTATAATTATTGGGAACCAGAAACTGTCATAATTGAGGCAAAAGCCTCAGGTCAACCATTAATACACGAATTAAGACGGGCAGGTATTCCCGTAGTAGATTACGTACCTGCAAGAGGCAGAGATAAACATACTAGAATTAACTCCTGTTCACCTGTATTTGAGTCTGGTATGGTATATGCTCCCTTAGACGAACATTGGGCACAGGAGGTTATTGAGGAATGTGCAGCATTTCCTAATGGTCAATTTGATGACTATGTTGATTCTATGACCCAAGCTGTGTTAAGATATAGGCAAGGTGGATTTGTTTCTACATATTCAGATAGTTGGGATGACCCACCGATGAAATTAGAAAAAGATTATAAATATTATTAGGAGTAATTATGCCAGTAGGATTTCCAAGAGCGAAAAGAGAAAAAATGACTCGAGAAAAAAGAAAAGAATTTTTAAAAAGGGGGGAATCAGCTCCACCACAGCCAGAAAAACCTGGAGACATAGAAAAAAGAATACCAAAAAAACTTTTAACCGGTGGCCAGTCTAAGATTGCAAAGAAAGCTCCTCCATTTAATAAAA
>TARA_R100001594_G_scaffold85544_2_pt1 | contig 15485 bp, 25 predicted proteins | sample TARA_R100001594 | Tara Oceans TARA_R100001594 (sample SAMEA2622752) | marine metagenome | biome: marine biome (ENVO:00000447); feature: marine epipelagic mixed layer (ENVO:xxxxxxxxx); material: "saline water (ENVO:00002010), including plankton (ENVO:xxxxxxxx)" | depth 150 m | reverse complement strand
CGCCCCCGGCAACGATGTCTCTGTCCGACCAGACATCGACAAACAGCAGGCCGTCATCCGTCAGGTGGGGATACTCGCCGCTATTGTCAGCGATGGTCAGCTTGTCTCCGGTCCAGTCATCGGCGTATCCGGGGGACTCGAACCAGAAGTAGCGGTGGCCGTCCTTCTCATCTCCGTCCAGCCCGTCCCAGATGCCCTCGTAATACCTCTCGCCGTCGATTTTCAGCGCCAGGGTGTAGTCGCTGGGCTTGATGTCGAGCTTGCGATCTTTCTTTGCCATGATGGTGGCTCCTCTGTGGGTGGTGGTAGCCGCATGGCCTTGGAACCATGCTGGGCATTACGGCCCCTTGGGGCCGTCCTCTGCGAGGCTATTCGGCCCGGAGGGGCTTCCGCGCCTTGGGGTGAGTGTAAACGACCTCTGCCGTTACCCCGTCTACTAAGCTAACAGATCCGTTGACGGGGTGGACATTGATCTCGTCCGTAGTGATCGGACGTGAAAACGCGACCACCTGATACCCATACTGATGGGTAGTGGAAGATGCACTGTCGCGTATCCGCTGCTTGGCGTGGTTCAAGCTGACGCCAAGCGCCCAATGATTCGCGGTGTGGGCGTAGTGGGTGTAAGACTTCGGCATGGCTGCCTCCTTGTGATGATGTGGTGGTTGTAGCCGCATGGCCTTGGAACCATGCCGGGCATTACAGCCCCGAAGGGCTGTCCTCTGCGCGACAAGGACACCGGGGCTGGACATGAGTAGTGCCGTATCGGATTAAGACGCTGATCGTTATAGATGGTGTCAATAGATGGTCGTGGCCGATGTCGTAATTTGCTCTTCTGACCAGAATCGCATCGACGCCCCCTTCTTCTAATTCGGCAATTACTCCATTGAGGTCTTCAACGTCCTCTGCCCAATCATAGTCAGCCCGGATTTCTTCGATGCTGTTGTATTCTGCCCACTCGCAGCGTATGGCGATGGCGTCGAACTCAATGTCCTCGCCCGTGCCGTCGCTCAGTTCCTCATACCAATCGAAGAGCGCCCGCAGTGCGGGGACGCTGAAATCATCGGGGCGAATCTGGCGGAATTGCTCGACAAATGCGTGAGCGGTGAGTGCTGCTTTGATGGCCATGGCTCTGGCTCCTTGCGATGATGTGGTGGTGGTAAGTGGGGCCCGGGCTTGGGACCGGGCCTGCGCTTTACAGCCATCCCAGTTCGATCAGGGAATCGTGAGGCTGGTGATAGCTGCCCTCAGCTTTACTGAGGAGATCCATGGTCTGGCTCTCCTCCCCCATGGTCGGATACGTATCCGGTGGGGGTGTTATGAGTGCAGCCTCCGATGTCGGAGGCCGCTGGTGCGTGGTGTGTTATGCATAGGCGACCTCCCGGGCAGGCGGCTTGACCTTCGAGCGGCGGCGGGCTTTCTGAATGCCCACCCACTGCGGGGCGAAGTACGTCCAGCCCGGGGCCTCGTCCGGCGAGAACTGGACGGCAACGTCGGGGTTGCGCTGGGCGGCCTCCGACAGGTGGCAGCCGAAGCCCTGCGGGCCCTCGACGTAGGTGATGCCGGGACCAGCGTTGCGGGCGTAGGTGATGTCCCCGAAGGGCGAGCAATCCCCGGCTTCGGGGACGAATCCGCCTAAGTTGACTCGTGGCTGTTTCATGGTGGTGGCTCCTTGTGGATGATGTGGTGGTTATTCGCTATGAATGTTGAGGGGCGTATCGTCGCCGCAAAAGACACGCACGGTGCGAATCCAGTCGCGGGCTTTTTCTGCGTCCTCGAAATAATTCCAGAGTGCGTTCGAGGTAGCGCCGTCCTCATGCTCAACGGCAAGGACAAGCTCTTGAATCGCTTCCTCGCTGTTGTTGAAGGTTATGCTTGCGATCTCAGCATACTCTTCATCCCACTCTTCGCCGGGCTGCGGTGCCAAATAGATGGCACGATATACGGTGATGGAATTGCTCCCCATGGCTCTAACTCCTTGTGGATGATGTGGTGGGTGGTTGTAGCCGCATGGCCTTGGAACCATGCTGGGCATTACAGGCCCGAAGGCCTGTCCTCTGCGTGGCTATCGGAGGGCGGAGGCGAACCGTGGCTCCTCTTCTTGAGCCTGTATTGCCTTCAAATCTTTTGCGATCTGATAGAACCCCGCTTGGACCGCAGCGAATGCTTCCCACTTAGTATCCAATTCAGGGTGGCTGCCGTCGCCGGGCTCGTATTCGGAGGGCAAGCCCCCTGTCCCTCGAACCCCAAAAATCCGCTTCTCAAAGTCCTCTTCAGTCGCCTGAAGGGCATTGATTACGCGCCCTATGTTCCATGCCATGATGGTGGCTCCTCTGTGGTGATGTGGTGGTAGCCGCACGACCTTGGAATCGTGCTGGGCATTACGGCCTATTGGCCGTCCTCTGCGGGGCTCCGTTTGTGTTTGGGGTGGCGAACGTATTTGCTCTTGTCTCCGAATCGCTGACCTGGGCGGGCTGTAGGCCGCCGGGTCTTGAGCAGCAGTTGCTGCCTGTATATGCGTTTCATTCGTGGATAGGCCCTCCCAGTGCCTTTGCCACCTCCTGCAAAAACTCCTCGTTGGTCGTATCGTCATCGTCTCCATCGGCACCCGGTGCCAGCCCGTGGCGATAGATGCTGATATGGTCATATGACTTGGGGTATCCATCAAAATGTCCCGCAAGCCGCCGGAAGTAGTCAATCGCAGCCGTCTGTGCTTCTTTCTTTTTCATTATCCGGTCCTCCCGTAGACTGCGTCGAGCAGCCCGGTTATGATGAGGCCGATGAGCAGGCCCCCTAAGATGCCGCCTCCGATGGCGGCGATGGCGATGATCATGGTGAATGGCTCCTCTGCGATGTGATGATGTGGTGGTAGGTGGTCCGGGCTTGGGACCGGACCTGCGCTTTAAGCCCCCGCAGGGGCCCCCTCAGCGATGGCGGATACTGTTGCGGTGGTATAGGACGCAGCAGGCGTCGTTGACCTCATCCAGCCAGACGCCTGCCTTGGGACAGTCGGGATTGGCTTTTGCGGCCTCCCCGGCGTCCTTGATGATGTATCGGAGCGAGTGATCTGGCAGGTCCCAGAATCGCTCGTTTTCGAGATATGGACGTTTGCGGCTCATAGGACCTCGTAGCCTCCCGTGGAGCCCCGCCTGTAGCGGATCTCCACTGCGCCATACTGTGGCTGGGCGTAGTAGTCGAGAGGCGCGAAGGCGTCCTCGCTATCATTGTCGAGGGATCGGCCAGAGCAAACAAAATGGCCATCCCCGCAATAGATGCGGAAGTGGTGGCCTTCGCCACCCTCCAACCGCTTGATGGCGGCATCGCTGCCGCCGTAAACGATGGGGCCGCCCTCTGCGACGAACTGCTCGTCAAATTCCGGGCTGACCTTGTCGATCCTAAAGCCGATCATCAGGCCGTCTCCTTTTCCCGCCGATGTTCGGCGTCGATGTATCCCAGTGCCTGAGCATAGGCGTCAGCGAACTGCACGACGCCCCGCTCCTCTTCCCAGCGGCGGTGGCCCTCTGCCTCCGCCCAGCCCTGATCCTCCAGATGCCGGATGTAAGCGATCTGGCCGTCCTCATCCTCTATCGGCGGCTCATGCCAGTCGAAGGTCTCGACCTCAGCGCCATTGGCGGGGTCGATGTGATGATGCTTGCTCTTTACGTGGTGAGCGGCCATGGCTATGGCTCCTCTGCGATGTGATGTGGTGGTTTACAGGTTGCCCCAGCTACCGACAGCGTCGATCTGGAGCGGCTCCTTGAGCGAGTCCCTGACCTCCCTGAGGCTGAGGCGAGACTGGAAGGTGTGGCCGATCTCATCTTCGACGGCCACATACTGGTCCAGCAATTCCGGGTTGGCCCGGCCAGCGATCTGTAGTGCTGCCTTGGGGGCGAAGATGCAGAAGACGCAACTCAGTCGGCCCATGCCCAGATCGTAGGCCGGGTGATGCGGGACGCCGCTGGCTCTGATCCGCGCCCACACCGTCTCCTCGCTCCACTGATGTATGGGCAGCCAGTTGTAGACGGTGCGCTTGGTCTTGTTGGAGGCACCCTCGTTGATTTCCCAGACAGGCCGCTTGGCTCGTGCTGGCGATTCCTGCGCTCGAAACCCAAGGCAGTTGAGGATGCGAACCTTCCGCTTGAGCCCCTTTGCGTTAAGCTCCCGCACCAACTGGGTGTAGATGCGATTGATCGGGGCCCTCTTGTGGTCACTCGTACACCAGCGCTGCTGGCTGCTGGGCCACTTGCCCCGTTGCCGGGCTTGTTCCAGCAGGTCCCTCTTCTCATTACGAGTGACGATGACGCGCAGGCCGTAGTGGGCGGCCTGCTGGTGGACCAGCGCCTCGACGCCAGCCCATTCGGCCCGGCCCAGATCGGCATGGGCTACTACTATCTTGCTGCGGCTGACGTGCTGGCTGTCAGCGATCCTCACGACCTCTTCGAGCTGGGCTTGGCTATCCTTGCCCCCTGAAGAGTTGACGACGATCACGTCGAACTTCCGCAGGTTAGGTATGCGAACCATGGTGGTGGCTCCTCTGCGATGTGGTGCGTGGTGGTAGGCTCCCCGGCTTAGGACGGGGTATGCGTCATTAAACCGCCGTGCGCTTGCTGCCCTCTCCGGCGGCCCCTTCTGACTTCCTTGGTTTGTGGTGTGGCGTTGACTTCCGCCCCGACCTTTTTGCTGGGAGGTCGTGGCCCCTCCGCAGAGACGGGATGGACATCGTCTCCGGTTGGCTGCGCTGCTGTCAGCGGATCTTGGCTGCGCCTGCCGATTGCCCCTTGCGATAGTATTTAGAGACGGGATCAAAGCCGTCTGTGGGGTGCGGTTGTTAGGTGCTACACGTCGCCGGAAGCATTTCAGCTTTTCTGGCCGTCCGTAGCGGTTCGGAGCGTCGTGGCGCTGCTGGGCTCTCATCGTGACGATGGTCGTGGCCGCTGTATTCTGCTGCGCTGGCTCAGGAGGTCCCGGGCTCTCACCCCGTCTTCTCCCGTGTTATTCGATTGTCAAAGATCAATTAATCAACTACTAACTACGCCGACTAATATCGTCTGACCTCAGAAGATTGTCAAGCACTAAATTAAAAAAAGTTGCAAACACCTTGCAGGATACCTCTCGTATAATAGGTTTAGGGAATGGGCTGGATAAAAAATCTCGTAGAGGCCCTGCCCTCGCCCATTTCAACCCGGCGATACAATTCGTTGGAGGAGGTCATTGAATTGAGCCCACGAGCCGCTGCGCCCGTCCTGACCAAAGCCATGCTACCGCCCAGCGTCAGGGACTATGTGCCGGAAGACCTACAAGACCGGGACCTGCCGCTGTGGTATGCAGCATTCGAGACAGGCAGGCAGGCTGCCCAACAGGCGGATACGTATCCGCTGCCTGCACCCAAGGCCAAAGCCGAAAGGATACGGCCAGCCGCCGCACTGCCAGAGACGCCAGTGCCTGCACCAGCTAACTACGACGATCCGCCAGAGGACGAGGACTCAACTCTTGACGCCCTGCTCAACTACGCAGCACAGAGCAGGCCCCAAATAGACCCAGCCAAGCTGGCCAGCATAGCCCCCAAACATGATGAGATAGGCAAGTGGATCAAAGCCCATAGCCTGCCCAGTGGCAGGCTCATCGATATGATGCTGGATGGACTGCTCGAAGCCCATGGCAAGGCCATGATCAAGGCCGCATAGCAAACCCTAAAAACCCTAAATAGTATCGACAGGTAGGCAGATATGACCGCACAAGCCACACCAGCCCAGCGCACGGGCACAGAATACGATGCAGCATACCAAGCGGCCCGCGACCCAGAGAGCGGCAAGCTGCTCAAGGGCGGCCCGGGCCGTAAGCCCGGCACCCGCAACAAGAATACCAAGGTCAGCGCCCAGCAGAAGGTGAGAGAGATAGAAGAGGAGCTGGGTTGTAGCATCGATCCATTGGCTGGACTGGCTAAGATCGCGCACGAGAGCGACGACGTGCAGATACGGCTGTCGGCACTCAAGGAGCTGGCTAAGTACCTGTATCCTCAGCGCAAGGCGGTGGATATGAGCCTTGAAGAGCAGGAGGGCGATGCGACGACCATGAGTGACGCCGACCTTGAGTCGATCATACACGGCACATTCGATGCCATTGATAAGGCCTGAGATAGTAACGATAACGGGGATTATCGTTACTATAACGGCTGCGATCTGCCTCCATATGGCCCCGGCCTGTCGTTGCATCGAAACGCCGTGGAACATCGCCTTGAGTGTTCCACGGGCTGGTCAGGGCCTCCCTGGCCCCGATACCGACCCGGGGGGATACCCGGATTTCCGGCGATTTTCTGGGGGTGGTGGAGATAATAGAGGACCCACCTCTGGAAATCTCCCATGACTTTTTCCATTTTCCCGAAGGGGGGTGCTACCTGATGCTTGAGGCTGCGGAAGCTGCGGAGGTGCTGCTGGAGCGTCGTCAGGCCCGGGACTCCCTGTTGCCGTTTGTGACGCTGACCAAGCCGGACTTTGAGGTGGGGCGTCATCACGAGATGATTGCGTCATGCTTGGAGCGTGTGGAGTCGGGGGAGGTGAGTCGTCAAATGATCTTCTGCCCTCCGCGTCATACCAAGAGCGAGTTAGCTACGCGCCGTTTTCCTGCTTGGTATCTGGGTCGTCACTCGAATGCCCAGGTTATCTCTGCGTCTTACAACTCTGAGCTGGCCAGTGATTTTGGCCGTGAGGTGCGAAATCTGGTGGCTCATCCCACTTACAGTCAGATCTTCCCTGGTGTGGGGCTCTCAGAGGACTCTCAGGCGGCGAACCGCTGGCACCTTAAGTCTGGGGGCCAATATATCGCTGCGGGCGTAGGAACGGCTATTACGGGCCGTGGGGCCAACCTGATCATTGTCGATGACCCGATTAAGGATCGTCAGGAGGCGGATAGCGCTACGACGCGGGCCCGTATCTGGGATTGGTATCGGTCAGTGCTGTATACGCGTCTGATGCCCGGCGGTTCTATTGTGCTGATCCAGACGCGCTGGCATGACGACGACTTGGCGGGGCGTTTGCTGATGGAGGCGGAGGAAGGTGGTGACCAGTGGGACATTGTGGAGCTTCCGGCTTTGGCTCGTGAGGAGGACCCGTTGGGGCGTGAAAATGGAGAAGCGCTATGGCCGGAGTGGTATCCTGAGGAGCGGCTTCTTCAGATCAAGTCGGTCATTGGCTCTCGGGACTGGAGCGCCTTGTATCAGCAGGAGCCTCAGGCTGAGGAGGGAGGATTCTTTCTCAAGGATTGGTTTGCTACGGTCAAGGAGGTCCCAGAGGGTCTCCGTATTTACGGTGCAAGTGATTATGCTACGAAAGATGGGGAGGGGGATTACACGGTTCATGGCGTTTGTGGCGTGGACGAGGCGGATAACATGTATGTTTTGGACTGGTGGCGTGGGCAGACGACGAGTGACGTGTGGGTCGAAGCCTTCTTGGATCTGGTGGACAAGTGGAAGCCATTGCAGTGGGCTGAGGAGGCTGGCCAGATCCGGGCCAGTCTGGATCCTTATATTTCCACCCGCCAGCGGGAGCGTCGTTCTTATTGCGTGAGGACTCCTTTTGCCAGTCGCTTCGACAAGCGGTCCCGGGCCCGTGCTATTCAGGCGCGTATGAGTTCGGGCAAGGTCTACTTCATGCGCGGTGCGCCTTGGCTGGAGGAGCTGCGTATGGAAATGTTGCGGTTTGACGCAGGCCGCAATGACGATCAGGTGGACGTGCTGAGTTTGATGGGGCGCTTGCTCGAAGACATGCAGGGGGCGGGTCAGTTGAAGAACTGGGCTCCTTCGCGTCATATCCGGCGTATCAAGTCTATGGATCGAAAGGCGGCCAATGGCTGATTCTCCCTCTCCTATTCAGTTCGACGGCCTGGGGGACGCATTGCTGGGGGTGGGCTACCAGTATACCAAGCCAGAGCTATTGGTTTACAGCGCTCGCAAGATCGTTGACATTCTAATAAAGCGGGATAACATGAGCGAGGAGGAGGCGTGGGAGTTCTTCGAGTTTAACATTGCTTGTCTATGGGCAGGGGAGGGGACGCCTATCATCGTGTATGAAGTTGAGGTTGATGCCTAAGACGATTGTGGTGGAGCGAGCCGATGGGACCCTTCGCTGGCTGTATCGTGACGAGATTCATGACGTGGGCACCGAGGGCAAGGAGTGTTTTCCTTTTGTGGACATACGTCATGCCAGCGGTATTGTGGCACGGGTGCGGCTGAGTCGCGAAGAGAGCCCTATCTATATCTACGATTTCTGGACAGATGGAGAGATAAGATGAATCCCCATGTGACGGTGCGGAAGAGGAAGGACCCGGGCCTTGTCGAGATCGATGAGGGCGATGGTGCGGTGCTGTATACGCGGGTGTGGATCGGCATGGTGCCGCCGAAGGGGCTGGAGCCGGGTTATGCTTGTGTGGTGGGTGAAGTCTTTGATGACGATCCCCGGCAGAAGCCTCGCCCCAAGATCCTGTTGGACGAGGCGCAGGCCCTATCCCCTGACGATTGGGACAAGGATACCGTCGATAGGTACCGAGATCTCTTCTATACCGACATTGAGGGGCCAGAGGGGGTCGTAGAGGCCACTAAGGCCTCTAACCCTACCCTGCATGACCTGCGTATAGCAGCAGTGGCCCTGAAAGACCTCTACAAGGTTGAAATGGGCATCACCCTTCCCCATCATCCCCCTTTCACTGCCTTCTTACGGGCAACAGAGGGGTTATGCCTGTATGACGATCAGGTCGATCCCGAGCAATATCAGCAGTGGTTCCCCACCTTCCAGTCTATCGACTACCGCATGGCGATTATGGACGAGGTGCCTATGGGCGATGACGAGGAGTATGGGCGGCAACTGGTGGAGACGCTGCTGGGAAGGAACGAGCTGCATGTGAATGAGCATTGCAAGCTCTTCCAGAACAGCCATCTCGCCCACCCGGTGCGGGCAGTGGGGTTGGTATGTAGTGCTATGCAGGTATGGGACTGGAGCTATATGGTCAGGGACGTGCAGATGGGAGACGGCTACGAAGAGATACTGGCGGATGAAGATCTGGAGCAGGCGAAGGCCGAGTTGAATGCGGAGGATGCGGTGCGTATGTGGCAGGCCGGGCTCAACCCGGGGTTCTCGGACGCAGAGCGGAAGCTGATTGACCAATCGATATTTTCCACTCCCTCATCGTTTTGAGAATTGCGAGGCCTAATTTTGCCCTTGACAAACAAAGTTATACATCGATTATTGGTGGTAATGGACGGTTGTCCATTTACAGTACTCCTTGTGAAGCAGGCTACGGCATCGCCTCAACCGTAGCCTTTTTTTGTGCCCCCTCCGGTGATGCCGCACTGGTGGGGGCACGGGGCAACCCGGATAGGAGATTGAAGGTAAATGGGAAAATCAAAATCTAAGGTGCGAGAGCGCTCTCGCGATGCCTTTGCAGAGCTTGATCGTGAGATTGCAAGGATAAACAAGTCTGGAGAGTTGAAGGTGACCTCCTCTAAGGACAAGGGTTCGGATAAAGCCAAACCTGCACCGCCCAAGCAAGAGAAGGGCACTTCGTCTAAGCAACAGAAAGCTGCCCCGTCGAAGCAAGGGAAAGCCACCCCGTCTAAACAACCGACGGTCACATCGCAACCAGGGCGCAAAGGGCAGGCGTCTGATGCATTTGCGGAAATGGAAGGAATGATTTCTGCTGGACGTGAAAAGTACGGCCCGGGATACCGAGGCGAGACCCAGGCAATGGAACGGGGCCCAGATGGGAAAAAGCGTGTGACTCATACGGTAAAGATGGCTAAGGAGAAGAAGGGAAAAGGCAAATGAGACAGCCTAAGAAATCTCAGTCCATCTATAAGAGTAAGCCGGGCACCAAGGCTGCCAAGCCTAAGGTCAAGCTGGCCAGCTCCTCGAAGACTAAGCCGAAGGTAAAGCTCAAGAGTAGCTACTAAATGGCGGAATACGATACATCGGGCAGTGCCGCGAAGAAGGACGATCACGCGGTAAAGTGCAATGATCGCCTGCGCGAGGGCGTCAAGGAAGCTGCTGAATGGGCTACCGAGGCGCGTCGTGCGTGGTCGTACTACGCGAGCCGCCAGTATCAGAACATCGGTGAGGATGAGCGTTTTCGGATCATGCCTATCGTGGCCAATGTGATCCGGCGCGACATGGACCAGATGGTCAACCGTGTGTTGGAGGCGGCCCCTGTCATCAACCCGGTGGGCCGATTTGGCGAGGACCACGACTACGCCCAGATGATGGTGGACCTGCTCCAGTATACCCGCGATAGCGAGGAGAACTTCCACAACGATCTGGAAGATGTGGTGCAGGATTTCTTCTTCACGGGCGAAGGCGTCCTCTTCGAGGGCTGGAATCAGGACGCTGAGGATGGTATGGGCTTCCCCGAGGCTCGCTGGATCGACCCCCGCTTTCTGGTGTGGGATGCAGCAGCCCGCAACTGGCAGCGCGACGATGCGGACTGGATCATCCACTTCGAGCCCAAGAAGGTGGACCTGATCAAGGAGCTGTATGGCCTCAAGGAGGTCGAGTCGGACTACCCAGACTTCTTCTTTGAGAAGAACGACATCAGCCGCTTTAAGGAATATGGGCAGGGTCGGGGCAACAACCAGACCGACATGGGCAAGGCCGTCAACGTGCCGGAAGAGATGGCCTATGTGAAGACCATGTATGAGAAGATCTACCGCAATGAGACCCGATATACCCTGCCCGATGGCGAGATCGCGACCATCCCAGATGGCGAAGGCGGCTTCCGCAATGTGACGGATGATGACTTTGAGCTACTGCCGCCGGAGCGTCAGGCAGAACTGACCAAGGTCAAGGCTCGTGTGTCGGAGCTGTGGGAGACGATAGTCGTTAATGAGGAGCGTGTCAGTCGCGAATTAAGCATCTACGACAGGTCTAATGGCGGCCATGGTGAGTATCCTTTCGCCTTTTTCAGCTACGTGCGGATACGTGACCGCTCCCATAGCAAGGGCGAGATCGACTACTTGGTCGGCATGCAGGACCTGATCAACCGCACCCTGGCTCGCTGGCTGGAGCAGATGATGATTGCGGGGTCCAACTACGTGGTGGCACCCAAGGGGTCGTTGCCTCGCGAGGACGAGGAGAAGCTCAAGAATATTGGCCGTTACCCGCTTCAGATCTTCCGCCCCTACCCCGGTTTTGCGGGCCCGCAGGTGGACGGTGGGCGCTCTACCGGGGCCGATCTCTTCCAGTCGGGCTACCAGCTACTGTCTACGATCAAAGACCGCGTGAGCGGCGTCTACGACGTGCAGAGGGGGAATATGCCCTACGCCACGTCCGGCATAGGCATTCAGTCGCTACAGGCCGCTACAGACCTCCTCACGACGATGCCTCGGCGGCATCTGGAGTCGGGCCTCAAGCGGGCTACGATCCTCAGGATGAAGAACATCCTCCAGTTTATGCGTGGCAGCCGCATCGTGGAGATCGTGGACAAGAAAGACAAGAAGGATAAGACGCTCTTTGTAGGAAATTCGATGGCTGAGGTGGCTGCCGAGTATGGCTTGCAGCCTGCCGTAGATCAGGCTACGGGCGTTCCGATGGTCGATCCAACGACAGGACAGCCCCTGGCACTGATTGAGCCGATGTCGGGTGAAGAAGCCGACGTGATGGTCCTCAATGACGAGACGGCCCCCCGCTTCGATATGCGTCGTGTGCGGCTGGAGCTGGACTCGGAGCGGGACCGCAGCCGCCAGGAGCGCATGGACTTCGCCCAGATGATCCTACAGGCCGTTGGTCCTACGTCTGCTGCCTGGGCACTGGAGCTTATGGATGCCCCCAACAAGGAGATGCTCATCGAATCGATGGAGCGCTCCGATGCGGGTGGCCAGCTCATGGCCCAGTTTGAGGAGATGGCCAAAGGTATGGGCGTTGAGCCCGACCAGTTGATACAGAACGTGATGCAGCAATTGCAGATGCAGGCGCAGATGGCGCAGCAGCAGGAACAACAAGGTGGCCCCCCGCAAGGTGGTCCTCCGCAAGGTCCGCCCCCTAATGGGGCTCCAGCGCCAATGCCAGAGGGAGTTCCGCAGTGAATAAGTATTCGGATCAGGTATTAGCGGTAGATAGCGTCCTCGAAGACCTTTACGAGGAAGAGCTGCCGGAAGCAGACCAGACCTATAAGGTCGCTTTGCAGGCGGTAGTGCAGTCTCTGCCGTATGACATCTACCTCGACCCCACGCTCGTGGGCGATGAGGCGCAGAAGACCGTGGATCGCGGCCTCGTAGAGACGAAGGCCAACGGCTGGGAGATCGCCCTCAACTGGGGGCGCGGCTGGAAAGGCAAGATCCCTGCGGGCTATGCGCGTATCAAATACCATGACACAGAAGTAGCTATTATCGGCCCATGGGCCACGATCCGCACTTGTTGGAAGTGCGGGTTGTCGGGCTGGGCCAGCGAAGTACATAAGGTTGGGCGATGCCTGCCTCACTACCCCTGCCCCCACTGCGGCGAGCGGGATTGGTTTGGCCGGATCGTTGAACCGCATCATTTCGAGCGTGATATGGCAGAATACATTGCGCGTGATGCGGACAAGGACAACCTGTATAACGAGTTTGCACCCAAAAACACAGGAGTTGCGGCATCATCTCCACAGCCAGACTACAGTCCTGACCTGCTGAATTAGAGCCCCGAATGGGGCACTCTCGTTCAGCGAGAGAGGGACGAAGTCTACAGGGGGTAATGATGTCTGAAGCTGTTCAGTATGATGCGTCTGCGGAGCAACCTATGGAGGACTCTGCCCAGGACCAACAACTGCCGGACAAGATTCAGATTGATGGAGAGGAAATAAATCTCCAAGACGCTATCGCTGACCATCGCAACCGGAGGGACTGGCAGAAAGCCCAGACCCAACGGGATCAGGAGATAGCTGCACAACGTAAGGAGGTCAATGAATTACTCAGTAAGGTCATTGATCAGGTAGGTCCCAATAACCAGCAGGCCGCGCAGCAAGTAGCGCAAAATGTGGCCACCGACTTCGATGTCGAGAGTAGGATTGAGGCTATGCCTGATCCTATTGAAGACGAGAAGGGGTATAAGCAGGCCATGGCTGGGCTGCTCAAGGAATATGGGGATGCTATCAAATCGGAAGTGCAGCAGACGGCAACAAGCCTGAAGAGCGAGACCCAGCAGGAGATAGCAAATCAATCGCAAAAAGATCGCATTGTGCAGGATAACCTACGCATGGTACGCGACTACGTTGCGAATAAATTCGGAGACAGTATCTCGACGGCGGAAACGGATGAGGTTATACGCCGCGTCGGGCAGAAGTGGGGTCCTGAGTATGGATCGGAAGACACATCCGGGGCATTTCGTTTCAACGAGAATGCCGTGGAGGAGTCGATCTGGCAGGTCCCTTCGCTGCGGACGCAGCTCATAGCCTCCCAAACCAACGAAGCCCGCAAGGAAGGCCTTACAGGCCGTCAGGCGGGTCAGCAGGCATTGTCTCCTACCAATCGTGCGGCCTCAAGGCCGGGACAGAACGCTCCTATTGGCGATAAGATCGAATGGCTTCGAGGCCTCTCCGAGCCGGAGATGCATCGGGCTGTCGGCAATATGAACGCCGATGAGCGCAACCAAATGCTCAAATCCCTCTATGAACAGGGCTGAGAGCTTTTAACCTGTGTAGGTGACTCACAATGGCAGCTAATGTCTTTACTACAGGCACTGGCTCTGCGACCAGTTTGGCCGATCCTCTGGTCAATATTCTTTTCTCGCAGAAGCTACATATCGAAACCCAGGACGAGCTGTGGTTCAATCAGCGCGGCCTGATGAAGAAGGAAGATGGCGGCGAAGATACGTTCGAGCGCAAGTCGGACAGCCCCATCGTCGTGAAGGATGAGTTCGGCAAAGAGCGCGGCCAGCGCATCCGCCTCGCTCTCCGCAAGCAGCTCACGACCAACGTAGGCCTGTCGGATCGTGATGGTTCCGGCACCGGGGCCAACGTGCTGAACCAGTACACCTTCGGCATCTCTTCGATGATCGATCAGGAAGAGAACATGAATCTCTACGACATGGAGGTCGTCGTAGAACTCATGAAACATGCCGTTGGCTTTGCTACTCCTGAGCTTCAGGACCTGCGTACGCCGTTCAAGATGGAGCAGGAAGCGGCTTCGGCTTTGCGCGACTGGCTGGCAGGCCAGTATGAAGAGTCGATCCTCGACGCTCACTACGAGGGCAATGCGGCCCACGTCATCAAGTCCGGCTTCGCTTCGGCTACGGCTCACCCCCGGGTGATCTGGAGCAACAACGCGACGGAGCAGGGCGACATCTCCAACGATGATCTGCTGTCGGCAGCGGACCTGCGTAAGGTCTACGAGTCGATGCGTATCAACAACATCAACCCGCTCAAGGTTGATGGCAAAGAGATGTATGTCCTCCTGGCTCATGTCTATTCCATCAGCGACCTGATGAATGACTCCGACATCAAGAACACGTATCAGAATGCCTTCTCGCGCACTGCGGCGGGCTCCGATAATCCGTTGTTCAGCCGTGCCGAGGTCATCTTCGAGGGTATCGCTGTCCACGAATACAATCGGGTTCGCGTTCCTGGGTCTGGCACTAATGCGGCCAGCACCCGCCGTAACATCGTCCTGGGCGCAGATGCTCTCATCTGCGGCAATGCTTCCGAGCCCCGGCTCGTACGCAGGAAGGAAGATGCTTACGAGGATCGCTATGGCGTCGGCATCAAGCAGATCTTCGGATGTGCCCGTGCCGACTTCCAGCACATCAACAACAATGTGACGCTGAATCAGTCGTCCGCTGAGTTGATGAACTGGTCGGTTGCGTAGTAATACGGCAGCGCGGGAGGGGCCACAGCGCCCCTCCCCGCTTTCCCCCTTTTACATAAAAGGAGAGCCCATGGCTTCCATCTTTGTTGAATACATCTCAGATAAAGACACACCGGGCCATTCCGAAGGACCACTGAATGTGAAAGTCCGGGGGCATGGCTACATGCAGTTCCTGCCTCAGGAGCGGTATAATAATCGCCGCGTTGAGGAGCTTCAGACCGAGGAAGCAGCCATAGAGCTGTGTGAGAGGCATCGGCGGCAGGGGCTGTTCAGGATCGCCAAAGACCTGATAGCTACCCAGGATCTCGACAATATCGAAGGCTACCTCAAAGGCCGCTTGGTCTCTCTCGTAGATCGCATCGAAGCGCTCGAAGAGCAGGTGGCCCTCCTCAAGCAGAAGGCTCCCAGGCCTAAGAAATAGATCATGGCACTGACGTGGGGTGAGTATAAGACCCGTATAGCGGCCCGATCCCATAAGGACTTGGATCGCGAAGAAGAAGAGGCGGACGTGACGCGCTGGGCCAAGGCGGGCATTGAGGCCGTAGAGGCCGAAGATAGCTGGTCGTGGCTATATAAAGACTTCACCATCACCATGGTGGCCGACACTTATGCCTATGACTGGCCTTCTGGACTGGAAAAGTTTGACGCCAACACGTTTCGCTACGGGGGC
>TARA_R100001594_G_scaffold115012_1_pt1 | contig 15563 bp, 26 predicted proteins | sample TARA_R100001594 | Tara Oceans TARA_R100001594 (sample SAMEA2622752) | marine metagenome | biome: marine biome (ENVO:00000447); feature: marine epipelagic mixed layer (ENVO:xxxxxxxxx); material: "saline water (ENVO:00002010), including plankton (ENVO:xxxxxxxx)" | depth 150 m | reverse complement strand
ACATTATATGTAGGTGGATATGTTCATTATGGATTTAGGAGGGCTTAAATGAGTACATTAAGAGTAACTAATATACAAAACCCTAGTGGTACAACTGCTATGATAATAGGTGAAGATAATGGTGTAGTTAGTCAACCAGCTAAACCTTATTGGGTGTTAGGTGTAACTTCATCAGGACAAGTAGAAGGCGATATAGCTTTCGATAATGAACATGCAGTTAGAGGAGTAACTCATTCTGGTGGAAATATTACAATTCTTACTGCTGGTTTATATTTATGTACGTTTATGACTAATGCAGATGGAACTGCAACCTATAAATATATAAGAAAAAATGGTACACAAATGTATAATCCAATGACTCAATGGCATAATGGAGCTGATAGTAACACCTTAATTCTACCTATTGATTGTGCAGTAAATGATGTACTTGATTGTTATCATCACACTGCTGGAAATGGAACTTGGGGTCATAATACTTTATTTACAGGAGTTCTATTATGAGTACATTAAAAGTCGGTGCTATACAAAGCACAACAGGTAACGCAGCAGTAACAGTTGCAGCTAATGGTAATCTTACTATTCCAGGAGCTACTACATTTAGTGGAACAGTAACTGGAGCTGGATGGTTAGCTGGGAATACAATAACACCAACGAGTGGTGCAAGTACATTTACTTTTGCTGTTCCTACTGGAATAAAGTTATTAAGAGTTGCAGTTGCTTCTTTAACTGTTGGAGCTGATGCTTACCACACATTACAGTTAGGTCATAGTAGTGGAACATATCCTGATGGTGGATATGGAGGAGCTATGGAAACTTCCCAAAATAATACTTATTATGGAAATGGTGGAACTACAACTGCATTAACTACTGCTCACGGAATATTCTATCAAGACAATACTTATTCTGGAGTTGTAGAATGTATGAAAGTTCAAGACTCGGATAATAAATGGGTTATTGAATCTAACTTTTATAGTGAAGGTAGTTCCACACATGATATAGGAAAGTCAATATCTCAAGTAGCTTTAGGTGCTGGAAATGAATTAAATATTATAAAATTTAATTGTAATAGTGGAAACTGGACAACCACGAATTGCAGAATTAGATTATTTTACCAGTAGGAGATTAGTATGCCAAAAAGTACAGTAAGCACAGGATACTTTCAAGGAGATGGAGGTACTGCAATAGGTGATAAAGCCAATATATTCAGAACAGTCGAAAAGACTTTAAACACAAATACAACAATAGCAGCGACTGATAATTCTTATGCTCCAGGTCCAATTACAGTGGCAAGTGGAGTTACACTAACAGTTGCAAGTGGTGGGAGGCTAGTAATACTATGAGTACGTTAGCAGCAGATACAATCACAAATGTGGCTGGGAGTTCAGCAGGAACTACTATTACCATAGATAAAGATTCCACATATAATTCTGAAGGTACAGCAGTTACACAGAATCTTGTTCAGGGATTAATAAAGGTTTGGAATAACTTTGATGGAACTGCTAGTGGTGCAGCATCAAGAGATTCTTTTAATGTTAGTAGTATGACTGATAATACCACAGGTACTGCTACAACTGCCTTTTCTAATGCAATGGCTAATACTAATTATCCTGCAATAACAATAGGTGAAGATGATTCTGCAAATCAAGGACCATCAGGTGAACAAATAACTAGAGCAACAGGTTCTATTAAATTTGAAACAAGGTATCAATATAATAATACTGTTTATGACTTAGATAACTGTCATGTTATGATATCAGGGGATTTAGCATGAGTGAAGTAGTAACAACAACAATGACAACAGATACTATAGTTGGGTACACCTCGGCTAATAGTATTACTGTGAGGGGAGAAGGTAGTGCTAATACTAACCTTCAACAAGGATTAGCTAAAGCATGGTTAAACCAAGATGGAACAGCTACAAATGCTGCTGCAAGAGATAGCTTAAATATAGGTTCAATAACAGATAATGGAAGTGGTTCTTATACTCCTGCCTTTACAAATAATATGGGCAATACAAATTGGACAGGACAAATTTCTGCTAATAATGGAACAACAGATGTAAGTGGTGCTCATGACTATGGATTTGCTATTGTAGATAGAGCAGCAAGTACTTATCGAATAGATATTGAAAACGCAAGTAATTCTCAAACTGATTTATCTTTAACTGATACTATTATACACGGAGATTTAGCATGAGTACACTAGCAATTAATACATTAACAGGACAAACTTCAGCTTCAAGCATTAATGTAAGAGGTGAAGGTAGTGCCAATACAAATCTTCAGCAGGGATTGTGTAAACATTGGTGTAAATTTAATGGAACAGGAACAGTTGCAGTAATCGATTCTTTTAATAATTCAAGTTTAGCAGATGATGGTACAGGCTTATATACTCTTACTATTACCAATGATTTTGTTAACATAAATTATACCTCTGTAGATGGTGGTATTTATGGAGTAGGTGGTGGAGCAAATGGTGCTACAGGTATAGCAAACCCTTACAATGCAGAAAATACTGGAACTCTTGCAATAGCTACTAGAGCTGGGAATGACTCTGGTCTTTTAGATTATGCTAGGGTAATGATTAACTGTCATGGAGATTTAGCATGATTCAAACACCAAAGTTTAAAGGAACACATTTATTCGCAAGACTAGGTTGGGCTAAAGAAAATCTAGAACCATTCCAATCAGATATAAGAGTTGTATATGAAGACGGATTAGATGAGCCTTCAAAGATATTAGTACCAGATCCTAATTGGATGGCTTGTGCTTTACAAGGTGGCATACTACCTCCAGTAGAATCTTATTGGGAACTAAAGAAAGATGAGGAACAACCAGATTTTAAGAAACACACAAGAGGTTATCTGTTACACGAAACAGAACCTGTTGGACCAATGACAGAAGAAGAAGCTATTGAATATCTTATTAAAAAAGATGTTCCAAGTCATATATGGAAAACATGGAATGATGGCAATAAACCTAAAATGGTTATATGTCGTACACACCAGTTACCAAGTACTCGTGAGTGGCGAAATGCTTGGAAGATTAATGAAGATATAGAACTAGCAGCATAGGGAGAACTAAATGACAAAAGTACATATCGCAGATAAAAATGGTGGATCGATAGAATCGACTAGTAAACTATCAAAGCCATCAGACAGACACTTTAGAAATGCTTGGGTGATTAGCAGTGGTGCTATAACCGAAGATATGACTGAAGCAAAGAAAATATTTCAAGATAAGATTAGAGAAGTTAGAGAGCCTCTATTAGCAGCAGAAGATGTTGTATATATGAAAGCAATAGAAGCCGATGATTCATCTGCAAAATCTGCAAGTGCAGCTAAGAAAAAGAAACTTAGAGATGCTCCAGCAGCAAGTGCTATTGGTAGTGCAGATACAATAACAAAACTAAAGGCAGCTTGGGATGAAAGTATATTAGGAAAAAGTCCATACGCATAAGGAGGTTTAAATGCCATATATAGGTAAAGAGCCATTACATGGTGAATATATAAAGCTAGATAACATTACAGCCTCTGCAACAGCAACTTATAATCTTTTAAGAGGTGGATCGGCATTTAGTCCAGGAACTGCAGAACAATGTATTGTTAGTCTTAACGGAGTTACACAAGCTCCAGGAGATGCTTATACCATAAGTGGAAGTCAAATTACATTTAGTGAAGCATTGACAAGTAGTGATGTTATTAATTATATATTAGTAATGGGTAATAACTTAGATACTGGTACACCTTCTGCTGGATCTGTAGCAGGTGCTCAATTAGCTAATACATTGTTTAGAGATCCATTGAGAATAAATGATGATAGTATTGATGCAAATATAACAATAGCAAGCACAGAGAGAGCCATGGCAGCTGGAGATATTTCAGTGGCTAATGGTGTAACATTAACAGTTAACGGAGTATTGACCATTGTCTAGTAAATTATATGTGGACTCAATAGAGCCAAAAACAACAGGTGGTAATATAAGTATTACTAATGCTAATCTAGTTACTCCTCAACCAGTACCAAGTGGGCTAACTCAAGCTGTTATGGGAAAGAAGGAAACTTCTGCAAATACTACTTCAACAAGTTATGTAACTACAGGATTAGAAGTAACTATTACTCCAGCAGCAACTAATTCTAAAATATTAATTAATTGTAGTTGGAATACTGGATTTAATAATAATGACCATGCTACAATCTATACCTTATATAGAGATTCAACTAACTTATCTACAGCTACAACTGAATCTTTTGGATCGTATAGTTTTAGTGGTGGAGATTCAAATTCAACAATCAACTATGCAACTAGAACTGCATCGTTATTATATTTAGATGAACCTAATACAACAAGTGCAGTTACTTATAAGCTTATGTTTAAGACATCTAATGCCTCTTATAATGCTAGGTTTAATTATAATGTACAAGGTGAAGCTGCTGCTCAAAGAACTTGTACAATAGTAGCACAGGAGATAAGAGTATGAGTGGAGTAATAACAGCAACGAATTTACAAACGAGTAATATAAAGAGTGCTACTGGAAATGCAGCGATTACTATAGCTGATAATGGTAATACAACTATTGGAGGTACTGCTACATTTTCTAGTAATCCTAGTGGTATAACAACTACAACCCTAGGTACAGCAGTTACTACAAGTGGTGCTGCTGAATATGGTTTTACTGGAATACCTAGTACAGTTAAGCATATAAAATTTTATGGAGTAAGTGTAAGTCGTGGAACTGGAAGTGGCATGTTAGTAATTCAACTAGGTGATTCTGGTGGTTATGAAACAACTGGTTATACTTATCAAGCAACCTATGGTTGGGGAAATAGTGCTGCTTTATATCATAATGCACCAACAGACAATCTCGGTGCAGCAATTGCTATCTACGATGAAGTAGTAAACTTTTTTGCTGATATAGTAAAAGTAGACGGAAATCAATGGCTTATTTCTGGTCAAGGAATTAACTCTGCTGCTGCTGGAGATGGAGTAAAACATAGTAATTGGTTTGGAGTAAGTAAAACTTTGAGTGGTACTCTAGATAGAGTAAGAATTATAGATACAAATAGTACTAATCTTGATGGTGGCAAGATTAATATTATATACGGATAGGGGAGTATTATGACAAGTATATTAAAAGTAAATAACATACAGAGTAGTGCAAGTAATGCTGCAGCTACTATTGCAAGTAATGGTGCAGTAACATTTCCTCAATCAGCAACCTTTAGTGGGGGTGCTGCGTTTAGTGGAACAGTTACAGGTGCAAGTCCTACTGTTATAGTATCTTCTGGTAATGCTGCATCTGCTATAAGTGAGTTAGAAATAGATCTACCAACTGATGCTTCTTACCATAAATTTGAATTAAGTATACACGATATATATTTTAGTGCCGATACAGATTTAGCTACATTGTTCCGAGTCCAAGGTGGAAGTTATTCTGGAAGCTATACATATAGCACAATGGAAAGAACTTATGGAGCATCCCCAAGTGGTGCTAGTAATAATTCTGGTTCTGGTAATGCTCAACTGTCGTATTATAATATAGGAGATGCTAAGGTTGAAGCTAACTCATACAATATAACTATAACGAATAATAAAACAGCTAGTTATCATACAAAGTATTTCTATACAGCTTATGGATTAGCATCTAATGCTAATGCCACAGTTAGAGTAGGTGGTGGTTCTGTATACTCTTTAGAAATTAATGATAGAATGAAACTATACCCTTTAAGTGGAACAATGTACCATGGTGAATGGGTCTTATATGGATGGAAGAAAAGCTAATGGCACTTACAAAATTAAATTTCGGTGGGAAACAGCAAGCTCTTGTCGCTGCTAATATACCTACAGTTACAGGAACTCATATGCCTGCTGGTAGTGTATTGCAAGTTCAACAAACAACTAAAACAGATTCATTTACAACTAATAGCACATCATATGTTGATATAACTGGATTATCTGTATCAATAACTCCAAGCTCAACCTCAAGTAAAATATTATTTATGGCTGATTTAAATGTTGGTGGAGCAAATGCTGTAGATGCAAATCATGTTTATGTACGAATGGTTAGAGGTTCTACAGCAATTAATATTGGAGATGCAAGAAGTAATAGAGAAAGAGGAACTCATGTTGTAAATACTGCTATAGCTGGTCAGACATTCCCCACTAGTAGTTGTTTTTTAGATTCTCCAAGTAGTACAAGTGCTGTAACTTATAAAATGCAAATGAAGTCCTCAACTAATGGTGAAACTGGAAGTTTAAATAGATCAGGCAGAGATACAGATAATGCACAACACGATGGAACTAGTGCATCAACAATAACAGTTATGGAAATCAAAGGCTGATGAAGATGTCAATGAAACCTGAACTCCAAGTACAAATGGAGCTTGATGCCCATGAAAAAGAGTGTGCCTTGAGATACGAACAAGTGAATGAAAAATTAGCTGCATTAGATAAACGTATGTGGCGTATAGAAGCGATGTCTATGATCGGTACGTTAGGTGTCGTAGCACTAGTAATAACAATTATTATGAAATGAGGTTTAATATAAATGGAAAAACTTTCAAAATTAATTGAAAAAGTTTTAAGAAAATTTATTGACTTTAAAGAAGGACCAGCTTACTTAACTGGTAAAGGAAAAAAGAAAGATGGAATTAGTGTTTGCTCTGATAACTTATCTAGGAGCCAATAGAGTAGACATAAGTTATTTTAGAAATATTGACAGTTGTTTTTATTTTGCAGAAAGAATAAATAAAAACGTATCTGTACCGAGAGTAGAAGGAGAAGTAAGATATACTGCAGTTTGTCAACCTAAGAAAATAAATATTAAAAAGGAAAAGATATATTAGGAGATTGCGATGGACCCATTAACAATAACTGCTGCTGTTAGTGTGGCTTCTAAAGCATTTGATGCAATTAAAAAAGGATTCCAAATTGGACGTGATATGGAATCAATGGGTAAAGACGTGTCGAGGTGGATGTCTGCAGTAAGTGATGTTGATAATGCGGAGAAGATGGCAAAGAATCCACCGTTATTTAAAAAGTTATTTGCAGCAGGATCTGTAGAAGAAGAAGCTATGCAAGCATATATCGCTAAAAAGAAATTACAAGAACAAAGACAAGAATTAAAAACCTGGTTAAATTTATCTCAAGGACCTAATGCTTATAATGAGTTACTTCAAATGGAAGGCAAAATTCGTAAGCAACGTCAAGATGCAATTTATGCTCAACAACAACTTAGAAGAAAAGTTTTAGAATGGATTGGTATAGGTTTATTAACTATAATAATTGTATCTTTTATACTATTCCTTGCATACTTGTATGGTAATAGGGCACATGCTGCAGAGTGGACTAATCAACAAAAAGTATGGCAGGGTATAAGTCCAGAAAAAAAATATACTACATGCCGATTAATAAAAAGAGTTAAGTCACGTATAACTAGAAGACAGGCTTGTATATATCGTGGTGGAAACAAAACATATACATTAATGTATGAGGATAGTTGTCCAAGATCTTACCAGTGTATTTATAATCCTGGTGGTACAGAACCAAATATAGATGATGTAATTGAAAGTTTAAACTCAATAAAAAAGTAGGATATAATTATGGATTTAATATTAATAAAAGAAACAATTCTATATAAACTAAAAGAGTTATTAAAATATAGAATAAGATTATGCAAATGCAATTGCAGTTGTAAGAAGGATTAAATATGTTAACAGCTTTAATAGGACCCGTCTCAAATCTTTTAGGAAAGTTCATAGAAGATAAAGACGTTAAAAATAAACTCGCTCATGAGTTATCAACAATGGCAGAACGCCATGCTCAAGAATTAGCTAAAGGCCAATTAGAAATTAATAAAGCAGAAGCAACACATAAGTCTATATTTGTTGCAGGTTGGCGTCCATTTATTGGATGGACTTGTGGTATTGCTTTATGTTGGCATTTTGTTATTGCACCATTTACAATGTTTATATGTGCATATCTTATGGTAGCAATACCAGAACTACCCACCTTTGATATGAGTTCATTAATGACTGTTCTCATGGGAATGCTTGGCCTTGGTGGGCTTCGTAGTTTTGAAAAGTATAAAGGCTTAACAAAATAAATGAAAACTAAAAAAGAAATTGAGGACTCTATTAAAAAAATAATTGATGAAAGTATATTACCTACTGTACAAATGCATGGAGGTCATGTAGAACTACAATCATTTAATGATGGGATAGCTACAATATTTTTAAGTGGTGCTTGTAGTGGATGTGCAATGTCAACACAAACTTTAAAGATGGGTATAGAGAATATGTTAAAATATTATATACCTGAAGTCTTAGGTGTTGAAGGAATTGAAGATCCAAATTCTACTGTTGATCCTTATTACTCATACTGAATGTCCCCTATAACAATGGAAGAACTACAACTATTATTATAGGGAGATATTAATGCGTAATATAGAGTATACTGGTCCAGATAAAGATATTTCCAAAGAAATCGATATGATGAAATATCGACAGAAAGATGAAAGCTTTGATGAAAAAATAAAAAGAATTGCAAGAACGTTAAGTGATGATGATCAGCATCAATATGAATTAGAGGATATATTAGGTAACATGAGGTTTCTACCTGCGGGTAGAGTTCAAGCCGCTATCGGATCTCAAAGAATTACAACAGCTTATAACTGTTTTGTATCAGGTGAGATTGAAGATAGTATGGATAATATAATGGAGAAAGCCGGTGAAGCAGCTGAAACAATGCGTAGAGGGGGTGGGATTGGTTATGACTTTAGTAAGATCCGACCAAGAGGCAACAAAATTAAATCGCTCGATAGCCAGGCTAGCGGCCCTGTATCCTTCATGGGTATATTTGATGCTATCTGCCAAACCATCGCTAGCTCAGGACACCGCCGTGGGGCGCAAATGGGTGTCCTCAGGGTCGACCACCCGGACATTGAGGAATTCATTACTGCTAAACGTAATACTCATAGTCTTACTGGGTTTAATATTAGTGTAGGTGTAACCGATAAATTTATGGAGGCTTTGACAAGCGATGTTGGGGATGATTTTGATTTAGTGTACGAAGGCAAAGTGCATAGAACCATATCCGCTCGAAAACTATGGGATGATATTATGGATAGCACGTGGGATTGGGCTGAGCCTGGTGTTTTGTTTATTGATAGAATTGCTGAGATGAATAACCTGTGGTATTGTGAAGAGATCAATGCTACAAATCCTTGTGGTGAACAACCACTACCAGCTTATGGAGCTTGTCTATTAGGCTCATTTAATTTAACTGGTTACTTAGAAAAAGATGAAGAGATAATGGGTGGTGATAAAATTCAGTATACTTACCTATTTAATTTTAAAAGATTTAAAGATGATATTATGCATGTTGTTAGGGCAATGGACAATGTTATAGATAGAACGATATACCCATTAACTAAGCAGCAAGATGAAGCAAAAGATAAAAGAAGAATGGGATTAGGTGTTACTGGCTTAGCTAATGCTGGAGAAATGTTAGGACATCAATATGCTTCTGAAGATTTTATGAAGTGGGCAGAAAAAGTATTTGCATGTTTAAGAGATACCACTTATAAAGCATCTGCTTTAATTGCAAAAGATAAAGGACCATTCCCATTATATAGAGAAGACTATTTAAAATCTAATTTTGTTAGAACGTTACCAGCTTCTGTTAAAAAATTAATCAGAGAACATGGTATACGTAATAGTCATCTAACATCTATAGCGCCTACAGGAACGATAAGTATAGTTGCTAATAATGTTAGTGGAGGTATTGAACCTGTATTTAGTCATTATTACGATCGTACTATCCAAACTTTTGATGGACCAAAGACAGAGAGGGTAGAAGATTATGCATATACTCAAGGTATAGAAGGTCGTGCAGCAAACGATATAAGTGTTCAAGAGCACTTAGCTGTCTTATTGTTAGCACAACATTATATAGACAGTGCTTGTTCTAAAACCTGTAATGTAGGTGATGATGTTACTTATGAAAGTTTCAAACAAGTTTATGTTGATGCCTGGAAAGGCGGGGCGAAAGGATGCACTACGTTTAGACTTAGTGGTAAAAGATACGGGGTATTACAAACCGTGGAAGAGAAAGAGAAAGTATCTAGCGAGACTGAGGAGATGGCTGAAGAAGAAGGAAAGGTCGAGGCTTGCTTTATCGACCCGAATACTGGCCATAAAGAATGTGCTTAGATTAAAGGAGATTTAAAATGGATCCAAATGAAGTAGTAACGATAACTGATTTGGCATCTAAAGGAGTAGTGATTGATACTCCACCAGCAGCTTTACCATCTAATATATTTACTGATGTAAGGAATGTTCGCTTTAAAGATGGTGCGGTAAGAAAGATTGAAGGAGAAGTTTTATTAAATGATATAGATTTAAGTGCTACTAATTACGGAAAAGTTAGATATTTAGCTTATTGGCCGAATCCAAATAGGAGTCCGCTGGGAGGCTATTATATTTTTGTTATAGATTATGTCAGTAGTGGTATTACTATAGGTCAGAGGGTCTTTATACAAGACCACACGGGTACTAGAAGAGACATTACTCCTACTTCTTTAAATAGTAACAACGGATTTAACTATACTGCCTCAGGTTGGCAGCATACTTTATTCGCTGGAGGATTTGCTTTTATCATAAATAATGGTATTGATAAGCCACATTATATATTAGATGACGAAGGTAATACCGATATTAATAATATTGTTTTAGCACAACTTCCAGGATGGGATAGTTATAATTCTTTTACAGAAGTCTTTAATGAAACGTGGTATTCTGCTACAATGTCATTAGTATTTGACTTAGCAAAGAAAGTTGACTTTACTGTTGAAAAAATTACTGTAAAAATAAATGCAAGTACAACAACTTTTACTTCAGCAACAACAACTAATAATATACAATTAGCTTTAGATTCAACAACTAATACTCATGTATTAACTTTTAATTCTGGAGGAACAGTTTTAAGTAATGAAGATCTTGTAGAAATTAAATTCGAATCAGTAAATGTAGTTGCAGTAAGAGCTGCTGTTGTAAGATCTTTTAAGAATTATTTAATTGCTGGAGATTTAACTGAAGTTGATTCAACAAATAATGCTAAGGTAGTTCGTAGACTTTCTGGTGTAGTAAGAACTTCAGACTCAGCTGCTCCTGGTAGTATTCCAAATAACTGGAATCCTTTTGCAGCAGGCGTAAATACAGCAGACGAATTTACTTTATCTGAAACTTATATTGTTAAAGATATTGTTTCTATGCAAGGTAGTTTATTTGTATATACTACACAATCTATCCATCAAATACAAGAAACAGGGTTAGCTCAAATACCTTTTTCTTTTACACCAGTAACAGATTCTTATGGAACTATCTCAACTAATATACCAATTGAATATGAAGGAAAACATTTTGTTGTAGGTTCTAATGATATTTATTCTTTCCAAGGACACCCTGGAAATATACAGTCAATTGCTGATGGAAGAATTAGAGAATACTTTTTTAATAATGTAAATCCAATTTATGAACAACAAATATTTACCTTACAAAATACAGGACAAAATGAAATATGGTTATGTTATCCTACAAATCAATCTAAGTTTGGGGAATGTGATGAAGCATTAATATGGAACTATAGAAATAATACCTGGACTATAAGGGATTTAGATAGTGTTACTTCAGGTGATGTAGCACCTGTTAAAGGTGGAGGAGTACCTTCTGCAACTTTAACTATTACTGGTAACTCTGGAAACTTTGGTTATACTAATAGAGGTAAGCGAGAAGTACAAAGAGTTACAGCTAATGGGCATGCTGCTAAACAACATATAGGTGTTAAAGAAAAACAAACTATAACAGTAGGATCATTTAGTAACTTTACTGCTACTGGAGAAATAACTCTTACAGTTAATTTTCCTGATGGTACTAGCGCTTATTCATTATTAAATGGTACATATAGTGTTACACTTATAAGAGATGAAATTAAAAGTATTATAGATAATAGTAGTTCTTGGACTACTGCAGACAGTTCAACTAATGCAGTCATATGTACAGCACCAGCTGTAGGTCCACAAGATGCTTATAGTGTTACAATAGTAAGTAGTGGAACATTACCTACAGGTGTTACTAATAGTTCTTTTACTGTTGGTGAAACTAGACCTGGACTTGCTGCATCTACAGATGAAGATGTATTAGTATTAACTCCACCTTCTGGATTTGGTACTGCAATAAATGTAACTTTGACTGCAGGCGCAGGTAACTCAAATACATTTGATATAGACAGTGGTGTTGGATATAGTACTACTCCTCATATAACTCCAAATGAAATTGCTACATTAGTTTATAATGCATGGCAAGCTGGAAGTAATTCAGCTAACCAAGCTATATGGACATTAGCAAATCCTGGAGGATCAAGTGCAAACTTAGATTTTACTGCAGTAGATAGAGCTGCTATATCTGGAACATTTACATATACAATAACTCAAGGTACAACTAGAACTGGATATACAGGTGGACAAACACTTATTAGTGATGCAAATGGTTCAGCAACTACTGAAGGAGTTACCCCAACATTTGCCAGAGGAACACGTGTTACTTTAACACTAAATGGTGGAACTGTTATATTTGATAGGCATTATGGTGAAGGACCTGGAAGAATATTAGATAGTACATTTGTACCAGCTGCAAATGATAGACACTATGGATCTGTAACAGGATGGGATAGTACAACATTAGATAATACTAGAAGTACTTCAAATGATAATGCATATAGAGCTTTATTTTATAATCCTGATGCAACACAAAATACCGCTGAAACAAATAAATCAAATGGATTAATTGTTGATATGACTTTACATACTGCAACAAATAATACAACTACAACACTAATTGATTTAAGTGGAACTAATGTATTAAAAGATATGTTAGCAGTAATTGATTCTAACGAATTAATTAATGTTACTGCAGACAGTACAAGTGATCCTACAAATTTAGTAGTTACTTCAAGTCAGTTTTCAAGTGATGCAAGTTATGTAGAAACTTACAATCCTTTTAGTGCACAAGTTGTAGCAGCTCGTGTAGCACCAACAACAAGTGCTCTTACTTCTGCTAGTGAAGGAGCTACTGTTTCAGATAGTGCACCTACACAAGCAACAGGTAGTACAAGTATCTCAACAACATTTGATATTGATAGACCTTGGAGTAGTAGCAATTTAAATCCAAATAAATTATTTCCTATCTTTTCAGAAAGTGGGTATACTACTGGAACTTTATTTAATAGAATAAGAGCCGCAGATATTAGTTATAAATTTGGTGCATCTTATTATGTGTCTTATGCAGAGAGAACTCAAGTATCTATTAATCCTGATTTTGATACTGAGCACTTAGAATCAATGGCTTTATGGGGAGATGGTGGAACTGTAGTAACTGTAGGTGGAGAACCACAACCAGCTACGTTAAGAGTTAGAGCTAGAAGCACAAATAATTCTGGACAGCTAGCTTACCTAACTACTGCTGAAGATAATACTGAATCAAATGCTAAAGCTAATAAACTTGTTGTAAATGATTTTGTAGTTGGCAGTGATCATAAAGTAGACTTAAGAGTATTTGGTAGATTTTTAAATTATAGAATTGATGATGCAAATGCTTCAGGTAGTTATGTTACTACAAGTAATAAAGGATGGAATATATCTGGGTTGCAGCTTCATGTAAAGAAAGGAGGTATAAAGTAATGAGACCCCCTATTACTGATAATGCAGCTTTAAATTCTTGGTTAACCGAAGCTACAAGAAATATTTTTTTATTAGAACAAAAACAAAACAGTTCTAAATTAGGCGAAGATCAGAGATGGCAAACCTTAACAACAAGCAGATCTAAAGGAACCTTATATAAAAATGATACAGGTAAACCTATTATGATTTGTGTTACTGCTTCTGGTAATGCCGGAGCTAGATTTAGAATTGTTGTTAATGATGTTAAAGTTGTTACACCTCAAATACATGCTAATACTTATTATAATTCAGCAGAAATAATTATACCTAATGATGCTAATTATAAAATGGAAGATGATAGTGGAACAACAACTTTACAACTCTGGGCAGAATTGAGGTAGTCTATGATAAGAAAGTTACATAGTAATGATACTATTAAAACTATTACATTAATGAATGAATATATAGAAGCCAATAAAGATTCTCCTTCTATCAGTATGTTAGATAGAAAAGAATCTGTTTGGGTTTCTTATTTAGTTAATGCTATACACGAACAATTAAGTAATAATCCACACTATATTGTAGTAGGGGATTTTGATAATAATAATAATTTAAATGGTTTTATATTAGCCGCATCTTTCCAATCGTATTATAATAATAGTACAATCATGGATATAAAAGATTGCGTCGTTAAACCAGGAGATAAGAATGGTGCTTATATTGTTGTAAGATTATTTAACGAAGTTATGAATCATATCAAACAATATGGCGGCAAACATTGGAGGGCAGACTCTATACGAGTTAATGAGGATTCACTTAAGTATGGAAAATTTTTACAAAAGAAATATGGAGGAGTAATTCATTTTTCTGTAAACGGAATTATAAAGGAGACTTAAATGGCGAAAGGTGGTGGAGGAAGCGGCACAAATACGGTAGGTATTGATCCGGAATTTAAGCCGTATTTAGTAGATGCATTATCTGATGTTACTGCAAAGTATAAAGCAGATAGAGCAGCTGGACCTACTAGTGTAGTAGCAGCAATGAACCCTGATCAATTAGCTGCATTAGAACATGCAAAAAATCAATCTAGAGATATGATGTTAGGTAGAGGTCTGTATGATGATAGAGCAATGGTCAGTAGAGATCTACAAAATTTAGCAGGCACTAATATTGGGCAAGCTGGTAGAGCAGGATCTTTAGGATCTGCAAGATCTCAAAGAGCTATGCAAGGAGCTTTAGCTGATAAAGCAGATCAATGGAATATTAATAGAAGACAAGTATCAACTGCAGGTAGAGACTTACTTGGTAAGTCTGGTAGTGTAATGCAACAATACGAACAATCTTTAATGGATGCACCACATACTATGGCATCAAGATACTTTGGTTATTTAGGGAATGCTCCTCAACAAACTAAAACAGAAAAATCAGGAGGGAAGTAATGATTCAATTAGCAAGACCTGCTGATAATATGCAAGCAGGACCATTACAACAAAGAAAAAGATATGGTGGACCACCACAAGATATGCAGTTTCAACCTGGAGCTATGTCACAATTTGGTGATATGTTTAAAGATCAAATGCTTAAAGAAGGTATGAAAAAGATGGCAATCAAAAAAGGTATGACAGCAGCAGGCACAGCTATGGGTGGACCTATAGGTGGATTTGCAGCAGGCGTTGGTGCAGATCTTTTACCTGCATTACTTGGTAGTTATTTTAATGAGGGCGGTATGGCTGGTATGTTAGGTCCATTATCTATGGAAAGAATTAATAAAGTAAAATATAAAAGAACTGGCGGGAAAGCCTCAGAAGAAATCGAAATAGGATTAGGTCCTTTATCACAAGGAGAGTAA
>TARA_R100001594_G_scaffold92017_2_pt1 | contig 15629 bp, 21 predicted proteins | sample TARA_R100001594 | Tara Oceans TARA_R100001594 (sample SAMEA2622752) | marine metagenome | biome: marine biome (ENVO:00000447); feature: marine epipelagic mixed layer (ENVO:xxxxxxxxx); material: "saline water (ENVO:00002010), including plankton (ENVO:xxxxxxxx)" | depth 150 m | reverse complement strand
GAATCTAAAGCGTCTTTACCTATGGCTACGTTACTGTGTCCTGTTGTATTGGCAGCTAACGTATTAAACCCAATGGCTGTGTTAGCGTCTGCTGTTGTATTAGCTGTTAAAGCACTTTTACCTACGGCTACATTTTCTGTTCCTGTTGTATTAGAAGCAATCGCTTGATACCCAATGGCTGTGTTATTACTCGCTGTTGTATTAGCGCTAAGTGCTTGATACCCAATTCCTGTATTACCATCTGCTGTTGTGTTTGCATCTAAAGTATAGTTTCCGATAGCTACGTTAGAAGCACCTGTGGTGTTTGCAATCAATGCTGAATCACCAATAGCAGTATTATGGCTTGCAGTTGTGTTATTTTGCAAAGCATAAGGTCCAACTGCTACGTTTGAGGCACCTGTTGTATTATTTAATGTAGAGTTATACCCAATAGAAACATTTGGTGTTCCAGTTGTATTTGCTCCTAAAGCATTTTGACCTATACCAACATTATAGTTTCCAGTAGTATTAGCGTCTAAAGCACCAGTTCCCACGGCTGTGTTAGAAGCACCTGATGTGTTTGCTCCTAAAGCATTGGAGCCAATGGCTACATTGTCTGAAGCCGTTGTCACAGCATCCAGGGCAGCAGACCCTATTGCTATGTTATCATCACCAGTTGTTATTGCTCCCCCTGCTCCATCACCTATTATTGTATTGTCTGAACCAGTTGTTAAGGCATCACCTGCAGAATCTCCTATAGCTACGTTATCTGTTCCTGTAGTTATTCCTGTCCCTAGTGCTGCGTTACCTAAACCAACATTACCAGCACCAGAAGTCATAGCTAATACGTCTGTTACTGCTGCACCACCTCCTGCTCCATCAGTAACGATCATTTTAATACTTCCATTAGGTATAACTACATTTGATCCTGTACCTTGTGAAATTGTTACTGTGTCCCCCGCTGAGTTTTTAATAACCCAACATTTACTTACTGTGTTAGGTGCTAAAGTTACAGTACACGCTTGTGATAAAGAACCTGTAAGAGTAAGAGCCATCGCTCTAGCTGCATCACTTGCTCCGTCAGCCATAGTTATGGTTGCAGTAGATGCATCAGAAAGTGCTTCAGAACCGCTACCAAAAGCTTCTGCAATAAGCTCTAAGTTGGTGTTCGTGGAAGTTCCCCAAGTTCCTGACTCATCTCCCGTAGCAATTTCTTTAAGTCTTAGATCATTTACATAGGTTGCCATAGTCTGTCTCCAATTTGATTATACTATATTTTTTATAAACATTAAGCAACTTCCTTCCAATTTGGCGTTTGAGAAGAAGAAACTTCGCTATAGCTAGGTGTTTGAGAAGAAGAAACTTCGCTATAGCTAGGTGTTTGAGAAGTATCGACTAATCCCCAAACATTTAAACTTTCAATCTCTCCTGTGGCATGAAGCCCCGTTAAAGATATATTTGCAACTGCCGTGACTGTTAAACTACCAAGACCACTGGCCATGGCGTTTTGAGTGACTGATATTACATTATTAGTTACTAAACTTAGACTTCCTAGCGCAGTTGTTCCTACAAGTCCTGTAACAGAAAGATTAGCATCACCAGTGACTGTTTCATCCCCCTGCGATATCGTAGAAGCAATACCACTAACACTTGTTATTGCAACTCCGTTCGCAATTACGGTACCGATTGCACTTGTTGCCGCTACACCTGTTTCTGCAACATTTGCATCCGCACTAACACTTTCTGTGCCTAAAGCACTGGTTCCAGCAAGTCCTGTAATAGAAAGATTACAGACCCCTGTAACCGTAAGTGAGTTTACTGCACCAGTAGCTGCAACTCCTGTTTCTGCAACATCAGCGTTAGCAGTTACAGTTAAAGAGCCTAAGGCACTGGTTCCTGCCAAGCCTGTTAATGAGACTACTACGGGTTCGCCCCATGTGCCTGAGCCCCATGTGCTTCGACCCCAACCAGTTATATTAGCCACAGGCTAATCCTTTAAGCAATTCTTATAACCGCATTGCTTGCATCAGCTGTTGGGAACGAGATTGTAAATGATCCTGCAGTAGAGGTTTTATCTCCGCCAAAATCAAATACAGCTACTGCTGGATCTCCTGATGCTGTGTCATTGTAAATCATGCAACCTCTTGCTGTAATTGTACAAGTACCAAAAGTCAAATCAGAAAAATCAGTGTACGCAGTTGTTCCTGAAGTAGTTGGATTAACATTCGTTAATGCCGCTCCACCCGCACTATAGTTTGTTCCTGATGCTTCTTGATTTGTACTATAAGCTGTAGTAGACGCGCTCATTGTCGCTGAACTTGTATATAGAGCCAGTTTAAAAGAGTTTCCCCCAGAAGCTTTAAAATTATGCACTCCCTGAAGTAATTCACTCTTAAAAGAAGTACACATTGCTTGTGTGATTGCCATTATATTCTCCTTATTATATTTGCTAGGTCTTTATGACCTTGTTTTTCTAATTCATTACATACTGTGCAAATGTGGTTTTTTATTCCTTCATTTACATAGAATTGAATGATCCATTTACATTTATCTCTAAATGCGTGTGCTTGTGCCTTTACCATAGGATCAGCATCTTCACTTATAGAGATTAATTTATTTGTAGCCATTTCAGCTAATTCTTCTACAGTATGACCTCTATTATGGGTTGTTGTAACTCCTAAATCTCCTATAGATAATTCAAATTTGTCTGTTTGCATTAATACTTCTCTGGTTCAGGAGGAGATAGTTCTAAATCATCTCGACCTATTATTCCTACAGGTTTTGCAGTAGTTACTGCTATTTCGTTCCACTTACAAACTTTTAAACCTGCTCCATTTTGATAAACAACTTTAGGGTTTTCTAATCTGTGGTACCCATAAAGTTTTTCTTTTAATCCAATATCAGTATCTAATAAAGGAGAACTAGGAGCAATTCCCACATCTATTCCGTTATTAATACATTTACCTATCCAAAACTCAACACACCCCCTGCCCGATTCTGCAAAATGCATATTTGTTCTATATGTAAAATCAACTCCAAAAAGAGATATTTGTCTGACCTTACTCCAAATCGCATACGCAAGCGCATACGCTATCGTGTTATTAAGATAAGCGCTTTGTGTCGCATCTACAACTTCTTCTAAAGGGTATTCTTCAAGGGCAGGAACTCTATCGTCTAAAACACAAGAATATATTGGATATTTAGCAGAAGGTAGCTTATCTCTCATCATTGGAGTCATTGAGCCTGCGTCTTCAGTATCTAAAAATCTAGTTACAGGATCCAGGATAAACGCTCTATCTATTTCAGGTAACACACCTATCATCGCGTTAATTGCCCAGACTTCATCGAAATAAGCACTATTTGCCTTTGCTAAATGAAAATCTAATTGACTTTTACCCATAGCTACAATAGCTATTTCTGACCCTTCTAAATGCTTTAATGGTTCTTTAGGCATCAGCAACTCCCTGTGCCATCAGTTTTATTTGATCATTTCTGGCTTCGTCTCGAACGTCTTTAAATTCTCCTAAAACTTTTAATAGTCCTAACGCTTCTTGAAACTTTTGTTCATATAACATAATTGTGTTAGGGTCCTGTTTCATAAAAACAGCACCTTCAACTAAGGACCCGTATAGCATAGCATTAGGAGCATTTTTAGAAAGCCAACTTTGATTATCGTCTCCTACAGTAGTTAGTGAATTAGGACGATAATAATAGTGTAATTCAACCGTTAAGTTTGCATTAGGGGTTGGAGCAACAATAAAAGTATCATTATCGAATTGAGCATAGTAAAGGGGTTGCCCTTCAGTAGCTGCGGCGGGAGTGTAATCTCTAATCCAGGAAACGTGTTTTAATAACAAATAACTGTAATTACTACTTGAATCTAAGACGGCTAAACTGTAGGGAGATAAAAAATCATCTGGAGCACTTAAATAAGTGTTTCCATCAGTTAACGTACCTGTTACATTTTTACGAAAAACTGGGAGCTGAACTGCTTTTAAAATTCTTTCTTCTGTAGTTTGAATAAACGTATCTAAGGTATTAGTAAACGTTGTTTCAGTATTATCTAAATAATTTTGAACTGCCGTTTTTAACCCACTGTATGTAAATCCTGCCATTATGTTATACTCACTGTTACGCTACTGATTTCTCCCGTAGCTGTTTCTCCTTCAAATTTACTACCGATTGGATCGTCTGTAAATGTCATAGCGTTACTTCCCCTCGAATCAATTACCGCAGAAGACGGGTTTGTTGTTTTTACTACCCCTAGCCCTGCTTGTGGTAGCGGTACTTCTGGTCTAGGGTTCCACAAGGCTTCTGCATCTGCTTTAATAGAAGGAGGATCTAATTGTGGGTGTTTAGGTTCGTAACACTCATCACAAACTCTGTTTCCCTGCCACGTTGTTTTTGCAGTTTTATAAGGAAATCCCCAACCGCAAGTATCACAAATAAACTTAGCATATTTACCGCTTGCGTAAGCCATTATAAATACTCATGTCTAGGAACAAGGTGTACAGAAGCTCTATCCTCATCAAACTTTAAGGCATTAAGTAAATCCTGTTCGTATTGTTCTTTTAATATCCCTAATTTTTGAACGTTCTTTTTTAAACAAAGATAGTACGCTAAACCTGAAACTAATGGTGGCATAAACCTACTGGGTATGTCTGCATCATTAACTGAGGCTGTTGCGTCTTGTATTCTTTGCCAAACATAGTAAATGAGTTTATCCGTTGAGTTCTCTGGTGTTGGATAAAGATGAATTACTGGGGTTTTTAAACGTTCTAACCAAAACTCTGTAGGTCTTGACTTTGTTGCTTTATTAGGTATTCCTATATATTCATTTCTATCTATACGATCTAAAGGGTAATCCGTAACTACATCATTAACTGTTCTTTGTATATACGCATCTAAAATATCAATATCATACGCATTAATGGAGATATCATTATCTCCTTCAGTGAGGGTTACTTCTGTTTTAGCAACCTCCCACATCTGGATTCCTCTATTGGACCAATCCGCAAACATGATATTGAGCGAACGACGTGCCGTAATAGCATCATAAGACGTACGAGCCTCTAAGCCCGCGAGTTCGTACGCCTCTTCAATAGCGGTAGCTACATCTAAATTAAATGTGCGAGTACCTGAAGTTGCCATAGATTACGATCCTGGTGCTTCATAATACTTTAAAAACTCGCACCAAACGGTGTATTCGTTTCCTGCGTCAGCAGTTGAAGGGATAACTAGAAGTACGTCTCCTGAATATCCTGTTGCTGCTGTGTTCTTTAAACCCCCTATCTCACTAAAATCAAAAGAATTGTCATAAGCAAGAGTTAAAAAAGTAACATCGGTATCTGCATCCCAATCAAGAGAAGCGGGAGCATCTGGTGCTCCACTACAAGTGTACCAAATTTTGTTTAAAGAAACGTGTGCGCACGACTCACCATTTAAAGTTGAAGTATTTAAAGCAGAAACATCTACTAACGTAGTGCTACTGGCACTTCCGTCTGAATAAACAGAGCAGTAAACAATAAGCTTCTTTTCGCCGTCAAGTTGATTAGTTGGACCTGTGACTGTATTAGCCATAGTTTACCTCCTATTAAGCGTCAGCAAATGGTGTTACTATAGTACCTGATCCAAGTATTATGCCTTCTACTGCATATTTAGCGGAAGCCATTGCAGTTACTTTCACAATACTGCCAACCAGTCCACCTTTAGTAGTTCCATTCATAGTAATAACGTCGTTAGACGCACCAGATATAAAAGTTTTACCTGTAGAATCATCTTTACCAGTATAAAGACCGCCAACGAACTTATCTGTTCCGTCAGTTAAAATGTCCATATCTGTTGCTGCTGTTTCAACTACAAAAAAGAAAGATGCACCTAAATTATTTGTTTGGTTAGGATCATCATCTCTTCCAGGAGCTGTAGCTACAATGCTAGGTAAAGTAAATTTACCGTCTGCATCATTACAAGTAAGAATTTTACCTGCGTGTGAAGCAACGGTTAATGAAGTATCAGCTGTTAAACTAACCACATTGGCGTTCCCTGCTGAAATAAAGCCCGCAAGTGATTTTACGGGACCTGAAAAGGTTGATTTTGCCATATTAAGTCTCCTTAATAACTCTATCGTCTTGGCATGTCTGCTAGGTCAGTCGATAGATATTGATATTATTCCTAGTGCTCTTTGCCATTCTATATCATAAATAACAAAAAAGAAAGGGAGCCGAAGCTCCCTTTCTGTTCACGTAAATGAACTATGCTCCTGGTGAGCCAAAAATGCCTCTCCAGTCACTCCAACCGAAAGAATATCTTTCTCTCGCCTTATACCTGACGTTACCAGTTTCGAAGTCTCCTTCCATACTGGTAGACACAGGGGTTCTAACAAAATGTTTAAGTCCGTTAGGGACGTCTGTTTTGATGAACCAAGCATCAGTATCTGTTAGATAATGATTTACAACATAACCTTCAGAAATCATTCCCATGTTTCTGATTGCGTTGATGTCATTATCTGAAGTACCGACACGACCTGGAGTTTCCATAAGTCTGTCCGCTACGAATTGCAACGCAGGTGGAATTATTAATTTCCTAGCCTGTGCGTTAACCTTTAAGTTTCTTTCATCTTTGAAAGCAGCGATATCAATCAATGCTTGCTCTAATGAAGTCTCATTAAGGTCAGCAGCCGTAGACAGCTCATTTTTCATGTCAACGTTAGCAACGGTAGGGTGGTCTGTAGCGCAAAGCTCTTTTCCATCTCCACCAACGTACGAAGAACTAAAAGCATTATTAAGGACGTTAGCCGCCTTAACTTGCTTTGTTTGTTGCATCGAACGCGCCAAAGCTCTTGTGTATCTGGAAGAAAGCGTATCATAGAGGTTATCTTCGATTGCTTCTTCTGTCAATGCAAAAGCTAGTGCTATTGTTTCATGCGAATAACGGGCAGTCCACGATTCCTGTGCAGTATCATAAATAACGGCAGCGCCTTCACCTTTTGTAGGTGCTTCCCCGAACCCACTTAACATTACTTCTTCCTCGAATGCTCTTTCAGAACTTTCAGTGTCGAAGATGTCTTCGTGTTCGTTGTTATAACGTTCGTACTCTAAACCAAAGAGAGCATGAAGTCCAGGAACTAGCTCTTTTACGAGTTGTGCTCTGTTAATTGCCATGTTTCTCTCCTATTAAACTGCGAATGTATTAGTTGGGAATGTGAATAATCCTCTAGCATAAGCTCCTATTGAGTTGCTTGGTGCTGTTGAGAATCCCACACATAAAGCCACACCACTTGAAGTAGTTGCTGTCGCCCCTTCTTTAGACCTACCAGTAGTTGAACTACCTGCGGTTGTAGAAAGAGTGTACTTATTGCCGATAAAACTTACTGCAGGAGTTCCCGCTGTAAATTGAGCTTCGTAAACGATACCAGGATCGTTATAAACCAAAGCTTCGGCATCTTCACTACCTTGAGTAGCGGTGCTTGCCGTCCATACTTTAGAAAACGTAGGTGTTCCATCAGACGCGTTATAAAATACTCCGTAAAACACACCTATAGGAGTGTCTGTCGCACCTGCTTGTTGAACTTTTCCGCTTGAAAGAGTAACTACATCACCACTATAAATAGCAGTTCCGTAACCACTAGCGATTCTCATTTTTGCAGGACGAATAACACCACCATACATGTGATACGCAGGAGTAAAACCATCGGGTTTATCTGTATTAGCCATAATTATCTCCTTTTGTAATACAAGTTATTATTAATCGTCGGAATTGTTGTTCCTACTACCAAATTCAACCTTAGAAGACCTTTGAATATCACTATCCTTTATTGGCATTCTAGGGTCGCTTTCTCGCATATAGTTGTTGTCTACGCCGTCCATAGCTGATTTTGCTTGTTCAGCAAAATAAGCATTTCGTTCATTGGCGGTTTCAACAGGAACTTTAGCGAGTATTAATCCTCCAACTCCAATTACTCCTTTATTGCTGCCGTTCTCAACAGTAGGGGCTTCGAAATTAGGATAATCTTCTGCTCTCACAGGTTCATATCCTTCTCTAATACGTTTAGACATATTAGATTTATCATCGTTACCTCTAGTTGATTCACGGATCCACCTGAATTTATATCCAGGAGGTGCTTCGGGTGCGTCTAACATAGACGGGGGAGTCCAAGGCGTTCTGCGAGTTTGAGAGTCTCGTGTCTCGGCAGATCGTGAGTTTCGATCTGATGTGACTTCTGTTTTAATTTCATCTGTCATTTTATACTCCTTCGATATGCTTAGCATATTCTTCTAACGGAACATCTAGTCTCTTAGCTATTGCCACTTGACTAGGTGTCAGTTTTATTTTGCGTGATGATTTTTTACCACTAGCTCCTCTGCTAGAGGCAGCAACCTGTTGCACGGGGGCAGGCTGCTCTTCTGAAAACTTGTGTGGGAAAGATTCTCGAATCCTTCTATCAACTTCAGTATAATAATGATTAGTAGTGGGATCAACTCCTTCTTCTACTAATTCTTTATGTATACCAAAAGCTGCAAAAGTCATCGCTTGATCATCTCCAAACCATTCATTCTTTTCAGCCCAAGCTTCTGCTTTAGGGTCGGGTCTTGCTTGTTCTGGCTGTAAAGATGGTTGATACGGTTCAACAGGAACTTCTTGCTCTGCTCTTTCGTTTCTAAGTTGTTGCTGCGCAGCCAATCTTCTGATATTCTCTGCTTCGGCACTTGCCCTAGAAAGTTTTTCTGTTGCTTCTGCAACTGCATTTGTATCTCCTGCATCTTGAGCTTCTTTTAAAAGAATTTTTGAACTCGCAATTTCTGATTGTACCCTATTATCGTACTCTTTGAAAAGCGAAGAATCTGAATTCTTTAATTTCTCTTTTAATGTTGAATTGCTCTCGTTAATGCTTTGGGCGTACTTAACAGCTTCATCTCGCTGTCTTTCTGCTTCTCGCATTTTATAAGTTAGTTTATCAATACGTTTTTGTACTGAATCACTAATTTGGTCTAACTCGTCTTTTTCTTCAACGGGTTGTTCTACAGGCGCGACTTCTTCTTTTATAGAATCATCTACGTCTGCTTCATGAATATCGACTTCCCCTTCAGGGAGTTCTAATTCTATTTTTTCTGCTTCTTCTTGCATGGGTTCCTCCATGTGGTTATTGTTATGATAAAATTGCTTCTGGGTCTTCTATAGTAGCAAGGATCTCGTCATCATTTAAAAGGCGCATATCTCCGCCCTCTATTTGAAAACGCGCTCCTGCGTATCTACCGAAAATTACCCAATCACCTTCTTTGCACCAAGCTCCCTCTGGAAATTTATTCATATCGCGATAGGCGTCTGGACCCATAGCAACAACATAACCAACAACAGTTGCAATACGTTCTTTGTCAAGCGTTGCTTTGGCTATATGAATACCTCCTTTAGTAACTTCTGGTAAACTAAAAGGTAATATTAAGATACGATACCCCGTTGGACGTGGTAACTTATCTGCATGAGTTTCTAAGTTATCGACAGTGATTTCTTCTACATGTTGTATAGCTTCCTCACTACCAAAATTAGCAACTCGATCTGGAACAGTTTTAGCTGTCATTTGCATCCTCCATATTAGAATGTAATGATTGAATTTCTTGTTCTGCGAAACTCAATCCTGCGATTTCACCGACTATTCTTTGGTATTGTTCAAAATTCTCAATACTTCCAGAAGCCAGTGTCTGCGTAAGAGCTTCTTTCCTCTCACGATATTTACGGAGCAAATGCTCCGTTGCAACGATATAGTCCATTAAGGTTACTTAATCGATCTATACCAAAGAAGTCCTTTTGTCTGTCCATAAGCGGCTTTTACTTTTGCCTTTTCAGGCTCATCTAAGCAATAACCTGCTTCTACAGACTTTGTTTTTGTACTATCCTTAACACTAGGAAAACTAGGCGCTGCTTTAGTTTTCTTAGGGGAAGGCGAAGGGTACTTATCATTTCCGTAATAATCACGCATTATTTTTCTCCGTTTTTATCTCTAGTATCGCGAACTGTTTTAACCAGTTCAGTAAAGTTCTTTTCTGCATCTGCTTTAGTTTTCTGTTCTAGCTCTTGTAAGTCTATTGCAGCTTTTGTATCTTCTTTTCTAGCGTCTGCTTCAATTTTTTCACGTTTAACCATAGCGTCTAATTCAGCTTTAGCCATTTCAACCTCTTTATCTCGTATATCCTCTTGTTCTTTCTGCATTAACTGCTCTTTTTCTAGTTGAAGCTGTTGTTGGAACATCTCACGTTGTGGATCTTGTTGTGCCATCGCTTGTGCTTGTGCCATCGCTTGTGCTTGACCTGTAACTTGTTGTGTTGCTGCAACCGCCGCTAAAGCGATTTCATTCATCATCTCAGGCGGCATGGGTTCGTCTAATGGTGGTAATGGTTGACCGATTGCTTGTTCAATTTGTAATCTATATAACATTGCTTGGTGTTCTTGTATATTTGCTGTAATTGCTTGTGCAACTGGTGGGTTTGATTGTACCATAGGGTTTTGTAAAAATGCACTATGCGCTGCAATATAGGCTTCATGGTTTTGAAATTCGTAAGCTTTTATTGGATCCCCTGTTAATGCAGCTTGTTCCTCACTAATCGGGTCTCTTGGAGGCACTTCAGCTTCTGGAGGAAGTACCGCGTCTATGTCTTTAATATTTAAGGCTAAATACATTTTACGATACGCTTCTCTTAAATCATGTAATTCAGGAGCCGCTTGTGCCATTTGTAACTGTGTTTGAGCTAACGTAATTCTCTGTGTCATACTAAAAATATTAGGATCACTTACAGGAATTACGTCAACGCTATTGTCGAAATCTTGTTTAAATACGTTTTGTGAAGCCCCTTGCACTTGGTAAGGGTATTCTGGTGGTAAAAACTCACCAAAAACTCTTTTTAAGATTTTAAACTCACATCTTTGAGCATAATGCAATCTTTTATGGATTGCGGACATAACTTTTTGTCCTTTTTCTAATAATGCAACAGTTGTTCCAACGGGAGCTTCAGAATTACCATCGCCTGTTGGGTCCTCTACTGTGGCGGCAAATCTTTTACCAGAATCAACTAAAGAACCTAATAAAGCTGTTAGTGTGTTACTTGGTTCTTTATACGGAAGTGGAAGGAACGAATCTTGCAATCTACCTCCTGGTGCATCAACATCTCTCCATTCTCCTGGCTGTAACGGGTCATCATGCTTTTGAATATTTAATCCACGTGATTTAAAGCCTGCGGGAAGGTTAGAAAGCGTTCCTGCGTCAATTAATTGACGTAAAATCGCTGTAACCGACTTAGTTAAGCCTCCCATCATGTGAATTAAGCCAAAACCGTAAAATCCAAGTCCTGGAAGGAACTTATAATGCGTAAAATGCTCAATTTTCTTCTTCATTGGGTCATTTTCGCTATAATTTGGACGAATTGCGAGTATTTCGTTGTTATCTTTGCAAATTGTTACAATATAGGGTAAACCAATTCCTGTTTCTTCACCATTTTCATCAATATCTTGATATCCTGCTAAATCTAAGTCAACATGCATCTCCAATAGCGTGTATTCTTCATCATTTATCGTTCTTGTTAGTCCTTGTAACTCCTCAATCTTAGAATCGATCTCTGTTTCGTTAAGACTGCTTGTAGGATCTCTCATTTCTATGTCTCGATAAAAGCCAGACATCTGTAATTTGCGTAATTCATTCTGCGCCATATGAATCACATGAGTAATTCTTGGAGAACTTAATAAATCTACCGCATAGTACGGAACAACTAAGTCTTCGGACTTAACAAAACGGGCAACTGCGCGTCCTACCGCAGGATCATAATAAACTTTTTTAAATGCTGAACCAGATAACGGTAAATAAAACAATAATTGGTCCATTTCTGGATCATATTCTTCCATTTTGTAAGTTATTTGATAATTCATGAAATTTTTGACGCGATTTGCTTTTTCTAATTTATTATCGTCAGTTACACCTAAAACTTCCGTGTCTACTGGACCGCCTGCAGGCAATAATTCTTTATACGCTTGTGCTTGGAATTGGGTAACGGCTTCTGCCAGTATCGGGTGATGCACTCCTGACGCTCCAATAAATGGTTGCGACCTAGATTCTGCATTAATTCCTAATAAATCTAATCCATCAGAATAAGTTTTAAACCAATCGTTCCTAGAATCTAAATCTTCTTCGTAAGAACTAACTAATTCATTGGCTATTGTGTTTAATTCACGTTCGTCTAACGCTTCTGCTAAATTCTCTCCAAACTTTAAATTGTTTTCTTCAGGCATATCGCTTCCCATAATAACGGAGCCGTCTGGTTGAAGATAAACTTCTGTTTCTTGTTCAGGTTGTTCTAGGATTTCTAACTCAATTTCTTGTTGTGAGTTAGGAACAGATAATAATGGTTGTTTTTCAATAGCCATAAGCGTACATCATAGTATGAATTTCATTAATAATAAACCCTTTCCACAGGATAGTATTCTTCTGGTTCAAAATAATCGCTCGTTAATTGTAAAAAACCACCTTCCCTAAAGCGCGCCAACGCTAAAGTTGTGGCATCTACTAAGTCATCATTTTCTCCGTTAGGAAAATCAGAAACTTCTTCCATCAATTCTTCTCCAAAACGGTTTTCAGGAATCCAAACGCGTCCGTCTTGAAAAATAGGGGAAACTGAATTTAATCTAGCAATTTTATCTTGCCCTTTTCCTGGACTAAAAGTGTTTACAGGAATCCCTATTCTGCGTAATTCTTGTACCAGTGGAATACCACTAGCTTTTGCTTCAATAATCACCGTATCGGGTTGCCAATATTCGTATAAACGTAACGCCTCTGCTTTTAATTCAGGAAAATCAAATCTTTCTTTTATGCAGTCTATTAAAATTAAATGCGCTTCGTTACCTGTGTACATTTCCTCTCCGATTTTTCCTTCAGGATAGAAAACTCCCCACGTGGTTATAGCTGTAAAGTCGGCTCTTTCTGATTTTAAAAACGCAGTATCATAACTTTGAATTATATAATCACATTTAGGGGGCTTATCTTGCTCCCAAATCTTGAACCATTCTTTAGGAATAATAGATATACCTTCCCCTGTTGGTCTTTGCATGTATTGCGCCGCCCATTTTGAAGGACTAACCGAAGCTTTAATACTTTCAAGTTCTTCTAATTTCCAAAAATTACCCCAAAGTGGGTTTCCGCTCGGTAGTATCGCAGGAAATTCTATTACTTCCCACTGATCTGCGCCTTGATCTTGCGCCATTTTCTTAATTAACCTACCCGTTAAGTCTTTTTTAGACCAACGAGTCATCACAATTACGATTGCCCCTCCAGGCTGTAGCCTCTGACGAGGACCTGCCATAAACCATTCGTAAGCTTCTTCCATTGCTTTATCGGACATCGCGTCTTGTTCCGAATGGGGATCGTCAATAATGAACAAATCCGCACCCCTTCCTGCTAACGCACCTCCAATACCTGCGGCGTAATATTCTCCGCCTTTATTCGTTAACCATTTACCCGCCGAACGGCTGTCCGCTTTCAATTCAGTATCTGGAAATAGTTCATGGTATTCATCGCCGTCAATTAAATCCCTAACTTTTCTACCAAAATTAACTGCAAGGTCAGCGGTGTGTGTTGCTTCAATAATTTTTAATTTAGGATTTTTACCTAATAAATATGCAGGGAACAAATGAGATGCAAATTCTGATTTAGTGTGTCTCGGCGGCATATTGATAATAAGCCTTTTTAATTTACCACTGGCAATATCGTCAAATGCCTTTGCCATTTTCACATGGTGATCCCCTGAAATAAATTCTGCCCAAATAGATTTTACAAAATCTAAAAAAGTACCTGTGGCTTTTTCTTGAAATTCTCGTTTTTCAAGTTCTTCTAATAAAACCGTAAATTCTTTTGCTTCCGCTTTCCCTAAATGGGAAAGGTCTATATTTTTTAAAGCTTTTAACTTATCGGCGTTAGTTGGTTCGGACATTAGTTTAATATTTTATTTAAAGCTTCAAGTTCCTTTTGAAGTTTAAAATATTCTTTCATATTTACCTTTTCACCTTGACGAATCATACTGTCCATTCTATAAAGCTGTTGCTGAATAGTATTACGCATATTGAGTTGTTGTTCGGTTGGTTTAGTTTTACTTATCTTTTCTATATATGATTTAGTGCCTTTTCCTGTCGGAACGGATGGAATTCCCTCTTGTCGTGGTCTTGGTTTAATAAACTCAAGCATGGCTTTATCGGTATCGCTCAAGCCCCCTGTATTTCTACCTCCTCTAAGCGGGAGTGGTATTTGTTTAGGTGAATCAATGTTGATCGGTCCACGTGGTCCACGTCTAGTGGTTACCTTCTTGCCTATTTTTGTTAATGGTGGGGTAAGCATACGAGACATATCCGTACCAACCGCGCCGTACATTTTACTTGCTCCCGCTGCACGGGCTCCTGGAAGGGGAATACCTAACGTCAACAAAGCTCCCGCAATCCCCAGTGCTTGTCTACCTTCAGGCGTATTGTAAAAATCTGAAACTGCTTGTTCTTGTTCTAGTTTCTGGTCAATTTGAAACTGTTGTTGATCCCCCAAGCTTTCGGATAACTCTTCAATTAATTCTGTTACTCTATCCATTTGCTAAGTATATGCTAAACGCTGACCATTTGAAAATGGTTAAACAAAAGTAAAGCAGTTAAACCTTTGAATGAGTTTCTTTGTTCGCGGATTATTTTTCATCTTCATCGTCTTCTTCCTCTCTACCGAATTCTCGATAGTATTCGATAATGGATAAGACATCGCGTAAATAACGTTTAAATTCTGCCATATTCATGGACAAATTTTCATAGTCCTTGCCCGTTAGTGAATAGTACGCTTGCGGCGGTGCGTTGCCCGCGTCTAGTTCGGCGAGGTACTCGCGCATTAATTCAGGATTCATAACCTCCCAATCAATATCAACTAACTGTAATTCCATCGGAAGTGGTGGGTGATACATCGGGGGAATTTCTTGAAGAGTCCGAACCTCTACGGGGGCTACAGGTTTCGGAATAAGAGAACACCCACCTAAAAACATAAACAAACTACTAATCAGTAATAGGTTCTTCATCAAATTGCTCTGGGTTAGTTATTGCTATCAAATCTTCTTTCACGCGCAACGTACCTTTGTTCACGCGCGTTTGGATCAAGCCTGGTTTTGCTAACGCCAAACTGTCCATGTCGTGCTTAGCAAATGTGTTTCTTAGTTTTTGCACTTCCCTTTGGTTCTGTTGATTCTTTTGGGTAAGCGCGGTTATTTGTGCTTGGTTCTTTTGTTGGTCCTCTAGGTAATTTTTAATGGATTCATTTTGCTCTGCTATTTTGCCTTCCAAAACAATTTGGTTTCCTTTGAGCGTAGCCAACTGGTTGTTTAAATATTTTATATACACCGAAGATCCTGCCAAAGAAGCTACTAAGAGAGCTCCAAGAATCAAGTTTAATTTAAACCCCATAGCAAAAGTATATTCCAAAAAATTTTTTTCGCAAAATTTTTTTCACTAGGGACTTATTTGTAAAGTAGTTGCAAAAGTGAGGCTGAACCTAAGGTGGGGCGGAGGGTCAGGGTCCCAGTAACGCCTAAGGGGGTATAGGGGTTAAATAAACGCTCTCTAAGCAACGTTTAACAATAGAGAGTTAGTTAGTGTTA
>TARA_R100001594_G_scaffold14555_3_pt1 | contig 15656 bp, 21 predicted proteins | sample TARA_R100001594 | Tara Oceans TARA_R100001594 (sample SAMEA2622752) | marine metagenome | biome: marine biome (ENVO:00000447); feature: marine epipelagic mixed layer (ENVO:xxxxxxxxx); material: "saline water (ENVO:00002010), including plankton (ENVO:xxxxxxxx)" | depth 150 m | reverse complement strand
CTAACTTTGCTATTTGTTGAACATAAAAAGCATCTCTAATATCATTATTGCTTTCTGACCTTTGTTGATCTCTTAATTTCTCATGTTTCTTCATCACATCTTTTTCAGCTTGCAATCTCTGTTTGTCACTCATACTTTGATATGCTCTAGTAGCTCTAAGTCTATCTAATTCATGATCTTCTGCTCTATCAATCTCATCCATTCTTTTTTCAGCATATTCTGTTTCTTTATCAATTTCTTCTTGGAATGTTTCTTCTAAAAAGGCAGTAACTTCCGCGACATGAGTTTTTAATTCATCAAAGTCTTTTTTAAAGTTTAGTTCACTAAGTCTTCCTATAACATTTTCCCAGAACGTGGGTTTATCTTCTTTTTCTATTATATCATCTATTTCGTCTTTAGTTTCACCTAGTTTTTCTGTTAGTTTATCGAAGATTTTTTGTTGTGCCTTTAATTTTTGATTAACTTTTTCTACTCTTTTTTCTGATTTAGCTTCTACTTCTTCTGCTTTCTTTAGTTCATTTTGATATTTGTTTATTGCATCCTCTGTAAATAAGAAACCTTGTTCATATTTAGATAATTTTTTAGTTGCTTCTTCGACTGAATTAGACCTTTTAACATCAGAATCTCTTAATTCTTCATTACTATTTATATAATCATTACCAGCACCTGAGACAGATCTCATTCTAGATTCAGTATCACCTAATGATTCAGATAATCCTTTTTGTGATTTTATTAATTTATTATTAATACTTTCTCTAAACTCTTCAAGAGTTAGATTTGTGCCCATAGCTTTGTTGTAATCATTTAATGTTTTAAATTGTTTTTGAACTGCATCATCTAAGTTATTTTGTGCTTCTTCTGTCTTTATTATTGACAAACCCCAGTCGTCAAATTCGTCTTTGTTATCTCTTACTATATCTTTTAGTTTAGCTTCATTTGATTGCAATAATATTCCTCTAACGAATTCATCATTAGCTTCTTTTTTTGCTTTTGCAATATCTTGATTTGAAGTCTTTTCATCTATTAAATATGGTAAGTATTCTTTATACTCTGTATTTAATGTTTTTATATAAGATTGTCTTAATTCTAATGGTATGTTTGTTCTCTCTAAAGCACTAAATAATGCATTCATGCTTGACCGCTGAGTATTCATTTTCTCTTCCCATGGTATTTCAACTATTTGTGCCATGTTTTGAACAACTCCAGTTAGCGTATCCGTTAAATCTTTTAACGGTTCATTAAAATAATCATATATAGCAATACCTAATCCCTGTGCTGCTGAGTTTAATATAATCATTTTTCCTTCTAATGAATCTAACTGTATCTCTGCCATCTCTGCTGCAGCACCATTAGCTGCTTTGAAAGCTTCATTTAATGAATTTATATCATCTGCTCCTGCCAACATTATTTGAAAAGCAGATGTTGCTCTCAATCCAACCAAATCTTTAACTTCAGCAGTAGTTACACCTTCCTTATTAAGTTTTTTCAATGCTATCGATAAATCCGTAGCATTTTTTATAGGTCCTCCAAGTCTTTTTGTTAATTTGGAGCTTTCATTTGATAATTCAGTAAATATTCTTCTCAAAGATGTTCCTGCTATAGATCCTGATATACCTGCATTAGTAACTACAGCCAATGCTGCAGAGGTTCCTTCTATATCAAACCCTGCACTCTTTGCAACTGGACCTATATATGTCATAGAATCTGAGAATTTATCCATTGTTAATGCTGAACTTGTGAAAGATTTTGCCATAACATCTGTTACTCTTCCAGTTTCGCTAGCATCCATTTGAAATGCTCTTACAGTTTGCCCTGCAATTAATGCAGCTTGAGCTAAATCAGCATTCACCGATGCAGCTAATGCAAGAGTTGATTCTGTAGCATTATCTATTTCCTCAACAGAAAAACCTAGTCTTGCATATTCTGTTTGTAGATTTCCAACTTCTGTTGCTGTAAACCTAGTAGTCAGACCTAACCGTCTTGCAGTATTTTCTAATTCCATTAACTGGATATTAGTAGCACCAGTTATAGCTTTTAAATTTTGCATTGCTTGTTCAAAGCTTTTACCGGTATTTACTATACCTTCTAATGCTTTTTTAAGCAATAATAATGAAGCAGTTACAGCAGCAATTACTCCGGCTTTACCACCAAATTTTTTCATTATTCCAGTGGATGTTTTAACTTGGCCATCAAGTTGTTTTAACTGATGCTTAGTTAATTTTATACCCTTAGCTTCTAATTTTAATATTAATCTTTGTGTATCACCCAGTGCCATCTTTTTTCTTCGATTTCCTTATTGTTTCTTTGTTTAATACGCTTAATGCATGTTTAATTAAAAAATGCTTTTCTATCCATATTTTAGCTGTTTCTCCATATGTTTTATATAATGGAGTTTTTGTGTTTTCACAATATATGTATTTGGTTATGTCTTCTTGGTTTGATTTATCGAATATATTATTTGGACAAGTAAAAAAAGGTATTTGATGATAAACGTCAAGTAGAGTGGATGAGGATTTTGATCTCTCCATATTTAAAGATTCTTCTTGTAAATTCATAATAGTTTCCCATACATCATCAATATTTTTGTATTCAGTAATTCCAAACTTTCCTTCAGAATTCCTAATTAAATCTTGAGTTACATAAGGAAATTCATGAAATCTACATCCCTCACAACTCTTTCCTAGTAAAACATTTAATTGGAGTTGGAGGGATTCTCTTCCCCCAATGTTTGTGCCTCTTGTATGAGATCTACTAATTCATCCCGTTCTGTGTCTTTCAATTCTTTAATGACGTTATCAGATATTATATTGGATTTTTTATCCCAATATTTAAAATCTCCACCACCTATTCCTTTTCTAAGCCAAGCAGTTTTTTGCTTGTTAACACCTGCTATAGTGCTTGCTTTACCACCTTCGAATACTATTCTTAAAATATCTTTACAATCGTCTATGTCATCAAGAGACATTTCTTTAATCATAACCTTACGGCCTGATCTTAACTTTACTTCTTTCATTTTTCCTCTTTATTATTTACTAAGTAGCTTTTATAGTTACAGGAACTGACCCTGCATCTGCGCCTGAAGTAACAGTAAATGGTATTTCTACAAATACACCTTCATCAGACATATCCATATTATGACCACTCATGTGACAAGCCGGTAAACTAAAGTCCCATTGAGCACCATCATCTAATTCAATACCAATTAAAGTATTTGCTTGCCATAAATCTAAATGTTCCATAGCATTATCGTCTGCTTTAATAGTAATTGATCCAGTGACATCTATCATACCTGCTCTACTATAACCGTCAGTTTCCCCTGCAGAACCTTGGAAACCTATCCTTGATGCAGGATTAGATATAGTTAATGAAAATGCTTTAACGGAAGCATCATCTCCTCCTACTGTATGAGTTGTAAAATCAAATAATCCTTTTTGGAAGTCAGAAGCAGTACTTTCACTATCGGATACTTTTTCATCATAATCTCCTAATGCTGGTTTATAACCACTCATAAATTGACCTGTGGCTTTTAATACCCCTCCCTCAGAAGTTGCATCCATAGACAAGGTCAAAGTTTGTAAAACAGCACTATACATAAGTCTATCTTCGTCATCATTAGGATTTTTTATTACAATATCAGCTGTGCAGTTTGTAGCACCTCCTGCGCCATGAACATATGTTGTTGTTGATGGAGCAGCTGGTATAATAAAACCATTGTCATGAGCTGCTGTGTTAGCATTTTCTGGATATATTAAATTTAATAAATTTTGAAGTCCAACTTCATTATCTACAGTCCAATCAAAATCCCAAGTCCATACTCCAGATCCATAATGATTTATTATATCTTCTGCTCTTCTAATTCTTGTCCCAGATCTATTCAATTCTGTTCTTTGATATCCCGCATCCCAGACTATATCATTGAGACCATTTAATCTATATACTACAGGGGTAAGGGTATGTCCGTCAGCTGCAGGCACTGCACCAATTCCTGTTGCGGATTGGTCTCTTATGCCAATGCGGACTTCAAACTCCTTAGCACCATATGTTCTTCCAGTTGCCATTTACTAATTCTCCTTTACAATTATTTTATTTTCAAGCCAATATTTAACGTGCTTGTTCTTTAAGTTTAATGTTACCGATTCCCCTTTAGATAATTCTTTGTAAAAAGGTACCACATCTGTAAACATAGCCGCAAATTTTTCATTGTTTACAGCTTTATATTTATCTGGCCCTTTATTTACCTTTTTAACTTTTGCTGTTTCTTTCATAAAATAAGTCCTTTATTATGATTATAAATTAATATACTTTTATTTGATAGTACATATTTTTTTTAAGTACTCCTCTCTACTAAACATGTAAAAGAAAGTTTAGCAGTATTTAAACCATCGATGTCTTCTTCTTCCCCATCAAAACTATTTATAACTACATCTGATACATTGGCGTCTATCCATGTTAATGTAGTAGATCCTACCGTAATAGACTTAGTTCTGTTATTATGTAATAATTGATATAACCTCTCAGAATCTTGATATAATTGTTTATAAAATAATTCTTGCGGGTTTTTCTCTATCATATACAATGATATATCTACATCATATTCTTTTTGCCAACCAGACTGCCAAAATTCATTTGTAGAAGATGAATTTCCCCATAATCTTATTTGAAAGTTATCTGGATATAATATTTCTGGTGCAACATAAACTTTAGCTGAATTTGTAAATTCTGAATTAAATATACTTTTTAATCCACTTAATACATATTCATAGAATACATTTTCATAAGTTGATCCTTTTACTAATGCCACTATCCATATCTCCTACTTAATCTTATGGATCCTTGTTTACTCATACTTGATGAAAATAAAGAACTTTTAACTTCTATTTCATATTCATCATTTAAGACAGCTGCTGCGGCATCATTATCTCCTGCCCACCTAACATATAATCCTCCATGAACAATATCATAGTCTCCAGTAATTAATTCGTTATCAACTACTAAATCTTTTTTTAATTCATTAGTATCCTTAGTCCATACAGAATATCTAGCATTACCTATAGTTCCTGCACTAGTTACTTTGAGTTTTATATTATCATAACCAAAAGAACCATAATTACCTAATAATTCAACAGGAAATAAATCAGTACTACTATCAACAGAAACCTCTCTGATGACACCTTTAGAACTATCCATAGTGACAGAATTTGGTAATGATATAGCACCAGATCTATAGCCTTCTATTATTTCATTAAATTCTTGTTCGAAACTTTCTACTACAGGATTTTCAGGATCATGAGATCTCATTAATAAAGTTATTGCTTTTAAAGATGTAGCTCTTATTATAAATTCTGGATAATTACCTTCTCTATCCTTCATAATTTCTCTTGCCATCCTTGAATCTAATAAGCTTTCAACCATTCTTGATGCTCTTCTTCTCATAGTTTGCTTAATAGTTGTCCAATCTTCTCCACCCTCCATTACTTTATCATTAGGGCTGGCACCAGATAATTGAAAATAAAGTCTATCCCATTGACTTGAATAATACCATTTTAAACTAGCATTAACTGCACTATTATCAGATTGCGCACTACCTAAGTGTTCCCCATTCATAAATAATTGATTAACAACCCCAGTACTATCAGCTGCATATTTGTCAGTAGATATTTCTGTCCATCCATATATTCTTCTTTTGCTATCATAGCCCACTAATCCAGGATAAACCTCTAAAAGATTTGTATCAGTACAATAAGCTATAGTTGATGTCACTGCCATTTATTCCTCCTTAGTTTAATGCTATTATTTTTAATTTAGTATTTAGCTTTTGATTTGTACTTCTTCCTGCTATAGTCCTCAAATGATTAACTCCATCTGTTGTTTCTGAATCACTACCACCACTATGAGCAGATAAATAAGTAGCAGATACTACAAACTCAGCATTAGGCATTGCAGTAAAATCTATAGCTCCAGTTTCATAATTTATAGTACCTGATCCTGCTCCCATTAAATTACCATTACCATCATCATACATAAATGCTCCAATATTTGGATTTTCTTCATAAGTAACTCTACTAAACAAAGTATCCTCAGGTAATTTAGGTTTGATAGCACTCTTTACTTTGGCAGGGAATCTTGCTATTTGATTAGTCCCATCGAAAAGTTCATCAGTATTAGCAGTTCCGCTTGTTCCTGCTGTTAATGATATTGCTGATGTAGATAAAAACGAACCTGAGGTAAATCTCATATCTCCATTTACAATACCTACTGTTACTTTCTTTTCAAATAAATTTCCTTCTGTATAAAATTGAGTATCAAATATAGTTTGTATTTTTGAAATTATTCCATTTTTACCACCAAAGTTTACATTAGAAGTATCAGTAGTAAAAGCAACTTCATAAGCAGATCCACCGTCAACTGAAATAGTAAAATAATAAGTTGTACTAGCTGAAAGACCTGAATTCGTATTTGGTGTTATACCTGACATACCTACTTCTTGATATGCAGGTGAGTAAAATTTGAATGCGACTGATCCTGGAACTATACCATCACAAATAGTATTTGATGTTCTACCATATCCAAAAAAGTTCATACATTTAAACTTACCATCTTTATTTGTTTGAGCAACAGTATATCTATCATAGTTATTATAAGCATTAAAAAATGGCAACCTTACAGCGACACCGTCTGCATGTGTAGCAGCAGTAGAACCATGTCTGCCTCTTATAATCGTCAATGTACTATTAGCTAAGTCAGCACCAGTACCAACTGCTGTTACTTCACATATTTCATTTTCTAATCTTATTAAATCACCTCTTTTAAAAAACTTAGAATGACCATTTTCTAGGTATAGTGTTGTAGTTGTTGTTCCTGAGGCTATTGCACCATCTGTAGCAGTATCTACATTAGCGGTAGAATCTACATATTCATCAGAATGAGGAGCAACATTATCAATTGATGTCGCATTAGCCGCAGATCTGCTGGCATTATAACCTACTATCCTTCCATTTGGAAGATAAACAAACTCACCTGCAGGTAAAAGCATCGTGGCATATCTTAGAACTGTAGCACCTCCGCCTGTATCTACTGAATTAGCATCGTCAGTATTAGAATTATCTTTCCATTCTTGATATGTAAACTCTAATTCTGCACCAACATTACTTTGATTATAAACACAAACAGCTTTAATATTTGAAACTGTTGCTGCTGCTTTTGTAGTACTCGCTGTTAAAATAGTAACAAAACCATCAGTATTATCAAGTTCCTGAACGGTTTCATATATAGTATTATATGCTTTTGATTTTGTAAAACTTTTTCCATTTATGCTTAAAGTTACATTTCCCTGTGCCATTATTACTCCCTTTTACCTTAAATGATATTTAATTGTTGCTTGTATTGAATAATCTGAATTTACTGTGTCATGATCTATTAAGAATAAAATAACTTTACCTGCATCTACATTTGGAGTTCCAATAGTCAATTGTTGATAATGTATTTGTTCATAACCTGCATTTACTACATCTGCACCATCTGCTATAACTGTTCCATTTGATAAATCTCCACCTGTACTACCATTTCCTGTATCAATATCATAAGCTACAACATGAGCTCTTATAGTATCACCTGTTGCTTGGTCTGCTCCAGAAAACCAAGTTACTCTGTCAAGGGTTATATTATCATGTAAAAACCAATATTTGTTTAAAACTTTATGAGCATCATTTGATATTGTATAACTGGCATCAGGATTAGCTCCATTACCTAATCTCAAATAATCTGTGTCATAATATTTAAAACAAAGAGGAACAGCATAATGATAACCTGCAGACATTGTAGCTGGAGAGTAATCCATACCAAATACAGTATAGTTAGTATTTACCGTATGCTGTCCAATTCCTGCTTTCACTAGATCATTAGTTGAATCTACTGTGAGTAAAGCATTTCCACTAGCATCATATATAACTGTATTAGTAGTAGAATCTGATGCAGGTTGTATCTTCGCATTTCTGGTAGAAAGATATAATGAAGTACCATCTCCATCTCCACAAGTTATTTGCTTTATGGTAGTACTCAAACCTGTATTTGAATTAGATGTATGTAATATATCCTTGTAAACACTCTTTACACTATTACCTGTAAAACTTGCCATTATTTATCCTTTTTTTCTTCTTTTTTTTCTTCTTCTTTAGCTTGTTCAGCCATTAAAAACTCTAATGCACCCATGGTTTTCACATAAGCGTTTTTGAACTTTTCTGCATTATCAGTAAGTTCTTTTATTTTTGCTTCATAATCCATCTTACTTCTCCTCTTTATTGTTGGTTTATCCAATCTATAATTTCATTAATTTTATCTATAATAATACCAAGTATAATAGCATCAGGAGCTTCATTGCCATCTTTTACTATATTTGTAATATTTTCCGATGTTTTGTCTATTTTTTCCATTAATCATATTCTCCGCTTATTGTTACTGAAAAATATACATCTTGATTTCCACTTGTTGAATCCTTCTTAAGCATAACATATAAAGTATCACCTTCACTAAAACTATTACTTGAACTAAAATCTTTACTTTCAAACATAGTATCACTTACAACAGGTGTAATTGTATCCGATGTTCCAATTAAAGTTGTTGATACAGAACTACCACCATCTGATATAGTTCCTTTATACACATAAAATTTCAAGGGGTCAGTTAAACCAGTATCTAAAGCATATAAAGAAATTCTTATATTAGTTAATGTACCATCAGCTGGTGCATGAAAAACACCACATCTTGATCCGTTGCTATATGAAAGCGATGTCGGAGAAGAATCAGAAGCAGTCCATCCATAAAATCCATTATAATAATTCATATAATAAGAACTGGAGCTATTATTATTTGTTTTATATCCACCAATAGACCTTGACCATCTTGAAGTTCCGCCGCCACTGCTAGCCAAAGAACCATCATTCGTAATTCTTGTTTCTTGACCTGTATCATCTACAAAATATAAATCATTAGGAGTGCTACTTCTTACCCATAACTGTCCATATCCTGCTAAATCTGCTCCTGCTGCTGCTTTTTCTTGAACTAAAAAACTTCCATCTGGCTGAAATATTAAATGTGCATCTTCTCCTGCCCCATCAGTTGTTGAGATTACAGTTTTAGCATTTTCATAAGTGGCAATTTTAAAAGAATCGACTGTAGATGCTCCCCCATTTTCATATAATTCAAGCCAACTTGCATTATGGTGTACTGAAAGAGTACCATAAAGAGTACCAGCGTTTTTTAAATTTATTAATCCAACATTAGCAGCATCTAAATCAATACTACCATCTGCGTCTAATGTTAAATGTCCTACAGTAGTATCATCATCTACAGTTGATATTGTTGTAGCTCCTTCTTCCCCTACATCTATTTTAAAATAATCGCTTTCATTCGTTCTATTATATATAGTTAAATTGGTATTATATAAATCTAGATCCATCACAGTGTTATCAGGGGATAACCAACTAGTTCCTCTTTGCCATCTTACTAGATCCCCATCATCAGCACCACCTACATTCATGAAACTTGCCTCTGCTTGTTGTACCATATGAGCATTTGTTCCAGAAGTTTTTAATATTGTCAATCCTGCCGAAGCTATATTTAGCCAAAGACCATTATCTGGACTACTTGGATCAGCATTCTGAAATATAAAATTTGGTACTTCTTGGCTACCTGTTCTATTACCTCTTATTTTGGTAACATTCAGTATTTCGGTTGTTTCTTGTAAAGTAACAAAATTACTTGCAGTTGATTTTATTTCACCTTTTTTTAATTCAAGGCCTGTATCTATTCCACCTACCCTTAAAGGTTTAAAATCATTATCAAGATTAGAATCATTACCCAGAGAAACCGGATTTCGTTTTTTTAGTTCAAAATCACTTCTACTACTAGACTTAATACTCTTTCTGGGCATTTCACCTCACTATACTTTGAATTTTCTGACTTTATCTATTATAGGTGCTATTATCATGTCAAAAAGCACATCGTCCTTTTTAGTAGGACTCAGTTTTACTATTTTCTCTACTACATAAACAGCTAATAAAAAATATTCCCAATTATTTGTAATTAATTCAAACATTTAAATCTTCCTTTCTAGACGTTTAAGTCTACTTAATATATCCTTAACATCATCTCTCCTGAAAATAGGAGGATGAGAATCTGATTTTAGAATACTAACATCTTTTAGTAATTCATCTAATTTTTTAGCATGTTTCCTGACTTGAACATCTAGTTCATTATCTTCTTCAACATACTTTTTTAACCTTTGTAATTTAAACCTTTTTGTCAATTGTTTGACACATATTTCAATAATTTTATTTAGTATAATTTTATTTAACACGTTTTTTCAATCCATTTCCAGATAGTTTCTGTATTATAACAGTCAAAGCTCTATAACTTCCCTCTAATCTTGACAATTCTTTTCCGAAATCCGTTTGAAGTTTTTTTTGAGCATTAATTAATCCAATTACAATTCCTTCTAATCTTTCTGCCTGAGTCTCCATATCTTTTTTTAAGTCATTCTGTATCCACTGATTTTGTTTCCATATAAAGAAACCAAATGCTATACACATAGATATAGGAACTCCAAATTTTTCTAATATTTCTATTGAGCTCATTTAAATGTAATCCATGAAAGCACACCAGAAACTACGAATGTTACTCCAGTACCTATTCCTATTATCCAACTAATAAACCGTTCATTTCTAGCTACTCTGCCATTCAATTTAGCTAAATGATCATGATTCGCATCTACTTTCTCTTTTATATATTGTAAATGTGTCATCACGACTTCTCTGTATTGGTCATTAGTCATTTGTTAACTCGAAATGCGGAAAATCATCAAATCTATTATCCATTACTTTAAAATCCATATCCCAGTCTCCACCCCATCTTAGTTTTATTCCCATACTAGCTGCAACCCCTAAAACATATCCTGCAAACAAAGTTTGCCTCTCTCTATCATTCCAGTCAACTGGATAAGGAGTGACATCCACAGCCCTTGAGGGATTTGAATTATGTCTACCCATAGGATATTTAACTTTAGTTTTACCTTCTCTGAAATATCTATCTTGGGCTCTTTCATCTCTATAACCTTCTAATATTGAACAATCTACAACTTTTATGACTTCATTAAAAACTTTTTGAAGATCTGGATGGCATGTAGATAATTTTTCTCTTGATTTTTTGCCAAATTTAAACATTAAAAAGGACTCTCATTCGAAAATATAGGTTCACCATCAGTCGTTGTATTAGGCTGACCAAATCCAGAAGCATCTTTTAATATTGGAAAATCTACTTTTTGTAAATGTATTCTTTTAAGCCTTATTGTATGTCCACTTGTTGTGGTATTGCATCTTACTTCAACATGTAATGTTGTATCTGAAGCACCTGTTGTAAATTCTCTGACTGTTTCTGATTCTGAAGGGCTTGGATTATCATCAAAGTATTGAGTTCCACCTGCTGATGTGCCTAATCTGAATCTATATTCTCCTGTAACATAACCTTGGTCTTCACTATAATAAGCAAAAAATATTTGATATTTGGTACTACTTTCAACTGTTACTTCTGCTCTAATACTTCCTTCTGAAGTTGTAGTATTTGTAATTTCTAATCCTGTTGCAGAATCATCATCTACTACTTCTGCTGTGCAATTAACCCCTGTGAAAGCAGAATTAGCCAATACATCATAACCAGAACCAGCTTCATCTGCATTATCAAAAGCAGTTGATTCTCCATTAAATCTAAGCATTTTTCTATCATCATCATATAAATTTCCATAATCATTTGAGCCAGGCGAAGATGTATCATCTGTAAATATAGTAGCCATATTTTCATGATAAGTTGGCACTGTATCTCCAGATTCATCTCCAAATCTATACCATAAAGTTAAATATTGACTACCAATCGACCAATCCTTATGATTGAAAGGTTCTTTTCCATTGTAAACGGTCGCAGCCATACTATCATCAAATTTAGTTTTATAGCCTGCTAAATCTGACATCCACATTTTTGATGGTTGAGTATTGTTTGCATCATTACCTGAATTTGATGATATTTCAAGATTTGTAGCATTATCGTGGTCACAAGCATTAGAAGTTGTAACACCACCAGTTTGATAACCAATAGATTGTCTAACACCATTAAACCACATTAAAGGTTTCATTTTTCCTGTTTCCAAATCAGTGAGTGCAGTATCATCGCCTATATTATTGACTTCCCAGGACATTATAATGTGATTCCACCTTTTCATCTCATCGAAAGTTTTTGAAAAACCCATTCTATCAGAGTTTCCTGTATTGTATGAGATTTGCCAAGCACCATCACGAGTTGTTAGAAGTAGACCTGGTCTGGCAGAGTTTATATTCCAAATTCTTCTTGTACTATTATCAGTGTCCATTTTAAACCAACATGAAATTGTATTCCATTCTCCAACACTTGCATTCCAAGTATTTGCAATGCAATTTACATTAAGTGAATCATCGGCAAGGTTATCAGAAAAATATACAGAGCTTTCATCTTTAAGTTTGCCACTACCTGATGTTGTTATTCTTCTACTAGGAAGCATTAATCTTTTACAATTCCAAGGCGAATATCAATATTATCTGTTGCACCATGAGCACCACTTGCAGCACTTCTACATATGCCAGCACAATATATACTTTTCGTTCCTGATGCAGATTGAAGAACTAAACCTATGTTGTTTTTAGTAGCAATTTGTACGTCAACTAAATCACACCAATTACCGACACTAACATGACCTAATAATACTGCCTCGTCTGCATTAGTTGTTTCACTTGAACCTCCCCAAGTCAATGCTGATCCTGGCGATCCTAAATCTTTTGTAACCTGAAAGAATACTAAATCAAAAGTTACAGTCTTATTTCCCTTATGGAATACAGAGACTGATTGTAAAATAGAGGTACCACCCTCGACAGCAGTTGCATTACTAATTTCCACAGCATCAAACAATAAATCGGCTATGGCGTCAGTATCAGAATTTTGTACAGTTGGAGTAATTGTGATTAAATCAACTGCCATAGAATTCAGCTTTTGTTGCGAAGTTCTTGACATTAAATCTGTTTGAGCCATTTTTTATATCTCCCTAAAAATTAAATTATTTTTTCTTTGTTTCTTTTTTTGTCTTCTTTTTAGGTTCTTCTTTTTTAACTTCTTTTTTAACTTCTATCCAACCTAATTTTTTTAATTCTGTTATATGTTCTGGACTAGTATTGTTTGTTTCCTTTTCAATTCTTAATCCATTCTTTTTTACAAAATAAAATTTCATTTTTTCTCCTAAATTAAAATAAAGGGGACAGTGACTCTGCCCCCTTTAAGATTCAGCTATTATCTACTATTGGTGAGAAATAGCGTACAACAGTTTATTACCAGCTGTTGTAGATCCTGTAACTAAACCACCATATACAGTATCTGCAACAAATCTAGTTGATAATGATGTTAAATCATAATCACTTTGAACTCTTGCTTTCATACCTGCTGAATAAGCAATTTTCAAGCAATCTTTGTGCATTAAAAAACCACAAAGTTCATCAGCTTCACCAGTTGCACTTCCATCATCATTGAATACAGGTGCTGTAGTTTGTTGCTGTGTTGTTGAATCAGTTCCGTAATCTTGGAAGTTGTTAGAAACAACAACATTCACTCCACCAATTTTACCAACAAAACCACTAATTAAAGGTACTTCACCACCTGCCATAGTATTACCAACACCATTCCATATTGCAACTTCATCTAATTTGAACAAGCTAGCATATGAAGCTGGAGTTAAGATTAATGTATAATCTTCTTGCCTAGAATCATTTTCATAAATGGCTTGTACCATATTAGCTACACCAACTTGATCAATGTTTCTTGATGACGCAGTACACATCTGAACGATATTACCAGCTTGTGCTCCATCTGTACTTCCATCATTTGCAGCATTAAATGCAATAGCTTTAAACAATTCAATGAACAAATATGCATCAATTTTCTTAGCTAATGCATAACCAAGTTTTCTTGTATATATATTCATTAAATCATATGATGATTGAGCTTTCACAAGATCAGATATAGCTAATGCAGCATAATTTGATTGATTAAGTATCAATTGATATTCACCACCTGCGGTAGTTGTATCATCAAATGTAATACCTACATTAGTATCACTTTGTAAAGCTTCTGAATTTCCACCATATAAGTCTGAAGCTGTTATTTCATCATGTTTTGGTAAGTGAATTAAATCACCGCCACCTGCTACTAAAGGGGATAAATCTTGTGCTAAGTTTCCTAAGACAAGAGTTTTTTCCATATAATCCATAATAGCTTGTCCCCATATTTCTGGGACAAAATTTTGTAACCCTGCATCTACAGCAGAATCTTGCAAACCACCAGTTAAAAATGGTTTGGCCGAAGGTGCTAATGCCATTCTATTCCTCCTCGGAAATTAATCTGTCTTTCAACTGCCTAAGGCCTTCATTTTGACAGATATTTGACTATCTGCCTCCAGCATTTTTAACAGCTTGCTCATAATACGCTCTTCTTTCCTTATCAGTCATTTCAGCGTAAGATTTATTAGTAGTATTATCTGGTACGCCACCACTTGGAATTTTAGGTTGTATTACTTTAGGCTGTGATATCCTGGAGACAACTTTTTTTAATTGTTTTAAGTTAAGATCCTTGAACATGTCTCTATCTTCATCTGGCAACTGTTCTAACAAAGTATTTTTTTCTGTATTTTGGAATTCCATGAAATCTTCAGAATCTTTTTTCCAGGATTCTGATTGGACTTTTAAATTTTCATACATTTCTTTATATTTACCTTGCTTAGCTAACGACTCTTCCTTGGATTTGGCTATTTGTTTTTTCAAATCACTGAGTTCCGTTTCTGCTGCCTGTGCTCTATGCCTCATTTTCTTTGCATAGATCTTCTCTTGAGATAAAGCACTATCCTGAACTTCTGTCTGAGCTTCAGTTTGGTCTATCTGACCATCATTTGTATCTTGAGCTGTACTAGCTTCTCCAATATCTGATAACATTATTGTTATCCTCCTATTAAATTAATTAAATTCAACTATGTATTTTAATCATAATTTATTATAAATTACAATATTATAAAATAAAAAAAATATATGGTAAATGACACATATAAAAAAGAGTGGTTCGATTTTATAAACTATACTCCACATGCAGGGCAACTTAGATTACACAATCCCCCAAATGGAGAATTTGACTATAATAAAAACCCTGAAGGTGCAAGATTTATAGTTGCATGTTGTGGAAGACGATGGGGTAAATCACATTCGGCTGCTAAAGAAGCAGAAATTGTTTTAACTAAACCTGATAAACACGTTTGGATAATAGCTCCTAACTACGGAACTAGTGAAAAGATATTCAGGATTATTTGGCAAGATATGATAATAGATCAAAATATGCCAACTATAAGAAAGTCATTAAAGGAGCAATATATACAATTTGAATGGGGAAGCTTTGTTGCAGGTAAATCAGCCGAGCATCCGGATTCACTAATAGGTGAAGGTTTAGACTTGGCTATTATTGATGAAGCTGCAAAAATCAATAGAAAAGTTTGGGATGCATATTTACGTCCTACATTGTCAGACAGAAAAGGAAGAGCAATATTTATA
>TARA_R100001594_G_scaffold20400_1_pt1 | contig 15688 bp, 10 predicted proteins | sample TARA_R100001594 | Tara Oceans TARA_R100001594 (sample SAMEA2622752) | marine metagenome | biome: marine biome (ENVO:00000447); feature: marine epipelagic mixed layer (ENVO:xxxxxxxxx); material: "saline water (ENVO:00002010), including plankton (ENVO:xxxxxxxx)" | depth 150 m | reverse complement strand
TCATATAATCTTTGCTTAACAAAGATACTGATACACCACCCGACAATAGTTGCACATACAGATATGTCATTAAAACGAAAAGCATATCGTATAAAATTTTTCAGGTCATCAGGAGTCGTGCTAACTTCAGGTGAAAAAGTTAGCTCCTTTTTCACAGCGGGATTAAAGTAAATAAAATCTTCTCGCTGGGAGTTTTTATCCCAGCTCATCAACTGGGTTAGCACTATCCAATTCTTGCTTAATGGGTCTTTTATCATACCAACACTACTACACCCTTGCACCGAAGGTAGCTTAGGATAATGTTGGTTCATATAATCTAAAACCCTCATCAAATCATTCTCAGACCCATACCACAATAGCTTATGATACAGGGACATAATCTTACGCTTAAAAGCGGGCAGAGAAGATACGTCACCTGCATCAAAGCTAACGGACTTAATCATCTTATCGGGAGTAATTAAGTCCCATACTCGACTAATTTGGTCTTCAATGCGAACCACTCTTACAGGTTCAACAGTAAAAGTAGATAGCTCCTTATCTACTTTAGCGCCCTCAATCCAATATCTGCCTCTAGATTCGTAAACAGGCGTGCTAACCGAATTAGTTTTAATTCCGGCGACAGCCGGAGATTTATAAGGAACTTTAACGTCGTCCTTAAAATTAGTATTATTCTGAATCCAATTATAAGTAATCGGCTTCATTCCCTCACAAGACAATATCTTTTGTTGAGTTAGCTTTCTATCATAACGCCGGCTGTCAAGCGATGATATATTATGTATTGCTTTGATTCCTTCATCTCCGAAAGGTAGAAGGTTCGTGATAAGAGAAATCCAAGCATTATAATCAACTTGAGAAGGGTTGTTTTTACACCACGAAATAAAAGGGTCTCCGAGTACGTTAATTAACCCATCGGGAGCGTAGGTATACTCAATGGTATCTTGTTCATAAACAGCAGAACTTTCAACTTCATTAAGTAAATCCCACTTATCGAGAAGAGTGTTTATGATTTCGGGTGTTAGCTTAACTACCTCGTCTAAGAATATCTCTATATCAGAGACGTCCTTATATTTATAGCCCTTTTCGTCGATAAAGTGTGCGCCTTTATCAATAAACATCGCACTGAAAGGCATATGAATCAAGTTTCCAAAGCCTTTTGATGTTTCAAACAACCTGTCCTGTGAGGGAAAGAACCTGTCCATTGAAGAGAGCTTGTCGGCTCTACAAGCTAACAAGAATCCCCCCATTAGCCTCCTCGCCTTCCAAGATTCTATCTCTTCGGAGAAGAAAAACCAAATATGCATACCATTTCCAGACTTAGAAATCTCTGTGTAGAAATGTATATTTAGCTCATCTGCTAACATATGCATAGCATTTAAAGCTTCAGTAGCTTCTTCTTTCTCAGATTCTGAATGAAAGTCAAAGTCAGCAGATATCCATTTAGTTTTATTTCCCTCAAGTAAAGGGTAAATCCCTATCCCATAAAACTTTTTATCTGTGACGTGTTTTTTAATTAATTCTTCTGTTATTTTATTTTTAACAGACTTATAAGCGTAGCGCTTTGTCCTTTTATCATAGAAACATTCCGCGTACACGTCATTACGTGCGTAGAATAAATCCATTAGTTTTTTATATATTTTCATTAGTTCTCCCCGTGCAAGGTGTTGTGCGGGGGCTTTCACCCCCGCGATTGATTACTTAAAAGATTTCGTTAGCTTCTTTAGTAGCATCTACTTTTTTAGCTTTCTTAACCTCTTTACCGAACTCGTTATCTTTCTCCATCTCTGGACTGCTAACGAACTCTCTTGATGACTCCCAGAGCTGTGAAGCCGTGCTAACATCGGCATCTGATGCCGCTGCTTTAGGCTGCGCTTTAGCTTGAATCACGTGATATTTATTACCACCCTTCTCTTCAACAGCAGAAGATATTTTAAAATAACTTCTCCAAGAAGGTCTAATATACATAAGATTAGCATTCAAGTTCTTAGCAAACTTAGCTGAAGCACCCTTAAATGTAATCATTGCAGGCATTATAGCCCCTTTAATTAGCACTAAATAGTGGTAACTTTTAACGGCGTGAGAGCCATCATCTCTCCACGCGAACTCTTGAGGTGTAATCAAAGAGCCGTCTTCCCAATGTCTAGCATCTCTACTAAACTTTAAGACTTCTCTCCTGCCCGATTCTCCAACCTCTCCGAACACGCGCGCGGTAGTATAATAAGATACGACAACGCATTCAAAACTATTACCGTATATTTCTCCAGTAACAGGATTTACAAAATCTCCCGCTTTAACGTTTTCGCCTTCAAATTCAGACATATCAGATATCTTCTGCCATAGTACAATACTAGGTATTCGCACATCTGATTTATCTATTTCCATTGCATAACCCTGTGGTACTGCGATGTCACTACTTTGTTTTGTTGTTATTTTATCATTCATTGTTTTATCCTTTTTTTCTTATTGTTAACTTTTCAAAACTATCAAACTCAGCGCTTTTTGGCATAGGCAGTTGTCCCTCCATAACCATTCTATGAATTTCCTGTACTCCACCTAAATTAAGTTGGCGCCTTAGCACGAACTCAACATCGTTTCTAGTACAGAATTTCTGAAACGCTTGATAGTCACTTACTTTCATTGTGACAACTTTTTCCTTCCAACACGTTCCTGCTCCATCGACGCTAACTATTTCCGACTTTTTTTCGCTATCTTCGATTGAGAGGTCTTTCGTGATTTCTTCGTTGACCCTTTTGAGCTCGTCTTTGAACGGCTTCGCGAGGGCTTCTTTTTGCTCGATTTCATCTTTGATTTCACGCCAGTAGATGATTTTTTCTTTAAGCGTGAGGTCTTCGGTTTCTTTGAACTGCATTTTTTCGTCTCCTTCTTTGTTTCTTTTTTATCTGTTCCCCATATTAAATCCATTAGGTCTTGTAATATTTCTTGAACACTATTTTTCATTTTTTTTCTCCTTTAATATCTTCTATCATTGAATAGACCATATCATTAAGTCCTTGTTTTTTCATAACGGCTTTATAAACTCTAAAATCCACGCTCTTATCAGCACAAAGAAATGTGTAATTGCACGTTTTAGATTGTCCAATCCGATGTATTCTTTCCTGTGATTGATACAAGTCATCAAGAGAATAAGATAAAGAGTAATAAATAACGTTAGAGCAATTAGTAAAAGTAAGCCCATACTTAGCGCTCTGAACGTTAGCGAATAAGATACGCGCATTACCCTCCTTAAATTTCTCAATAGCTTCTTGCTGAGAGCTAACCGTTTGCCCTCCGTGTATGAATACTGCATCTTTGTACATCTCCTTAAAGATTGCTATCTCTCCTTTATAGGTGCAGTAAACGATAACCTGTTCATCTGCTAACTCTCCCATTAGCATCGAGTCTAGCTCTTTATTTTTAGCGTTATGAAATTCTGTAAAAGTTTTATCTCCATCGTCTTCGTGATAAACAAAACCACTTGTTATTTGAGATAACTTTTGAAGTTTAGCACCCGCATTGACAGCCGTGATTGTTTTATCTTCAATCTCAGTTATAAATTGCTTAGCCATCTCATCATAAAATTTTTTCTGTTCCTTTGTCATCGTAATTTTTCGTATATTATATATTTTCTCGGGCAAGTCTAAGCAATCATCTTTCTTATGCCTTATAATTAACCTTTCTATTTTAGATGCTATATTTTCAAACCCTTTCTTCTTAGGAACCCACTCTTTATTCATATAAGACCAAGGATTAGGTGTGAAATATTTATGCCTAAACTGATAAAACGAACCTCCTAATAGGCTAGGTTCTACTATATTGAAGGGCGAATATATTTCCATAAGATTATTAGGAGTTATTAATCCCGATATTATAATTCTCTTAGGTATTATTCGAGCTAACGACGTAACTCTTTTAGTCCATTTAGCACTAGGGTTCTTTAACCTCACTGCCTCATCACATACAAGAATGTCGTAACCTTCTTGCTCAAAAGAAAATTTAGTATGAAGAGATTCATAATTAGTTACATAAATGTTAGCATCAGAGTTAAAAGCTTCTAATTTTTTCTCGGCAGTACCTACCGCAGCAACTATTTTTAAATGAGGATAGGTTTTATTGCAGTCAGCTATCCAACTACTCTGTATAATACTTTTTGGACAAATAACCAACACCTTTATTTTATTATTTTCTTCCCAATGCTCATTAACAACAGATAGAGTCGCTATAGTTTTTCCCGTCCCGCAATCAGAAAGGTCGGCATAACTACCTCTAGCCTTACCAAATAATCTTGTCTTGTTTTGATGATTATATAATATATGATTATCATCTTTAGGAAGGTCTGTAAAACCCGCTCTCTTATACGCGCCCGCGCTTCTTTCTATAAACTGTAATTCATTATATACTTTAGTTAATGCGGGAGAAAAAGTTATATTTAATTCCATAAGAGCCTCACATATAGGTAAGGTAGGCTCTACAAAATACCAATACTTCTCTTTTTTATTCCATAATGCCCCTACAAGCTTAACTCTATCTTTATACTCATAAGGTATATCTAAAGCTATTTCTCTTGTCTGAGGGTCATATTTGGCGGTTATAATACTAGATTGTGTCGTCATACTCTCGATTCATTCCCTTTAAGCTTTTCATATATTGTTTTTCTATAAGGGCATAAATCTGCTCAGACTTCAATCGTTTTATACTATGTTTTTTGACATCATTACACAAATCTTTAAGGATACTCTCTAAATGCATTTGAATAGCGTATATAGCTCCAGAAGATATTTGAATACCTTCCTCGTTAGCATACCTCTTAACTTGCTTAATTTTTAAAAGTCTTGGTTGTCTATCACCTCTGCCCATACAGCAAACTTACAGCGAATATCATATTGAATGCAAGAAAAAAATTATTTTTCTTTTTTCTCGTCGAGATTATACCCGTTCATAGCGCAGAAATGCTCTACCGTTCCGCGACCTTTTTCACTATTATATATACGTTTCCAGTATTTAGCTTGAGCTTCTATATCTCCAACTTTAGGGAGCGGTGCGGGGTCTCTCCAAAACTTTATTCTACATAAAGCTATAGCAAACGCCATATTGGTTCGCATTTGAAATTGTAGGTCTACTTTATCAGCTCTTTGTTCCCACCTAAACCCTACAGCTTTTAATTTTTCAATTAGCAGGGGTCTAAATTGAACGAAATGGTCTAAAATATCTTTAGCAGTGTCTGGCTCTACTTGCCAGAAAGAAAGAGCAGGATTGCCGTTAGCAGGGCTGGTTATATGCTTATAAGCGGACTCAGCCATACCAACGTGATATATTAAATCAACAGCCTCGTGGCTATGCATTCCTATCTTTAATAAAGTATCTGATATTACTTTTTTTATTCCAGTTATTCTTTCCATTAGTCCTTCATAATAGCATCTTTAAGAACATCCTCTACTGCGTCCCAAATAGCTGTAAATATTTTTTCTTCCGTAGCCTCTGAAAGCATTGGGATATTTATATCGTCATTGATTTTTTTAATCAACTCTCTTTTTCTCTCTTCATTAAAAAGGTAACCTATAATTATCTTCTTAAAATTATCTTCTGCCATACTATCTCCTTTTTTTATTTTTACCTAAAATATGATTTACTTTATCCTGCAATCCATTACCGCTTAATTTAGCAATAATATGGACTAAAGCCTCGTATTGTTTTTGAAGCCCTCTATTCTCTATTTGAATTTTTTTTTGTTGGTCTATAAGCTTTATAATGATACCTTCAAGACGGTTAAACTTGTTATGCAAATCCTTAGTCAAATCATCTTGAATGTACTTGTTCTGTTTCCAAATAAAATATCCGAAAGCCGCAGCAACCACTACAGGGATGCCAAATTGTTCCAGTACCTGTACAAAATCCAAAGCTAATCAGTCGTCCAATTCAATTCTTTAGAGTTACAGCAAATATCGTCTACATATATAAAGTCGCCAGAGTTATCAACTGTAACACCAATCGAAAGGTATGCCGCCGAAGTTGTAGCTATAAACTCTACAGGGCTAGTAAGGTTCCACTCGTATCTAACAGGACTCTCTGTAAGCACATCAGCTTGACCTTCAATTATATCGCTTCCACCAGCGGTAGTTCCAACAAACAATACTATTGACGATGGAAGACTATTTTCTGCTGGAACAAGGAATTTACAGAAAAATTGATAAGGCTTTCCAATAGTCAGACTAGCTCCTGTGGTTAGCATAGAAATTCTAGCCGCACCAGTCGGCTCAAGGGTTTGTATTTTTAAAGAATTTGAACCACTTGCCGCGTAATCAGTGCTCTGAGTAACGGTAGCATTAAAAGTAGCGTTCTGAGCCTCGTCTTGCCACTGTTGTTGCCCAATACCTTTTGTAAAGGTATCACATTTAGATACGCTATCAGATATTATATTTTTTCCATAAAAAGTAGGTTCTGAAATAATTGCCATATTAAGGTTTTATATCCTCCAAATTAAACTCTTTAATTATATTGTTTTCTTCTTCCCATTCTCTTAATAATTTATAGTAATTTTGATGATAATCATAATCAGACCCTTCGGGCAAAGCCCCGTCCTCTACAAGTTTTTTATAAGTAATCCACTGATTATAAGCTTCCATAACCTCAGCATCACCCATAACATCCCATTTTCCGTGTTCTTTCCTATGGAATCCTCCAACCCACTGGTCAAAAGTTTTATCATCCCATTCTTTCCTTGTTAGCATATGACTAAAATCTCTATCAGGGCTAAATACCCAATCCATATCAACATCGTAATTTTTTAGAACTTGATGTGCAGTAACCTCCATTAATCCGGGAAGAATATTTTCTTCAAGGAGTTTAATTTTTATCATCTTAGACATATCATCCTCAATCAACTCATCATTACTATTATGAGTCCATCTCTTTGCAAAATGAACATTCCCGTCTTCATCTAAATTTAACTGCATCATAGGTCTGCCATTTTCATATTTAACATCTCCAAACTCATCATACACGTAGTCAAAAATCATATTATCCATTAAAAACTGTAACTTAGCCTGCCCTGCAACGCTATTATATAAATATTTATCTATCCTACTCATAGGAGTTCCGTTAACTCTTGCCTTATCTGATGACAAATCATCCCATACATTTAATCTTATAAGCTCTTCTATTATCTTAGTTTTAGCTTGTGAGTAAAACTTCTTATCTTGCATAATTTGTTTATGCTTAGGGCTGACTGTCCAATAAGGTGAAACATCTCTTTGATGAAAAGAATTAAACCCAAAAATACTACCATAACCTTGAACAGACTGCACAGGCTCTCCAAAATAATCAAGTTTCGGCAAGTTCATAGTGTAGTCATCAAACAACTCTTTTGCTAAAAGTATATCTGGAATCTTATCTAAAGACTCCAACAATCTTTCATCTGTATACTGATTTCCAAACTCTTCTTTCCACATCTTAAACCCTTCTTCTCTTTTTTCTTGAGCAACACGCTTAACGTTTTCTAAAAGAGATTTTTTATCACCCTCACTTAAACCTGCATACATTTCTCTTTCAAACGCAGCATAAAAGATGTTAGCATCGTCGTCCCACCACTCATATAAATCGCCTCTATGTTCTGAAAAGTCAGGTCTTTCCCAATAAAAAGGGTCATTAATTCTACCTATCTGACCCATAAATTGAGGCATAAAAACGCCTCTTGCTGTAGATAAGAAGAAAGAAGTCACATCCTTATCTCCTCTTTGCAAATCTGTTAAATCTCCCATTCCCTGTAAAAAAGGATTTTCAGTAAACTCATAAAACATTGCTGCCATTGCATTTTTTGTCTTATCAACTAGATTTTTCTCTGAGTGACCATCGCCGTCACCCATATATCCGTAATAATGAGCGTATGTCTTAGCGATACTATTTAAAGGCTCCCATCCAAGCATACTATAACTACTGTAAGTGCCATCTTCGTTTTTAACTACAAAGCTATTAGCCTTTATGTTAGCAGCTTCTAAAGCCTCTCTAGTCTCTTTATCTAGCTCTCTATAACTGCCAGTAATCTGAACATTACCGTCACCCCATATACCTTCAGCTAGCTGAAATGCAGTGTAGCTCACAGCGGCTCCAGTTGTTATTCTAGCATTAACATCAGCCATATCTCCCCAATGACCAGTCTTTACACCTTTTTTAAATCCATCTACTGATTTAAAAGAAAATAAGCCTAAAGGAGTTCTTGAGTATGACTGTTTTAAAATATTTACAGGAGTATTAAAAAACGGCATCCATAACTGAACCATTTGACTATACTCACCTGTTCTAAATCTATTTGCTTGCTGACCTAAATACCCAAGTTTTTCTTGGAAAGTAATCTCCTCAGCTTTAGCTTTAACTTTATTAATAAAAGCATCAGAAGGGTCATTTATTAGCTTTTGAAACTCGTCCTGAAATTTCTGACTCCCCGGCTTTAATCCACTTTTAACAAGGTCTCTGTACGCAAATTGATACAACCAACCCATCTCGGCTGGCTGTCTATAAAGTATATCGATTGCAGCTTGAGCCCTTTGAGGAGTTCTTATAATTTTACCATACCATCCGGGAATAGAACCTTCTGCATTAAAACGCTCTCTAAGGTAAAAAGCATCAGTCCTTAAATAATCGACGTTTTCAAAAAGCATTTGCTTAACATTATTATAAACGCTTCCTCCCCCCTCTATTTTATTGGTTCCAAAATAAGCCCTAGCCATACCTTGGTTGTATGCTAACGTTTCTCCAAAAAACCTATTTCTTGAGGGGTCGACTTTAGCCCAAGTAGGAACTTCTTTCCCTGCTAACGAATATATTTTTGCCGCAGGCTTTCTAACAAGATTCTGCATTATTCCTCTCTCAACTATGTTAGTTAGCAGCAAGTCCCAAGTAGCCGCAAGAGGTTTATCTACATTATGTAAAATACTATTAACTCCGTTACCAAAAATACTTCTCATTAAAGATGCAGGGCTAAATAATTTCATATTACGACCAAGCTCAGTAATCATAGATATCGCTTTAACATCCATTGTGTTGGTAGCTGAAGTCTGATTTTTCATAAGCTCTGCAAATAAAGCCCTAGCTTGGGCGTCTGACGCAATAACTTCCTGCATTTTAGTTTGAAGGTTGTAACTTATTTTATGTTTATTTAAACCTAACTTTCTTCCCGATTGAGCAATTACAGCTTGATTAGCATTCCAAATATGGGCAAGAGTATTTAACTGGGTTTCATATGTTCCATTAGATTTAAATTTACCCAGATTATTTATCAGATTTCTTTGCTGACCAACCAATATATATTTCATAGCTAAAAACTCAATATCATTAACTGCTAACCTAGATAAATTATTGTGGTCAGTATTAAGTATCTTATTCATTACATTAGCAATCATTTTAGGGTCTAAAGCCTCTTCATCCATTTTTTTCCAAGAGGTTCCAAACAAACCTCTTCCTTTAGTCCTAAACCTTAACTCGTCATTTATATTCTTACCTATAACCCTACTAAGCTGCCTAAAAGCCGCTTGAACATCTGGCGGGTATTTATCTAAGTTTATATTGCCAAGATACTCTGCCATCTCATCTTCATCAACTCTGTTTTTCTTGGTTGGAGTAGGTTTTCCTCCCGCCCCTGTCGGATATAAATCTAAATCTCTTAAATTAGCAGTGATATTTTCTTTTACTTGCTTATATTTTAAATTGTATTGCTCTCCAAGATGCTTTCTAAGAATAACAACATCTTCAGGGGATAATTGTTGTCCTTTTTTAGTTTTAAGGATATTTGCAAACTTACTATCTAAAAACTGCATCCATTCATATCTATCTTTATTTGGAAACTTTTTATTCCAATAAAACTCTTGAAGAAGAGTTCCACTTAATTCATCCCAAACAGCTATACCTTCTTCTATATTTTTAAGAGCATTAGGGTCTTTGTCTTTGAGAATTTTTGTTAATTTTTTCCTATCTTTCCTACTAACCTTCCCTTTATTTACAATAGTCTCATATAAATTACGACCCTCTTTTGTAGCCAGTAAAGTTCCTAAATAATGATTACTATTCACACCCATTAATGCCTCGGCTTGAGCGCTAATAGAAGTGTAAGCCGCAGGAGCTCCCTCCTTACTAAGGTTATTAACAAGATTAGATTGAGGGTTTGCAGTCTTACCCTGAGCTCCAAATCCGCCACCCTGAGAAAGATTTTGCTTAAAAGATTTAAGAGAAGTGTAAGGTACAAATGGGTTAGCAGCAACTCTAAATCCATAGTTTTTAGCCATATTTCCTCTTTGGTAGACCGCCTTACCACCTATATATGCAAAAGGAAGAGCCATAGTTCCGTCAAAAATTAATTCTCCCCATAACTGGTCAGCGTGTAAGCTATCAAAATCTTCGTCAGACTTAGAATATTCTTTTATTAGCTCTTGAACTGTATCAGCAGTTTCAACAGCGACCATAGGAGCAAAAACCGCAGTAGCTCCAGCCGTCATAACGCTCTGCGTCATAGTACCTTTGCCAGCAGAAGTGTAAGCCTTCTTAAAAGCAACCATCATTGCTATATTTGGTAAAGTCATAAGATTCTCTCCCTTACCAAGGAAAGAATATAGTCCTGTAAAAAATTTAGAGCGAGTCTCTGAGTCCATAGCCAAGAAATCGTAAGGCATTAACCCTTTATCGTCCATATCTTTTATAAAATCTTGAAGAGACTCATCATCAAGTATAACATCTTTTATAAATCTATCATTCATTAAGCTTAACGCATCATAAACCATATAGTCGTGAGGGTCATAAGTCTCAGGGTCTATATTCCCTTTTTGTATTTGCTCTTTCACAAATTCCTCTGTAGCGGTGTGAAATAACTCGTTCATAAAACCCATAGGGTTATGTATAGCTTTAATCGCAATAGATTCCAAACCTAAAGGGTCTTTCATTGATGCAATCATATCTTGCAAATGAAAGAACTCGTCTACACCTAAACTTCCTCCAGCTTGAACTTCTGTCCACTTTTTCTCATCATCACCTAGTAATCTTTGTCCATACTGTTCAGTCCATTTTCGCTCGTGATGTTTAAATTCTTCAATAATAGAACGGACACCACTTGCCATAGTTGCAGTAGAATGAGCAGGTGCCTCTAATTGAGTCTTTAACGGAGATGTGTCCTTTTTAAAGCTCCAGTCATAACTCCAAGCAGGAAATTGAGCTGCATACCAATAATTACCATCTATTGCAGAGTCATCTCCTGTCCAATGACCAAACCCCGCATCTTCCTTACTTACAAATCGCTCCTGCCCTAACTGCCAACCAAGCATACTATTATACCCTGACTCCATTTCCTCAACCCTGTTTCCTGCATAAATACCTTCGCCAGTAAATTGATTGGCTTCTAAATACCAAACAAGGTTACGTAAATACCGAGCCTGTGTTGATATATCTGATGCAGTTTTAACTCTACCTCGCTGCATCAAGAGCTCGCCCATAACAGTATCAGGATTATAAGGATTTACTCCGTCCTCCCAACCATTGTATGTAAAAAACTCTTCTTTGCTTAAAGGAGGCATATGAGGATTCCAAGACTCAAATGCATAATACATATCATAAGCTTGGTCAGGGGTAGGAATTACATAATCAAGCTTCCTATCAAAATAAGTGTCTAATAAAGACCTATACAGCCTCGCAACCTCAACCTTATTATCATCCCCATAAACAACATTAAACGCCTGAATCTCTCCTTGTATATCCCTCATTTCTTTCTCTAGCGCATAAGGGCTAACCCACCTAGGGTCGTTCATATCAATACCTTCATCTATACTTCTAATAGAATTAATTCTATCTTTTAATTTTTTCCAAGCAATATATTTTTTAGTATTAACCTCCATAGAGGTTCCATCAGTAAATTCTGCTATCACTTTATCTGGAGCGCTTTTTACTCTTGACAGGCTTAAAATATTTCTTCCAGCAGGGTCAGTAAAGAAATTAACTTGAAGTTCATCAAACTTACTAATCTCCTCTATAACGCTCATATCTTTAGGGTCAACCCAATTAAGAACGCCCTTTTCTATACTCGTATTTGTCCCTGCTAACAAGTCTTCATAACTGACCTGCCCCGTCTCTATAGAGCGAACAGCAACCGGGTCGCTCATAATCTCTTGATGTCGGTCTAAAGAGTTTCTATCGTTAGCAGGAGGACTATATATAAAAGTATTATCTAATTTAACCTTAGAAGACAAATAAAACTGCTCCATATCTGTAATACCAACTTCCCCATTTAAAATATCGTATATATTATGTGTGATATACCTATTTTCTTCTGTACCGCTCATAAAAGTAATTTCTTGACCATCAGGGCTAACAGACGCAATCTCTACACTACCTTTTTCGCCAGCTCTTCCTGAAAACGGCTTTCCATCAATCCATAAGCTTACTTTAGCACCACCTTTTAACTCCCAATCATCTACTGTTCCTTCGTGAGGAATCCAAATTCCTTCCTTAGTGACGTTATAACGGTTTATTTTTTTAGCTAAAGATATCCTACTTTCTTGGTCTTCAGGGTCTGTACTATTAAACATTTTAATAAGGTCATTTAAATCATCGATAGAGGTTTCCCATTGCCTATTAGTCTCATCTTTTAAAGCAGGAGACATCTCTTCATAGCCTTCGGGTCTACGAGTAATAAATTTTGAAGTCCGCCTACTGTGAGTTTTTTCTGTAATTATACCCTCTCCAGTCTCTTCATTAGTATACTCTCCATTAAAACCTCCTACCCACCCATATCCTCTAGGAACAGGTATTATTTGAACGTTATGAACGTTACCTGAAAAATCTTCTAGGTTCATAATATGGTAACCCTTAGAGTAATCTGTACTCTTATTGAAACCTGTAGAATAACTAACTAACTCAGTATCTCTCCAATCTGTCATATACTCAGTTTCTTCGCGTGCTAACCAAGAAGATAAATTATCGCCATCTTGCCTAGCAAAGCCTTTCATACTCCCAGAGCCGTAAGAATGACTCTTAATGACTTCTTTTGTATCATATTCTTTTGTTTTAGGATTCCAAACTTTTTCTATCGCTTTATATTCTCTAACAAACTCATTAGGGTCATATCCTAAAGGCTCTATTTGACCCACCATAACAACAGGATTATTGACATCTATAGGTTGCACTTCAGGATTCCAGTCTAATCTAAATTTTTGATTTAACGTACCCTTTTTATTAGCTTTTAAGCCCGCGATAAATTCCTTATATACAACAATCTCTGCATTTGTCATATTCTCGATATTTTTGCCTTCCCAATACTTGCTACCAGAAATTTTATATTTAGGGATTCCTTCTATAGATGAAGGATTTGATTCATACTCTTTTTTAGCAGCAGCGTCATAAATAGCTTTTTTCTGTCTATAACCTTTATCTTCAGACCACTTAGTTAAAGCTAGGCTTGTCGCCTCATCATTAAAGTTTCCGGTCTCTGGCAGATTAAGAGATTTTTGAAATTCTTTAATTAAAAAAGAGCCTCTTTCACCACTTATATCTTGAGGCATATTATCTACAAACGTAAATTCATTATAAATATCGTCAAAAACTTCATAAGTTCCCCTCTTATCCTTCTCTTCTTCTTCAGGAGCTACATACCCTACAGGAGGCTTATATGTTGACGGAGGAGGGGTAGGTGGAGCGTCTTGCCATTCAGGGGCATCAGGGATTCCTGCATTTTTCTTAAACACAGGAGAAACAACAGCAACATCGTCAGAGCTTACTGCAATTTCTTCATCATCATCCTTCTTTATTTGATTATATAGTTGATTAGGGTCAACAGTAGACATTACTCATCTTCCTCGTCTTGAAGATAAGGATATTGAGTTAAAGCTAAGCCTTTTCCGGGATTATCAACCATTTTTCCATAATCACTATTATCTTTCCATTCAACATCATCTTTTTGTAGAATCTTTGCTCTCCAATCCATAATATTTTCCTGCATTTCTTTATTATAAAAAGGATTAGGCATTTGATTACCTACACCATCATCAATAGTTTCTCTTTCATCTATATATGGAGTATTAGCTTTTCTAGCTTCTTCTGCCGCATCTGCATCCCAAGCAGGGTTTGGGATTGGACTACCATAATCTTTGTTTTCAACCTCAATATTCTGACCATAAGTAGGATTCTTAATTTTCTGCCTAGTATCTTTAATCTTATCCCTAGTATCTTTAGAGGGAACATAACCCATTCTTTGGAATTTAAGGTTTAGCACACTTGTACTTAAAGATTTAATCTTCTTCTGAATATCAGCACGCTTAGTTAAGGCTTCCTCGTAGTCTTGCCTTTCTTTGTCTACTATTTGAACCTTTGAATAAACTTTAGGGAAAAAATCAGATATATACTCATTAATTTTCTCAACCGGTTTTTTAAAATTTGGATTTCTTACTTGCCCTCCTGTTCCTGCTGGGTCATCAATCGTCTCATTATTATCTATACCATAAGAAGAGTATAAGTCTCTTAAAGATATGCCGTCTTTATATAAGGGTTGCCCTTTAGCACCTTTTTTAGCGAGAAAATTCTTACCAGAATCATCTTGGTAAACACCGATTTCTAAGTTTGGGTCAAAGATTTTATTATCCCACATCTGGTCATAAACCGAATATTGTTCACCAAACAACCTTTCATACATTACAAGCTTATCGAACAATGAGTCCATACCTTCGTCATCTATAGGCGCGTAAATAGGTTTAGTTTTTTGATTTGGACTAGCTCGCATTGCCCTAATCATCTCAAGCTGCTCCTGAAGGTCATATGAAATCCCTTGCTGGTCTAATTTATCTATATGCATTTTTAAATATATCCTTGCAAATCCCGCGTCTATGTCTTGCTCAAGACCTTCTCTATAACTTAAACTACTTTTCTCGTGCTCATATTCAGCTTTTTGAGTAGATACATCTGTCCCAGCCGTAGTAAGCTCTTTCTTGTGAGTCTCTAGTTGGTCTTCATAAAGGCTAGTATCTTGCATAATCTGCTCTATCGTAGGAGAGCCAGTTGGAAGATTTTGAATACGTCTTCTTTTCTCTATTTTATTTTGGTCTACAGGGGTAAGGCTATTCCACCATTCATCATATCTTCTTTTAATATCGTGAGCCCTACGAATCTCTTCTTTCTGCTCATCATTTGATGTTAGCATAGGGTCTACTTCTGTTACAGCTGCCCCTTGCTTAACCTGTCTTAAAGCGTCTGCTATTTCTGGAGGAGGACTAGGCATAACAGTATTTTCACCTGCGACCTGACCTTGCCAATATTGAGCAAATTGAGTCGCCCAATTTCCAAGCTCTGAATCTGGATTAGCACTAGCAATATCTTTATAGTAGGTTACTTTAGCTTTATGCTCTTTTTCTTTAGCAGTTTTAGCAGCTTTAGCTTCCGCATTAGCTAATTTCTTCTCCTTTTCTTCCTTCTTTTTCTTGCTTTTAATAAGTCCAGTTATAAATCTAGCGACTGCTTCAGAAGCCATTTATCCTTGCCCTCCTAGTGCTGCGCCAAGACCTTCAGCGGCTGAACCCCACGCAGCACTGCTTGCTGCCTGTTTTTGAGCCTTAGTCTGCATACCAGTTACTTTAAGCTGATTAGCTAAAGTTTCTCTATGCTTCATAAGGTCTTGCTGCATTTGTTTAATTCCTTGAGAAAGTTTTTCTGCTGTCCAGCCTTGCTCTGCCCC